>ENA-OWLC01000128-OWLC01000128.1-metagenome-genome-assembly--contig:-NODE-128-length-18507-cov-3.951062_pt1 | contig 18507 bp, 17 predicted proteins | sample MGYA00245344_ERZ651092 | MGnify/ENA primary metagenome ERZ651092 (study PRJEB26857, sample SAMEA4031755) | metagenome | biome: human; feature: oral; material: saliva | place: Philippines | collected 2014... | reverse complement strand
TAATTTTTACAACAATAGAGCATCAAATGCAGCAGCAGAATCTTTCAACTCAAAAATAAAATTATTCAGAACGAATCTGAGAGGAGTCAGAGACAAAAGTTTCTTTTTGTTTAGAATCAAAAACCTATATGCATAATCCACACCTTTTTCCTACCTTGGCAACCCGATGCGCCACGACGAGATGTATCTGCTAATCAACCAAGGCTTCGCAGGCAAACAACGCCTCATGCCATTCTTCAACCGCTCCAACAACCCCGACCTTATCCTTGCCATCCAGTCGGCAGGAGTGAGCCGAGGTCGCAACGGTTTCCGTAAGGACAAGTCAGGCGAGAAACTCGCCGAATAAGAAGAAGCTCTCTTAGAGCACCGCACCGACGCATTCGACACCCTCTACATCAGCTGCGAGAAATTCCCCGTCCATGACACCGTCAATGTGCCAGTGAGCGGTATTTTCTAACAGCCTAACTATCACCCCCAAAAACGAAGTTTTATTTCGCTCCAGACGTCGCTTCGTTTCCCCCTCAAACGGTACGACGTTATTGTTTTCATTTCGGCAAGAAAGTTATGCTTCTTGCCGTTTTTCTTGTACCATAACTGTTTTTATAATATACTTATATGTGGAGATATAACAGATTATGTGTATCTTTGTGCCAAATTTCTCATCATTATGGATAATACAAAATGCTTAAACCGCCTAAGAGTGGTGTTGGCAGACAAACAAATAACCAACAAATGGGTAGTAGGAGAAATGGGAGTTAATGAAATGACCGTTTCAAGGTGGCGTACAAACAAAGTACAGCCATCGGTTACACAATTAGTTGAAATAGCGAGGCTTCTTAAAGTTGATATAAAAGACTTGATATAAGCAGATTTTGATTACGAAATAGAAGAATAAATCGACAGGCTAACAAGAAATGACAAAATATAAGTTTGCCAAACAATATTTAGATGATATTATAGAGATACAAAGAAATGAGTTACTCGCTTCTTTTGACCCATCATGTATTGGAACAAAATATATAAACATTGATTATGTAGATAAAAATTATAAATGTATGCCTCTCCTTGAGTCTGTATTGGATTCAAAGACTCAGGCTATATCTTTCTTCTCTGGTGCAGGAGGGTTGGATATAGGAGCGCAAATGGCAGGTACAAAGGTTATCTCCAGTTTGGATTTCTTCAAGGACTCTGTAGAAACCTTAAAGGCAAATGCTTTTTTTGCACATTCGGAGCATCGATTTGATGATATTCGAAATGTCAAAGCACAAGATTATTCTTCATTGCTGAAACAAAACAATCCTGAGAAACTTGTTTTGCTGGGTGGACCTCCATGTCAACCGTTCTCTAAGGCTGGTTATTGGAAAACCCTAAAAGAACGTTTAGGGCCAGATGATCCAAGAAACATGATTGGCAATTATCTTCAATTGATTGATGATATACGTCCTGATGGTTTTATCTTGGAGAATGTCGAAAGCATTCTACATCCACATAATATTCAGGCTGTAGAAGATTTGGCGGAGGCTATAACCCAAATGAACTATAATTATGTTCTCGTTAAAGCTAATGCTTGTGGTTATGGTGTACCGCAAAAGAGAAAAAGAGTTTTCTTTGTTGCATCTAAAAAAACAATCACATGCACGCCTATACAAACTAATTTTGAGAAACCAGAAGAAGGACAAAATCCTTATGAACGAGTTATTGATTGGATAGGAAGATTCGACACGGAAGAATATGCTACAGAGGGAGATAATTGTGAGGGATTGCATCACGATTCGCTGTTACATGTGCCTCCTGGTGGTAATTATATTTCATTATCAGAACACCGTGGGTTCACACCACAGAGATTTAAGGCTGGCACAAGATATTGGACTTTCTTGTTAAAGTTACATCCACTTCTGCCATCATGGACTATAATTGCACAACCTGGACATTGGGAAGGTCCATTCCATTGGAAAAACCGCAGGTTAAGGACACAAGAGTTGGCTGCGATTCAGACTTTCCCAATAGATTACAAATTTATTGGAAGTCCTCGCTCAATACATAAACAAATCGGTAATGCTGTACCATGCCTTTTAGGAAAGGCGATGACAGAGTATCTAATGAAAATTATCTAAAATGCACAAAATAGTAAGTTTGTTTTCCGGATGTGGAGGACTTGACCTTGGCTTTAAAAAAGCTGGATTCCATGCAGTTTTGGCAACTGATGTTTGGAATACTGCTTGTAAAAGTTTAGAGTTGAACGATGTTGCAGACACCATCCTTTGCGAAGATATTCGCAAAATTGACTTCACTCAATACAAAGGAAAGGTAGATGTGGTTATTGGTGGACCTCCTTGTCCCCCGTATAGTCAGATGCGTCATTATCTCACTGAGAAAGTTGGAGGGTTTCAAGATGAAAAAGCGGGATTTGCTGTTCCCGAATATTTCAGGGCAATAGAAGAAATCTCACCCAAGGCATTTGTATTTGAAAATGTAGATGGCTTTACTTTCAAGACATACAAAGAACCTATGGAATTTGTCAAAGAAAGAGCAAAAACGTTAGGTTACAACATAACCGATCGTGTTGTCAATGCTGCAAATTATGGTGTGCCTCAGACTCGTAAACGTTTTATCTGTGTTGGTCTTAAAAAAGAGATAGGAACTTTTGAGTTTCCATGTGAAACTCATTCTGAAAAGGGCGAGAATGGAACAAATAAATGGGTTACCTGTGGAGATGTCTTGGCTGACTTTGACAACATAACAGAGGAAGAAAAGAATCAAAGACCAGGCTCTAAAGATTATGACTTGCTTTGTCAAGTCCCACCTGGTGACAACTATCTTTTTTTTACAGAAAAAAGAGGTTGTAAAAATCCATTATTTAAGTGGAAGTCTCGCTATTGGACTTTTTTGTTGAAACTCACGCCAGACCGTCCATCATGGACTATACAAGCAAGTTTTTCAAATAACCAAGGGCCTTTTCACTGGAGAAATAGATTCTTAAGAATCGAAGAAATAAAGCGTATTCAAACTTTTGATGATAGCTATAAATTGTATGGCGATACAAAGGAGCAATGGAGACAAGTTGGAAACGCAGTTCCTGTATTACTGGCACAAGTTATTGCGACGCAATTGAATAAATACATATAATTATGGCTGATACCCACTTGCAAGTAAATATTGATGGTACAACATCAATGAGGAAAACCGAAATTTTTCCAAATAACACAGAAGAAAAGAAACAAATTCTTCTGCACATATTTGAACGCTATAATTGGCATGTCAAAAGATTGGTGCATATTAATGGCTCTAATTGGGAAATAGAATGTGAATCAAACACATCTACGTTGAAAATCAACTTGTTTATTTCATCTATCAGAGATGAAAGTAGACAAGATGACGAGTTTAAGATGCAGTTAGGTACAACCTATCCTACAGTAAACCGCGATGGATGGTTAAACGTTGTGCTTGGTATCTATGTAATCAAAGGAGAAACTACCAATGATTACATATTAGCAGGATATGACATATCACGTTTCAACTTTGAGACAAATCCGAGTATCAGAGGAACAAGAACAAGTGGATTACAAAAAGCATATAGTCTTGGAATGTATTTCACCGATAAGAGTGTTATGTTCCGCCCTGATTTCATCTACTACTATCTTGTAGGATTGCAAAATGGAAGTTTCAATAGCAATACCAATGATGTCGACGTTCGCAACATAACTGAATCAGAATACATTAAAGGCAATGTTGACTATCTCTCAGCCATCCGCACGAAACCTTTCTTGCTCCTTGCCGGTATCTCAGGTACAGGCAAGAGCCGCATTGTAAAGGAAATGGCATACGCTAGCTGCCCCGACGAGGGCGACCTGCGCAAGGATAAGACATCGCCCGGCAACTACTGCCTTGTAGAGGTGAAACCAAACTGGAACGACTCCACTGAACTGCTCGGTTATGAAACCGTACTTGACGGTGGTAATTACCACCTGACAAAGTTCGTGAAGTTCCTCATTAAAGCCATGCAACACGAGAATGTACCATTCTTCGTGTGCCTTGACGAGATGAACCTTGCACCAGTGGAGCAATACTTCGCAGAGTTCTTGAGCATATTGGAAAGCCGCAAGGATGTGGACGGAACTATCAAGAGCGAACCACTTATTCCTGCTGCTATCTTTGAGAAATACCAGCAGAAACTCCATGAAGAGTTGTTCCCAACCAAGGACAGTTCCAATACAAGTACGGGCGCGGGGTGCTACACTGCCGACGACGGTACTGCCGTATATCTCCACAGCACTTACACAAAACTGATGGAGGAAGGTCTGCGCATTCCTCGCAATCTTATTGTGGTCGGCACAGTGAACATGGACGATACCACCTATCAGTTCAGCCGTAAGGTGATAGACCGCGCCATGACCATAGAGATGAACGAGGTGAACCTAAACGATATGTTTGACACAGAGAAGCCAGACGCACTCAGCTATCGTAAGGACGTGGTGGATAAGGGTTGGTTTTTCGCTCCATTTGCACAGAGCAATAACGCACTACAGCAAATGAACGACGAGCGTGAACTGCTTGCAGAGAAAATTAAGGCAACCATCGGACAAACCAACGCCAACGGCAGAACAACGACTGAAAGCCTTGAAGCCATCCTCGGCAAGACACCGTTCCGTATCGCTTACCGTGTAGTAAACGAGTTGATACTCCACTTCTACGCTCTGCGCTGGGAGAACAAGGAAGCTAAGTTTGAGGAACTCTACAACAAGGCACTTGACAATATCCTGATGATGAAAGTGCTGCCACGCATTGAGGGTAATGAGGACTTGGTGAAAGATCCATTGGCACAATTGGCAACATGGACGGAGGTAGCATACCCCAAAGCCAACGCTAAGATTGTAGAAATGCGTGAACGCCTCGAACGATCTCACTTCACCAGTTTCTGGCCATAAATGATAGCAAAACATGGATGCGCTGAAATTTACAGACAAGGCTGGGAATGTGGAGATAACTATCACCACACGCTCCATACAGAACTCGCTCCGACGACTTAAAAGCCGTGTAGGTGAGGATGCTGCCATGCACTACTGCGACTACTGCTCGTCAGCCGAGGGCACGTTGCAGTTGGTTGGTGTGCCGCCTCTTCCTGAGGGCAAGGAGTGGGCGGCACTGCCCCCTGTGATGTTCGAGACTTGCCAGTACAACATCACGCTGCACTTCACTGACATTGAGGGAGAGCCTCGCATCATCCACATCAACAAAGACGTGGCAGAGGCATTCCAGTGGTATGCCGCTGGCAATGGTGGTTTCCTCATGGCGGCTCTTGATTTCCTCAACGAACCTGGTATCTTCCGTCTGCAATATGCTTATAAGCCCAAAGGGCTGACCGAACGCTTGGCATGGATAGAGTTTCGTGTGGTATCACCGAAACTCGACACGAAGCGTGACCTCATGCACATGATGAGCATGATTAACGCCGAGTATGAAAACCTTGTGTTCAAGTATCTTACCAAGACGTTTCAGTCGCTGACCCTGTCGAGCAGTCAGAGCAATGAAATGATTTGGCTCTCTATCTTTAAGGGTGTGATAGACGAGTACATCACCGCTTTGGAGTTTGTGACCAACCGTCCTAACACCCGAGGCGAGCGTATTACCTATTACGACCGTGTGGATAAGATAAAGCGTTGGTCGCCCAAGATGCTCAACCAATATGAGGAGCAAAAGGCTGCCAAGACACTTGACCACTACCTGTTCCGTTACGACGAGAAGCAGAAGACCATCGACACAAAGGAGAACCGCTTTGTGAAGTACACCGTCAAGCAGATTGGTAAGAAACTCGTGGACGTGCTGGGAGAGTTGCAGCGCAACTATCAAGGTCAGCTTTTGGGAGAGGAACTGGACTGGCTGAAAGGCAAAGGAGAACGCTTGCAGAACATCTTACACCACCGCATCTGGCGACAGATTGGCGAGTTTAAAGGTTTTCGTCAGGAGAGTAGTGTGCTGCAAAAGCGTACTGGTTATTCGCAGATTTACCGCTTGTGGTACATCCTGCAAAGCGGTCTCGGTTTCTACGAGGGTAGCAACGAGATTGGCGTGCGCCCCATTTGGGAACTGTATGAGTTGTGGTGCTTTCTAAAGATGAAGCAACTGGTGATGGACGTGTTGGAGATAGACCTTACCGACCCCGACCAAGCGGCACTTGTGGAGGAGAACCGCAAAACGATGCTCACACCGTTTACCGACAGCACCGTGGAGCACAAGATTACCTACCACAACCGCTTCAACGATGACATTGTGGAACTGTGCTATCAGCACTCCTACAACCGCCGTTCGGGCGAGGTGCATACCGCTACCACGGAGCAGCGGCCCGACATTGTGCTCAACATTCAAAAGGCAGACGGCTTTGTACTGACCTACCTCTACGATGCCAAGTACCGTGTGCTTGACGATACGAACAAGGATATTGATAACCTTGAAGATGACTATGATATCTCGGACTATCCGCCACCCGATGCGCTTAACCAGATGCACCGCTACCGCGATGCTATCTACTATGGCAGCACCCACTTCAAGCACACTGCTAAAGAGATTATCGGTGGCTACATTCTTTTTCCAGGACGCTATCGCAAAGAAAACGGTTCAGAATCACCTTACTACATTAAATCTATAAAGGAGGTGAACATCGGTGCTTTTCCCCTATTGCCTAACGGCGAACAGCCAGAGGACGAAGGCAAGATGCTGCGTGACCACCTCGTGCAGATACTACGCACCGAAGAACGCTATGAGCAAATCAAGGACAGCATACCGCAAAAGGGGTTGACCTACACCATTGTTCCCGATGAGAGCAACCTTGTGCTTGTGGGCTACTACTGGAGTGGACAACTTGAACCCATCAAGAAGAACAAACTCTACTATGTCCGTGCTGGCATGGAACAAGGCTCGCTCCGCCTGACAGCTGGTTTTGAGCATTGCCACTATGTGTTGCTCCATAACAAGCAGAGTCAGGAACTTTACAAGTTGTCTTCTAACGGTCCACGCATCGTGTCGGGTACGCAACTGCAAGCCAAAGGCTTTGACGCACAGCGTGAGTTCTACCTTGCCTTCGACTTGGAGAGCACCGAGCCGATTGTGCATGTGCATAAGCCTGACGGCAGTGTGTTCAAAGTGAAAAAGAGTCCCACTCCTTACGCAAAAGACCCATACTTTAAGACTCTCACCGAGTTATTGGAGGAGGTGAAGCCTGAGCCAAAGTCAGAGGTAAAGCCATTTGCTGATGTATAACTGTATTCCTTCAAATTAAATGATTTACTACGAAGAAGAAATAAACTATAAACCCATATTAAAGACAGCAAAAGAGCTTCTTAAAAAAAGGGGGTACATAGACTGTTGTTCTATTCTTGATGAAGGAACTATATCTGTCGTGTGTACAGACTATGACAATTGGAATGGTGGAACGTATGGCTACACTATCTATGTTAGTTTGCCTGTCTCCCAATATAGTGCTTACACATCTGATAGAATCAATGAGTTTGAATCTGAGATTTCAAAAACTTTCAACGAGGTAATCAAAGCAGATAATAATAGTAGCTTCATTACTCAAATTTCTCCATGGTTTTCTCCTAAGGATATTGACTCAACGATTATTGGAGGTGAGGTTGGCAAGAAAGAACTTCTCTCAAAGATAGAAGAAATCAGCAACCTGCTAATAAAGGTTGCCACAGGTGGACCGAGTTTTGATCTCGTGGATGGCGATTATAAAAAACTATATAATTGGTTGTCCGACAAACTTAAAACTTTGAACTTAGACAACCCGAATCCATACTTTAGCTTATGGGATTGGTATCACTACTATAGTCCTAATTTACAGCGTTGGCAAGACAGAAGGCTATATATCAATGAACTATATAAACCATTAAAGAAAATAATTTCAGACATTACTATTCGTCAGTCTGGAAATCCAATCGTTATTGACCTTACTCCATGGGATAGAATACGTAGAACTTATGCTAAAATTCTGGCAGATTCATCACAAGCTAAGATTGTAGACGAATTTCAAACCGTGGGACTTTTATGCCGAGAAATAATAATTTCATTAGGACAGTTGGTTTATAACAAGGATATTTATGGGGCAGTTGATTCTCAGAATAAACCAATTGGAAAAACCGATGGTTTTAGAATGTTAGAAGCATATTTCACCTACAAACTTCACGGAACTCATTTTGAAGAATATAGAGCGTATGCCAAAACAACTAATAAACTGGCTAATGCTCTTACACACGAAAGAAATGCAACTAAAAAAGATATGATGCTCTCTGTTTCTGCAACCACAGCATTAGTAAATATAGTAGGTATCCTTGAAGAACAATATATTTAACGGCTATATTGTTTCCCTAAATATTTTTACAAGCAAGTCTTGGTTCTGTCCTTGTGCGGCACCAAGGCTTGCTTTCTTTTTATCGGTAGTCGCTTTACTCTGGCGACCGCAGTCTCCCAAAGATTAATTAACTTTGTATTGTATATGTATCATCAATTAACCTGGGAGCAAAGGTCGCAAATTTTCGCCTTACTCCAAAAGAAAATAAAGAGAAAAGAAATTGCCCTCATTGTGGGTACGAGTGAAGCTACGATCAGTCGTGAGCTAAAGAACAACAGCACGCCATCGGGAAAGTATATCAGGACAAAGGCGCACGACATGGCTATGCAGCGCAGAAATAGAACGGTAAAGAACTCCAAACTCTCCGACGAATTGGTTTGGAGAATCAAGAAATATATTATCAACGACCAGTGGTCTCCAAGACAAATATCAGGATATCTGCGCAAGAATGAGGGGATAAAGGTGTCCCACCAGTCCATCTACAACATCATCCACAATGACACAACAGGGGAACTTGCCAAGCACACAAGGCATAAGATGAAATACAGACATCGTCCCAAGAGCAAACATCTTCCAATCAAAGACAGGGTGAGTATCCATGAAAGAAATAAATTAGCAGCCCCTAAATATAAAGCATACGAATGGAGTAATACTCGCAAGCGTTATTGACGAATAGCTGATAGTCTTATTTTAACAAGGGCGATAGATAACAATAGACTACGCTCAGCTGGGTATGCAACTTTAATGGGGTCGTATCTCGAATGGCACCCAAAATAGGAACCGCCGTATGCGGAACCGCATGTACGGTGGTGTGAGAGGTCGGTGAACACGAAAGTGGAAATAAACACCTATCATTAGTGTTTACCTCCTACTCGATTAGTCTGAAAGGCGGCTAATATTGGATGCTTACAATGCTTATGTTGTTTGTTAGTGTAAAAGACGGCTAATATTGGATGCTTACATTATAGACGAGTTGCCCACTATCTATTTCCGTGGTCTTGACAACCTGATTGCGATCGCCCGAAGCGACTAAATATATACCCCCATTTCCCACCTAATAACTGGAAAATGGGGATACTTTTAGTATGTGCGTCGTTTCTGCAACAGATGGTTACAAAAACAAAAGTCATTAACTGTTTTGAGGTTTTGAAAATTGCAAAAAATAATGATGTAATACATAATCATTTAGATGCACTGATATATAGGCTTCTTCTAAATATGGAATGTCCAATTCTTTCTTTTTTAAGGTTTCATTACTTCTTGTCTTCTGAAATAATATTTCATTTATATTCTCCACTATCCTTTTTGTTGTTCCCTCTATTATATAGCCGAGCATACAGCCATTTGCTGGATAATCTCCTAAAATAAAATGGTCTATACCTGTAGATATGTATCTTTCTTGTATTTTTTTTGCGCTTAATTTTGATTTTCGTCCCTGTTTGGTACAATTATTCTCTATTAAGTTTTTTGCTTCAACAAAATAGCACACCCGTTTAGTTGCTTTAATCCAATTAGTGGATAGTTTTAAGTCTATACGAAATGCAGACCTAGCTCTTATTTTGTTGTTGAGAATAGCTTGATGATATAGTCGGCACTCATCCGAAACATTGATATTCCACGCTATAGCTTTTTCATTCTCAGATATATGAGTAAAAATATTAGCTGAAATTGTTTCCTCACCCCAGTCAACGGTAATATTTTTTGTGTCTTTTAGCCACTTATATGCTTCTCCGATTAAAATTAGGCAATTAGTTCGGAAACTATTTTCAAAATCGCTAATAATGTCTTTATTAAGAAGTCCTGCCATATTCATTATTTAGCCATGTTGATAATATCAGCTATTAATGAAGAAGCATCTTCCATAGCTTGAGTTCTAGTCCAAAATCTCTTTTGATTAGGTTTAATCAGATAAACCGTATCTTTATCATAATATTTTAGATGTTTTTGTACATATATGCTATGCATTTTTTTCTGGACTGTATATTTGTTTATTTCTTGTAGCTGTTTCCAAAGTTCGGTAATGTTTTTTGTTTCAATTTCTTTTACTTCTTTGCCGAAATGTAGAATGACTAAATTTAACGGGTCATTTAATTGTACATCATATATAGTTGCTGAAGCCTTTATGTCCGATGATAATAAAAATGAATTTATATCATTATATAAAGTTTCTGCATACGTTCTGTTTTCGGACAATTGTGTTCGCCTAAAACCAATAGAGTTATGTCCATCTCTAAATAGTCCTAAGCCAAATAACATTGTATCTTCTATTAGAGCAACTTCTCTATCAGACAATGAGAAATGCTTAATAAACTCATTAAATATATTTTGTTCTAGCTCTTTAATTTTTGCATCATTACCAATTACATTTTTCTTGAGTAAAACAATTTTATCAAAAGCATTTGCTATGTTTTTTAGTATATCAGAATCTATTGAGAAAAATGGAGATGGTAGCTCTAATAGTTCATTTAGCAAAACACGTTCTCGTTCAATTCCCCATGATGACGCAGTTAAAAATAATATGTATTTAGCAATATCTGAATTTAAATATGAAACTAAAAATTTTTTTTCATCTAACTTTTCATCCGTTGAATTTATAATGAAAGCACCAGTGGTGCAGTATCTTTTTTTCTCAAAAAGAGAACATGCTATTTCTGTATTGTGTTGTCCCTCTTTGAATATTACAAATGGAGGATAAAATAATTGTTCGTTGTTTTTTCTGTAAAATTTTGTATTGGATTGTGTAGATGTATCGGGGTCTGTGAAATATCTTTCAATACATTCTGTTTTTATCATTTGCTTGGGAACAAAATCAGGATTGTCACTATCTGCATTTAATCCTCTTCCATAAATCCAATTATCAGTTTTGTCAAAATAGTCTTTTAAAGTCGTTTTTTGTAGTTTTTTCAAAAGCCTAAAATTATTAAAATTACCCCACAATGCAACTTTCCAAATTTTAGAATTTGGATTCTGACATTCAATCCTAGGTAATTCTTTAATATCGCTATTATCAATGACAACGCCATCAATAATACTTGATTTTATATAGGTTTTAGGAGCCCAATATTCTATTGTCTCAGAAATGGTTTCAGGAGCAATATGTTGAAAATAAACAATACTTACAGGTCCTACTGCGGACGCAAATAATTGTCCACCGAAATGCTTTGGTGTTTTGCGGAATATAGAAAGATTATATACTTTTTCAACATAATTAGCATTGAATAACCATTCTCTGAAATTTTGATATGGTTTTTGCGTATTTGTCAACACTTTTGAATTGAAAATTAAAGCAATCTCTCCTGTTGGACAAAATTCAACCGATTTATGAATGAATGGAAGTACATACTCATTTGAAAATTTATATTTGGAACAATACTCTTTGATTGGTTGCGGTAAGTTTTTAGTCCCAAAAGGAGGATTACCAATAATTAAATCAACTTTTGGGAAAAGATGCGTGTCCACTTCTCCGATTGTGTCTTTTCTCCATAAATTTCGCCCTTGATTTTTGATATTTGTATCTTCAGAATCAAAAATCAGATAAGGTAATTGATAATTAGTTTCAATCCAAAGGGTTTTAGGGTCTAATTCATCTATCAATGCTAAATATAAACTAAATGCAGCTACCTTAATGGCAGTTTCATCTATTTCTATTCCATATATATTGTCTAAAAGTAAATTCTTTAATTTCTCAAAGCTGATTTTATTAGTATTATTAGCTTTTTTCCATCTTTTTATAAGACGTTTGTAACTTTCAACTAAGAAAATACCCGAGCCACAAGTTGGGTCTAAAATTTTCACATTGTAGTTACTCTTACTGATAGGAAGTTTATCAGAAAGGATAAGTTCTACCAAATTATATGGCGTGTAAAACTGACCACGCTCATGTTTTAATTCCCCTAAGAAATTCTCGTAAATTTCGCTTAATAATTCAATTTGTATAATCTCAAAATTAAACAATCTCCAATTCTTAAATAATGTTTCATCATCTGATATATTTCCATCTATAAAACATCTCTTAATAAGTTTAAGGTGATTGTCGGTTACTAATTTTTTCTCATTAGGTAAAACGGGAGTAACATTTCCATTGAAATGAATTTGTACCTCTTCAAATAGCTTATATGTTGCCTCTTTGCTGTTAAGGATATCGAAATAACTTGAACAATCGCTTTTGATTTTTGTATATAAACCAGCTTCGTTGGCTGCTCCCTTATCTTCCAAAAATAAAATAAAGAGAGACCGCATTAAAAGACTATGGATAACTTTCTTGTTTAAACCATCTTTTTCTAATGCTTTAGCTGTTTCACTAAGACTTTTTACCAAATAAGCATCTATTCTGTTTTGTAAATCTATCTTTTTTCGTATTTCTGGCTGTTTTGTCCATAATAACCCGTTATCTACTCCTATACGAGAAAAAATCTCCACAAGGATATTTAAGGTATCGACATCCGATGATGTCGTATCATAACGTAATAATTCTGCATTATTTAATTTTAAATTAATATCGTCCCCTCCCTTTATATAGGTTGGTTTTTCGTAGCAGTTATAGATTCTTATTTCTGTTTCAGATAATGCAAATAACAAAATAACCTTTCGATAATTCCATGCTTTATGCTGAATAGCAGCAATACGCCTTAATTCGCCATTGTTACTAAATGACTTTATGTTTACAAATAAGACCGCAGGATGATTTCCTGAAAAGTAAAACTTATCAGCTTCAAGTTTTACTAAATCAGCATAATGAGGGTATAAGTTAGCTATTTCTGAATTGGTTGTCAGAAATTCGGATGTATATCCTAATTGGTTATATATATTATCATTTTGCATAATCAATCGTTGGCTATTATTGAATGGATATAACAATCCAAAAATAAACAGCATTACAAATGTAGTACATTCCTTTCATAAAAGAGTAGTTATCCTGTGAAAAAGTTCTGTCCTTACAATATTTTAAGTCTACACCGATCCCGGTACGGATCGAGCTGTAATGCGGACAGGATCTGTTTCAAGGTAATTAAGTTCAGAATTGCCCGACAATCCCTTCTGTGTAAAATTAGAACTTCCTATGATTCCAAAAGAATTCGAGGTCCCAAAGAATATATAGCATTTGGAATGTAGAAACTCCTCCTTGTTGTCGGCATTCTTCGTATAAAAACGTATCTGAATTTTTCCACTCTCACAATAGGTTAGTAATAGATTAATAACGCTCTTATATTTCTCTATGATTTCTATTTTATGTATATCCGTTCGAATAAAATCATAAGGATAATTTGCATCTTTGTACTTGGGATTAGCAAGAAGCGAGGCATAAACATAATGGTCTTTACCGATGAGAAGTTCCAAGGAAGTACTCTCTCGACTTAAAAAGCTGGTAAGTTCATCAATGACAAGAGACATACCGGGTATATCCCAATACCCGGTTGCAATCTGAATTTTGTCAATATCTTCGGCCAAGATACATCTCTTAAGATAGGTCTGCATAGAGAGTGTGTCGGAAGAATTATCAATTAGGCTATTGTGCATCATTTTACTAATTCTTTGGGTGAAACACCAAGCAGATCCGCCACCTTGAAAATAATAGTGAGATTGGGTTGCTTGCGGTTGCAAACATAAGCGTTAGTGATACTGAAGCTCATACCTAACGCTTTGGCGAGCCACGTTTGGGTGATGACTCGCTTCTTCAAATGCTCCTTGATGAGGTTGATATGCTCTTTCTGTCCCATCGAATGATAGTTTATCTTGGTTTTGACTACAAAGATATGAACTTATAATGAATAAAAAGAAGAGAAATGAAACTTTCACGTTACTAAAAATAGTTTTTCCAGAGAGAGGAAGCCCTAAGGAATCTCTTAAACAATCAATGATGATTAATTAACAACGTGCTTTTGTCTAAAACAGCCCACTTTTTGACTATGTGTTGAACGTTTTTGATAGTCGTTGATTTCCTTGCATTTCCTTATACTTCCCGCTGCATCCCTGCCTCTTGGAAAAGCATTAAAAGCTCTCTACTTTTGCATCGTCAGAGCTGACTGAATGCCCTATGCGCAAGGGCAAGTTATTCATTTCAAAACAATTGAATTATGACGATAAACGAATTACTGGACAAGCCTGTTTGGCAGATGACTGGTGAAGAATTACTTTTCCTTGCACAACATGGTAATATGTCCACGAGCAGGGAATCAACAAAGGCTTCTTCCTCCAAAGAAGAAAAGCGATATGTGTACGGGTTGGCTGGCATTGCACGCCTCTTTGGGTGTAGCCTGCCTACAGCTAACCGTATCAAGCAGAGTGGTAAAATCAATCGTGCCATTACACAAGTAGGGCGTAAGATTATTGTTGATGCTGACCTTGCACTTGAATTGGCAGGGCGAAAGACAGGAGGACGATGATGAATACAACAGATTATGAAAACATTTGGCGAAAGTCGCTTATTCATGTAACCGATGAGTTTACGCTTCCTCCAGTTGTACTACAAGTAGGTGAAGCCATTATTGGTACATTAGGTAACTTCAGTGTATCGACAGGCAAGGCGAAAGCCAAGAAGACTTTCAATGTGAGTGCCATCGTTGCAGCAGCCCTTATCAATGGGCAGGTGCTGGAATATCAGGCATCATTTCCTGAAAGTAAACGCACAATTCTTTACTTTGATACGGAACAAAGTCCTTATCATTGCCAACTTGTGATGCAACGTATTTTGAGATTGGCAAAACTGCCGATAGACAAGGAACCGCAGAATTTGAAGTTCAGTCATCTTAGAGCCATTGCTGACCCTAATGAACGCAGAGAAATCATTCGTTATGCCATTTACCATACACCCAATGTGGGGTTGGTGGTAATTGACGGCATTCGGGATTTGATGCTCGACATCAACAACTCAACGGAGGCAACCAAGTTAGTGGGCGACCTGATGCAATGGACGAGCGAGCAAAACATCCACATCCAAACCGTGCTTCACCTCAATAAGGGCGACGACAACGCACGGGGGACATATCGGGACGGAACTCAACAACAAGGCAGAAACCGTCCTGCAAATCGCAAGGGATAACACATTGCCCGAACGAAGTATTGTTGCTCCTGCCATCATTCGCTCCAAGCCCTTTGATAAGTTTGCCTTTCGGCTCGTTGAAGTGGAAGATGAGGTGTGTATTCCCCAAATAGACCTCTCTTATTCGGACAATGAGCGAAAATCACATCGCTTCTCCTATCAAGAGTTAAGCGATAATGAACATCGGAACGCTTTGAATCAAGTATTCTCTTCAAGTGAAGTCTTGCCCTATGGTGAACTAATTGTAATTCTTAAAGAGGTTTATGCGGAGATTGCGGGACAATCCTACGGACAAACAAAGATCAAGGAGCTTTTGCAATTCTTGCTCAACAAAGGCATAGTGGTTAAGGAAGAACGAGGAAAATATCGGCTCAGTCATAATTCTCTACAATAAAACCTTTGGTCGGTCGGACACAGGCTATATATACCTGAACCAATCCGACCAAAGAGAAACAAACTTGGTCGGACGTAAAGGTGTGCCTATAGTGTACGACTGTCCGACCAATCCTAAAACCTTCAGCCTCCAAAAGAAAAAGGCTGAGAGTTATTCATTTCAAACATCAAAACAAAATTACAATGGAAATACAAAATATCAAGCAAATCTCTATCACAGATTATTTGCAGCAACAGGGTTATTCACCTGCACGAGTACAAGGAATTCATTTTTGGTACTGCTCCCTACTACGTAACGAAAGTACGCCATCATTCAAAGTAAATACAGAGCACAACCAATGGTATGACTTCGGGACTGGCGAACATGGAGATATTATTGACCTTGTGGGTGCTTTACAGCATTGTACCATGAACAAAGCCATTGAACTTCTAACCAGTTCAAAACAAATAGTGCAACAAGATTTTTCTTTTGGCGGTGAAAGAAAAACCTCTAAGCACAAATTAGAAATCATATCTGTGCAATCACTTACCAATCCTTATTTGTTACGTTACATCGCAGAACGAGGAGTACCTCTCAGCATCGCCAATAGGTTCTGTTCTGAAATTCGATACAATAATACCAATCGGACATATTATGCCATTGGGTTTGCAAACGATGCTGGCGGTTGGGAAGTTTGTAGTCCTTATTTCAAAGGCTGCATTGCTCCAAAAGCGATTACAACTATTAGTAAAGGCACAGACGTTTTACAAATCTTTGAAGGGTTTATGGATTTCCTTTCGTGGCAAACGCTAAATCCATCTTCAGCTTGCGATACCATAGTTCTTAATTCTTTGGCTCTTTTGCCACGTATTCAAGAGAAGTTAAAAAACTACAAGCAAGTTGAGAGTTTTCTGGACAATGATGAAGCAGGACGAAAAACGTTTGAAGTTTTGAAGCAGTTTTGCCCATCTATCATAGACGGTTCTGTTCGCTATCGAACTCACAAAGACCTCAACGAATGGCTCGTTGCTCAATCTAGAGTCAAAGAGAAACAAATGTTATTACCAACCATAAAGCGTGGTATCAGAAGATAGTGTTTATCAGGGAAGCAAGTTTGTGTTTTGAGTATCTCAAAACCTACTTGCTCCCACCATTGGGAGGTGAAAATCCCGTTGGTCTCATCAAAAAAATAAAAAATGGAACAGAAAAATAAAGGTGGGCGACCCACTAAGACATTATCAGAGAAACGGAAATATCAAGTGCTTCTTCGGCTTAATACAATGGAGTACTACACCTTGTTGGGAAAAGCACGTGAAGCCTCAATTTCTCGAACAGAGTTTTTACGGCAGCTCATAACAAATGCAGAAGTAAAGAGCCGAATCAAGCCAGAGGAAATGCAACTCATCCGTACGGTTTCGGGCATGGCAAACAATCTCAATCAGATAGCCCATCGGCTCAATGCTTTCGGCATTTCTTCACTCAATGTAGAATTGAATGCGCTGAAACAACTTATTCACGAACTCATGAAACGATTGAAACCATGATAGCCAAGATTATTAAAGGAACAAACTTCAGTGGAGTTGTCAATTATATGCTCAGCAAACGCGAAGGTCAAGTCAAGGTTTTACAAGCTAATGGCGTACGCAGTTCTTTACCAAATGACATTGCACACGACTTCAACTTGCAAGCCTCTATGCGTCCGAATGTACAAAATCCAGTTTGTCATATCATACTCTCATTCTCAGCACATGATTCAGAACGACTGACAGATGCAACAATGGTGAAGATTGCCAACGAATATCTTCATAAAATGGGCTATGGCGACACACAGAGCCTTATCGTAAGGCACAGTGACCGCCATCATCCTCACCTGCACATTTGTATCAATCGCATTGGTAACAATGGCAAAACCATCAGCGACCACAACGAAAAGTATCGTTCAACGAAGATTTGTAGAGAACTGACAGAGCGTTATGGTCTAACCATTGGCGAAGGAAAGCAAGAGGTAAACCGCTCAAGATTGAGAGGTGAGGATAAATTACGATACGAGATATTCGATACCATTAAGTCTATATTACTTCAATCTCAGACTTGGAAAGATTTTGTTGCAGGGTTAGAGCAACAAGGTATTACCACTCGTTTCAAAACGAAAGGCAACACCGATGTTGTTCAAGGAATCATCTTTGAAAAAGACGGATGTAGTTTCAGTGGCTCAAAGATAGACCGAACGTGCTCTTTCTCTCGCCTCAATGCTGAGATAGAACAAAATTCTCACAAACAAGAGAAAACTAATCTACAAAATGAGCCTATGGTAGATTCTGTAGATGAAAGCTATTTCATTACCGACCTATCTGAAGCAATTAGTGAAGTGTTTTCTATGCCAACACCAAGTAATGGCGTAGATGTTGATGAGCTCCGCTTCCAAAAGAAACTTCGCAATAGAGCTAATCGCAAACGTAGAATTTAATCACATCAAATTTATATCAGTATGAATAACGAAATAGCACCTGTTCTCGATATTCTCGAAGAACTCAAACAAGAATGCAAAGCCATCAGTAAGGCACAGGTAGAACTGCGCACTACTATTGCTGAACAGCTATCTAATCCAAAGGGAGATAGCATTAAAACACAAGAAACTGTGCAAATCCATCTCTCACAAGAAACTCAAAACAAGATCAAAGAACATCAACTTTTTGTTTTGGAGGCACTCTCGCAGTCGAGCAAGAAACTCGACCCGAAGTTTGAAGC
>ENA-OWLC01000120-OWLC01000120.1-metagenome-genome-assembly--contig:-NODE-120-length-19111-cov-5.766110_pt1 | contig 19111 bp, 25 predicted proteins | sample MGYA00245344_ERZ651092 | MGnify/ENA primary metagenome ERZ651092 (study PRJEB26857, sample SAMEA4031755) | metagenome | biome: human; feature: oral; material: saliva | place: Philippines | collected 2014... | reverse complement strand
GAGTTGGGCTTGCTGACAGGCGAAGAGTTTGACGAACTGGTCGTCCCCGCCGATATGGTTCATCCGCGCTGATTGACGGTTTGAAATACGGCAAAGGTCGTCTGAAAACCGGGATTGGTTTTCAGACGACCTTCTTTATCTCAGCAGCCATATCGCTCGCTTTCTGCAATTTTCAGACGACCTTTCGATAAATCCCGTTGCGAAAAGCATTATAATTATCGCAATCCCAGTTCAACCGCCCTACCCCCGAAAGGTTCGCATGACCACTTATTCCCTCTTCGTTACCTGCCCGCGCGGTCTCGAAGCCCCTTTATCCCAAGAACTCGAACAATTCAAATGCCAAGACATCCGCGCCGTTGACGGCGGCGTCGCGTGCAAAGGCGGTATGGAGCAGGTATACCGCATCAACCTGCATTCGCGCACTGCCAGCCGCGTGTTGCTGCGCCTGACCAAAAGCGGCTACCGCAACGAGCAAGACATTTATAAAGCGGCGAAAAATATCCGCTGGACGGATTGGTTCGACTTGGAACAAACCTTCAAAGTCAAAGTAGAAGGCAAACGCGCCCAAGTCAAAAGTTTGGATTTCGTCGGACTCAAAATCAAAGACGCCGTGTGCGACGTGTTCCGCGACGCTTGCGGCGCGCGCCCCAACGTCGGCAAAATCCGCCCCGACATCCGCATCCATGCCTTTATCGACGAGCGCGACATTCAAATTTTCATCGACACATCCGGCGAAGCCTTGTTCAAACGCGGCTACCGCCAAGATACGGGCGAAGCGCCGATGCGCGAAAACTTAGCGGCGGGCTTGCTGCTGCTGGCGGGCTATGACGGCTCGCAGCCTTTCCAAGACCCGTTTTGCGGCAGCGGCACCATCGTCATCGAAGCCGCGTGGATTGCCACCCGTCGCGCGCCCGGTTTGATACGCCGTTTCGGATTTGAAAAGCTGAAAAATTTCGATGCCGCCCTTTGGAAAACGCTGCAACACGAAGCCGAAACGCAAATCCGCCCCGCGCCTGCCCCGATTTCAGGCAGCGACAACGACCGCCATATGATCCGCGCCGCCGTTGCCAACGCCCAAGCTGCCGAAGTGGACACGTTTATCCGTTTTGAAGTCAAAGACGCGCAGGACACCCGTCCGAACGGTGAAGGCGGCATTTTGATTTCCAATCCGCCTTACGGCGTCCGCCTTGCCGAAGTCCAAGCCTTACAAGCCCTTTATACGCAGTTGGGCGCGTGGTTGAAACAGCATTACGCGGGCTGGCTGGCGGGAATGTTTACCGGCGACCGCGATATGCCGAAATTCATGCGCCTTTCGCCCAAACGCAAAATCCCGCTCTACAACGGCAACTTAGACTGCCGCCTGTTTTTGATGGATATGGTCAAAGGGTCGAACCGATAAATATGATAAAGGTCGTCTGAAACAGATTTGGCGGGTTTCACCAAACGTTTCAGACGACCTTTTGATAGAAAATCAGTATTTCACCGAATCATTGCCGCTATTTTTCTGAATAAACTCGATTTTATAGCCGTCGGGATCTTCAACAAAAGCAATAACGGTCGTGCCGTGCATCATCGGCCCTGCTTCGCGCACGACTTTTCCGCCCATCTCTTTTACACGTTCGCAAGCTTTATAAGCATCGTCCACTTCGATAGCGATGTGGCCGTAGGCATTGCCTAAATCGTAGCTTTCGGTATCCCAGTTGTGGGTCAGTTCCAAAACCGTATTTTCAGCTTCGCTGCCATAACCGACAAAAGCCAGCGTGAACCGGCCTTCCGGATAATCGTGGCGGCGCAAGAGCTTCATGCCCAAAACGTTTTGATAAAAGTCCAAGGATTTTTCAAGGTTGCCGACGCGCAGCATGGTGTGAAGCAGGCGCATGATTGTGTTCCTTTTATATGTTGTTAAAACAGGATTTTAACACGAAACGCAAGCCCCAGCCCGTATCAATGGCAGCAAACATAAGCTTTCAGACGACCTTTACCGTAAAAGTAAACCATCCGCCGCAGCTATTGCCAGCCGTCAAAAAATTCGCTATAAGGGAATTATATGAAACATATTAACATTTATATACAGACAACCCAAAAAAGGATTCAGAGATGAAAATCGGTATCCCACGCGAGTCATTATCCGGCGAAACCCGCGTCGCCTGTACGCCTGCCACCGTTGCCCTGTTGAGCAAATTGGGCTTTGAAACCGTTGTCGAAAGCGGCGCAGGTTTGGTGGCAAGTTTGGATGATGCGGCTTACCAAGCGGCAGGCGCGACCGTTGCTGACAAAGAAACGGTTTGGGCATGCCCTTTGCTTTACAAAGTCAACGCGCCGTCCGAAGGCGAGCTGCCGCTGCTCAAAGAAGGGCAGACCATCGTCAGCTTCCTGTGGCCGCGCCAAAACGAGGCTTTGGTGCAGAAACTGGCCGATAAAAAAGTCAACGCGCTGGCGATGGACATGGTGCCCCGCATTTCCCGCGCGCAGGCTTTGGACGCTTTGTCTTCGATGGCAAACATCAGCGGCTACCGCGCCGTGATTGAAGCTGCCAACGCCTTTGGCCGTTTCTTCACCGGTCAAATCACTGCCGCCGGCAAAGTGCCGCCCGCTCAGGTTTTGGTGATTGGTGCTGGTGTGGCGGGTTTGGCGGCGATTGGTACGGCAAACTCGCTCGGCGCAGTGGTGCGCGCGTTCGATACCCGCTTAGAAGTGGCGGAACAAATCGAATCGATGGGCGGTAAGTTCCTTAAACTCGACTTCCCGCAAGAATCGGGCGGCAGCGGCGACGGCTACGCCAAAGTGATGAGCGACGAATTTATTGCCGCCGAGATGAAGCTCTTTGCCGAACAGGCGAAAGAGGTGGACATCATCATCACCACCGCCGCCATTCCGGGCAAACCCGCACCCAAGCTGATCACCAAAGAAATGGTGGAAAGCATGAAATCCGGCTCCGTCATCGTCGATTTGGCGGCGGCGACGGGTGGTAACTGCGAACTCACCAAACCGGGCGAATTGTTCGTAACCGACAACGGCGTGAAAATCATCGGCTACACCGACATGGCAAACCGCCTTGCCGGACAGTCTTCCCAGCTTTACGCCACCAACTTGGTGAACCTGACCAAGCTGTTAAGCCCGAACAAAGACGGCGAAATCACGCTGGACTTCGAAGACGTGATTATCCGCAACATGACCGTTACCCGCGACGGCGAAATCACCTTCCCGCCTCCGCCGATTCAAGTTTCCGCCCAGCCGCAGCAAACGTCGTCTGAAAAAGCCGCGCCTGCCGCTAAGCCTGAGCCGAAACCCGTTCCCCTGTGGAAAAAACTCGCACCCGCCGTCATCGCCGCCGTGTTGGTGCTGTGGGTCGGCGCGGTTGCACCCGCAGCATTCTTGAACCACTTTATCGTGTTCGTCCTCGCCTGCGTCATCGGCTACTACGTCGTTTGGAACGTCAGCCACTCGCTGCATACCCCGCTGATGTCCGTGACCAACGCCATTTCCGGCATCATCGTCGTCGGCGCACTGCTGCAAATCAGCCAAGGCAACGGCTTCGTTACCCTGCTTGCCTTCATCGCCATCCTGATTGCCAGCATCAACATCTTCGGCGGCTTCTTCGTAACGCGTCGGATGTTGAACATGTTTAGGAAAGGGTAAAAGCATGACTTTAGCCTATTGGTGCATCCTGATTGCATCGCTGCTGCCGCTGTTTTGTTCCTTCATCGCCAAAGCGCAGGGCGGTTTTCAGCCGTCGGACAACCGAAATCCGCGCGATTTCCTCGCCCGCACGCAAGGCTTGTCGGCGCGCGCCAATGCCGCGCAGCAAAACGGCTTTGAAGTGTTCGCTCCGTTTGCCGCCGCCGTTTTGGTGGCACACGCCACAGGCAATGCCGCGCAAGCGACCATCAACCTTTTGTCCATATCGTTCATCGCCTTTCGCATTGCTTATATTTTCAGCTATCTGAAAGACAAACCGAGCCTGCGTTCGGCAATGTGGACGGGCGGATTTGTCTGCACCATCGGGCTGTTTGTAGCCGCTGTCTGACAGCGGGGTCGTCTGAAAACGAGCTCAGCGAGTTTCGCTAAAACGAATGCAGCGAGTTTTCAGACGACCTGGAAGTCAGTTTTCGAATATGAGGATTTCGACCATGAAAGCAAAATGCCTGTGCGGCAACGTATCTTTAGAAGTGGAACACGACAAACACGTCCACGCCTGCCATTGCTCAATGTGCCGCATTTGGGGCAGCGGCGCGACGTTTTCGCTGATTGCCGCCAAGCCGCCTAAAATCGACGGCGGTGAAAATATCGCCCGCTACCATTCGTCCGAATGGGCGGAACGCGCGTTCTGCAAAAACTGCGGTACACACCTGTTCTACCATTTCCTGCCGAACGACAGCTATTTCGTCTTTGCCGGACTGTTTGCCGACAACGCCGATTTCAAATTGGAAGAGCAGATTTTCATCGACACCAAAGCCCCGTATTACGAACTGGCAAACGACACGCCCAAGCTGACCGAAGAAGAATTTTTGGCACAATTTGGCGGTGAATAGGCAACCCGATACAGAGGTCGTCTGAAAACCCTCATTTCAGATTTTCAGACGACGTTGAATCAACCGCCCCGATAGTTGGAGCACCCTATGAACCTGTCCCCCGAACAAACCGCCGCCCAACTGCGCTGTCCGCATGACGAAGCGGGAACAGCGTTCGGGCAGATGATGAACCTGCGCAACCTGACACAGATTCTCGGTTCATTTGAAGCGGTGCAGCTGCAAAACGGAGACCGCATCCTAGAAACGGGTTGCGGCAACGGCGGGCTGCTCGGCTACATTTTGTCGCAGGCAGAAAACCTGCATTACACAGGTTTGGAAATTTCCCCGTTAATGCACGCACAGGCGCAGGCATTCAATGCCCCGTTTCTCGAAGCAGGGCTGGCGAATTACCGGCTGTACGACGGCGGCGCGCTGCCTTTTACCGATGAAAGCTTCGACAAAATCGTTTCCGTCAATACCGTCTATTTTTGGGACGACGCACCAAGCGCGCTTTCAGAACTGAGCCGCGTGCTGAAATCCGGCGGGCGGCTATGCCTGAATTTTTGCGAAAAAGACTTTATGGCGAAACTGCCGTTTGCCGCGCACGGCTTCGCGCTCTATGATGCCGCCGACATCCGCTCTCTGTCGGGAAACCTGCCGTTGCGCTGCATTCGGGAACAGCGAAGCCGCGATTGGGCGGTCAGCAAAAGCGGCAATCTGGTGCGGAGGGAGTTTGTCATAGTCGTCTTTGAAAAATACTAAGCATCAGGGTCGTCTGAAAACCCGAAATTCAGTTTTCAGACGACCCGATTAAAAAACACAGTTACTTTCACAAATAATTGGAGAATCACCATGTCTTCAGGACTCGTTACAGCGGCGTACATCGTAGCCGCGATACTGTTCATCTTCTCGCTGGCGGGGCTGTCCAAGCAGGAAACCGCCAAGCAGGGCTGTTATTCCGGCGTAGCCGGGATGGCGGTTGCCTTGTTCGTTACCGTGTTTTCCGAAAACACTCACGGACTGGGCTGGATCATCATCGCCATGCTGATTGGCGGCGCCATCGGCATCTACAAAGCCAAAAAAGTAGAAATGACCGAAATGCCCGAGCTGATTGCACTTCTGCACAGCTTCGTCGGTTTGGCAGCCGTTTTGGTCGGCTTCAACAGCTATATCGCACCGGGCAACGTTTCGCACGATATGCACACCATCCATCTGGTCGAAGTCTATTTGGGCATCTTCATCGGCGCCGTAACCTTCACCGGCTCGCTGGTCGCGTTCGGCAAGCTCAATGGCAAAATCAGCAGCGCGCCGCTGCAACTGCCCGCCAAACACAAGCTCAACCTCGCCGCATTGGTTTTATCCTTTATCCTGATGCTGGTGTTCGTATCCGTTGACGGTAGCGGCTTCATCCTGATCCTGATGACCCTGATCGCCCTCGCATTCGGCTGGCACTTGGTCGCCTCCATCGGCGGCGCAGATATGCCCGTGGTCGTGTCCATGCTGAACTCCTACTCCGGCTGGGCGGCCGCAGCGGCAGGCTTCATGCTCTCCAACGACCTGCTCATCGTCACCGGCGCACTCGTCGGCTCCAGCGGCGCGATTCTGTCCTACATCATGTGTAAAGCCATGAACCGCTCCTTCATCTCCGTCATCGCAGGCGGCTTCGGTACCGACGGTTCCGCCGCAGCCTCAGGCAGCCAAGAAGTTGGCGAATACCGCGAAGCCAAACCCGCCGAAGTCGCCGAAATGCTGCGCAACGCCAGCAGCGTCATCATCACCCCGGGCTACGGCATGGCAGTGGCGCAGGCGCAATACCCCGTTGCCGAAATCACCGAGCTTTTGCGTAAAAACGGCACCGAAGTCCGCTTCGGCATCCACCCCGTCGCCGGCCGCCTGCCCGGTCATATGAACGTATTGCTCGCCGAAGCCAAAGTCCCCTACGACATCGTGTTGGAAATGGACGAAATCAACGACGATTTCCCCGAAACCGACGTAGTGCTGGTCATCGGCGCGAACGACACCGTCAACCCCGCCGCCCAAACCGACCCGAACAGCCCGATTGCCGGCATGCCCGTGTTGGAAGTGTGGAAGGCAAAAGAAGTCGTCGTCTTCAAACGCTCAATGAACACCGGCTACGCAGGCGTACAAAACCCGCTGTTCTTCAACGAAAACAGCGTGATGTGCTTCGGCGACGCGAAGAAAACCGTTGACGAAATTTTGGCGGAATTGAAGAAATAACATTTAGAAGCCAAGAAAAAAGGTCGTCTGAAAACCTGATTTTTAAGGTTTTCAGACGACCTTTTCTTATGAACACACTACGCCAAACATCCTATCGTCGTCATTTCCGCCCCCGCCTACGCGAGGACAGGCTACGGCGGGAATACATCGGAAATTCTAAGAAACTGATGTTTGAAAAACAGTTGCCGAAATTCAAAAGTAGATTCCCGCCTGCGCGGGAATGACGGTAGTTGGGCAGAAATTTATACTGCGACGTGCAGCCTGCCCCCTCTCCCGTCCGGCGGGAGAGGGCTGGGGAGAGGGTGGCTCTATGGGCCGCACCAGTTTGATTTTGCCTCAAGCCGCAAAGCCATCCCCATCCTAGCCTTCCCCCGCCAGACGGGGGAAGGGACAGGTTGCCGTTGCTGCACAACAAGTAGCGTGGGCTTTGCCCACGAAACTTGCCGTATGTTAATTCGAAGGATAGTTGTGTTTTCATTCATTTCGTGGGCAAAGCCCACGCTACTTGAGTTACCCCAAGCCTGCGTTGATTGAATAAACGAGGTCGTCTGAAACCGAAAGCTTGGTTTCAGACGACCTTTTCTTTTTTGCCATTACGCAATACTATAAAATTCGGGTTGCCGCCGGACGCGATACGGCTTGAAATTCAATAAAGGGAACGAAGAAATGGTGAAATGGAAAATACGTCAAAAAATCACAGCAGCAAAAGACAAGGGAAAAACTTGGTTGGATAAGCAAAGCAATGCGGCAATAGTCTTGTGGGCAGGAACTGTTTCACTAATCATTTTTATGATTATCTATTTTGCAGCGATTAGGAACAGTGAGAGCATTTCTTCCGGTGCTTGGAATCTTATTATTCTGATTGTTTCTTCCCCCGTCGCCTTCGCCATTTGGCATTTCCGCGATAAAAATAATCGACAGCAAATCGAGAACCAACGTAAAGACATTAATCTGAAAGAATTTCAAAAACTGTCCGAATGGGTCAGCGGCGCGCATTTGCCGGAAATGAAAATAGTCAATAAAACCACGCAGAGAAGCAGCCCAAAAGACGGAGCAGAAATTACAGAACAAACGACGGAACAATCTGAAGAATATGCCAAAAAACCAGATACCGCCGATTTCGATACCTTCAGCAAACGGGAAGGAGCAGTCGCTTTGCAGATTTCCGCCATCTACAACCTGCTGCCGTTTTTCCGAGGCGATTACGGAGAAAGTTTCCGCCTACCTGCATTTAATCTGTTGAAGTCTGCTTGGCGGGCAATGCAGCAGGATAGTTTGAAGAAATTGGAAAAAGAAAATTTATCTGATGACGAAAGGACTAAATTTATTGAGGAGTTGAAACGAAAAGCAGAAAGCCCTATGGGAGTGGCTTTAACTAATGTGTTGCTAAGTGTGAATGATGAAGAGCAACTTAATTTAGGATATGTCCAGAACGTTTTACCTTATATTTGTTTAGCTGGAATTAAATTAGATTCCATCAGATACAATATTGGTTCAATGGTTTGGTCAGATTTAAATTTACGCTATGCTGATTTACGAGCTGCCGATTTGCATGATGTTGACTTAACCAAAGCTGATCTAAGTGGAGCAGACTTACGCGAAACTAACTTTTCAAATGCTGATTTAGAACAAACTATTTTATATGAAGCTAATTTGCAGAAAGCCAATTTGCGTTCTGCTTTTCTTCAAAGTGCGAACCTTGAGAAAGCTAATTTGCAGGAAATTGACCTAGATTCAGCCAATTTATCTGATGCAAATTTGATAGATACTAAACTTCAACACGCCAAATTAACAAATGTTAATCTATCTGGTTCTAATTTGACTCGAGCCGATCTGCAAGGAGCTGATCTAAGTCTTGCTAATTTGAGAGATTCTCTTTTGCTTAACATAAAATTAGATGGAGCAAATTTTAAATCTGTTAATCTAAGCGGATCTGGATTTGAATGGGAAACACTCAAGAAAAGTAAAATGCTTGCGTATGCCCAAATTAACGAAACTGATTTTATTGAAGCTGTTTATCCAAAATGGATGAAAAATGATTTGGTATGGGAGGCATTGACAAAGAATGAACAAATAAATGTTATGCAGCAATTTTGTAATGAAAAAGGAATGATAATCTTAGATGAGATGGGGAAGGAAATAGTTTGCCCTTTCTGGTTAAAAGAAATGCAACTTTAACCATGGTCTATTCCTAAAAGGTCGTCTGAAACCAAAATCCTGTTTTCAGACGACCCCTCTTCATCCTTCCGCAAAGTCGTGAACTCTCAAACGGTGCAATCCCAAACGGGCTGTTTACCGCAAGCCGTTTGCGTCCAGCCATTTCTCCAAGTCTTCGGCGCTGATTTTGCCGCCGTTTTCTTCCAAATCAAGTTTGTTGACTTGTTTGCCTTTGCTGTATTTCGCTAAGACAGGCGTGCCGCCGAGTTTGTATTGTTGGCGGAACGCGGTCCATGCTTCTTTGTCCTGGTGCAGACGGTGGACGTTGACGAAGTAGATTTTGCCGTTCAGGTTGCGGCTGGCAATGTAGCGTTTGAACATGGGCTCGAAGGCGTTGCAGTCGCCGCAGCTCGGGCGACCGATGTAGGCGTAAACGGTGTCTCCGTTGGCGACGCGTTTTTTGAAGCTTTCGACGGTCAGGCTGTCGAGGTGGAAGTAGATGTCGGAATAGGTGTCTTCCAGCCGCTTGGTGTTTTCGGCGGAAAGGCGCACGGCGGTTTGCGCTTCGGACAGGCTGTTTTTCAGGGCTTCGGTTTCGCGGTCGGCGGCGCAGGAACACAAGAGCAGCGCGGCGGTCAGGACGGGTAGGATTTTCATGATTCGGCTCCTTGGTTGCGATAGGGAAAGTATACGCTTTTCGCGGCGGCGGGGTCGTCTGAAACGCTGGAAACGGCTTTTTTCAGACGACCTTTTGATGTATGGCAATGGGCGGGCGAAGTAGCGTTGTGTAGCGTGGGCTTTGCCCGCGATGGTTTGGGGCATCGCTTTTTCGCGGGTATAACCCGCGCTAGGGCAGCATTTATCCCTCATTCAGCCGCTCTGCCCCGGCTTTCTTGTCCGACAAGAGTAAGAATTGTTGCTTTTTCAAAAGGTCGTCTGAAATCTAAGATTCGGCTCACAGAACATTTGCTTTGCTTGGAAAGCCCTTGAATGAACCGGATAAAGTAGCGTGGGCTTTGCTCGCGATGGTTGAGGAGCGTCAGTTTGCTACGGGTTGAACTCGCGCTACGGTAGTGTTTATCTCTCATTCAGCCCCTACTCCAGCCATCTCTTCAACAAAAGGTCGTCTGAAACCCAAATTTGAGGTTTCAGACGACCTTTTTTACTGCATTGCGTTCAACTTTAAATGTTGTGTCAACCGATTCAAACCAAGCCCAGCTTTTTCAGCAGCGCGACGCTGCCTGCGTCCACAAGCCTGAAGGTTTCGTCAAAGTCGCCGGTGTACCACGGGTCGGGGACATGGCGGTAGCCGCTTTCGGGGATGAGGTCGGTGAGTTTGAAGATTTTGTCGGGGTGTTTGCCGAACATTTTTTCCAGTTCGGCAAGGTTGTTGTCGTCCATGGCGATGATGAAGTCGAATTCATCGAAATCTTCGGAACGCACTTTGCTGCTGGTAAAACCTTGATGGTCGATGCCGTGGGCGGCGAGGGTTTTGCGCGTGCCTTGGTGCATGTTTTCGCCGTCGTGCCAGCCGGATGTGCCAGCGCTGTCGGTACGGACGCGGTGGGCTACGCCTGCTTCGTGGGCGCGGTGGCGCAGGACGTATTCCGCCATAGGGGAGCGGCAGATGTTGCCAAGGCAGACGAAGAGTACGGAATTGTTTTTCATAGGCGGTTTAGGCGTGTTCGGAGAAGAATGGGTTGTGTCCGTCTAGGGACAGGGATTGCGCGTAGGTCGGCAGGTCGGCATTTTCCGGCAAAACGTCGTGCAGGATGCGGATATGCTCGACGCGACACTCCGCCATCAGGTCAAGGAAGTTGTGTTGGATGACGGCGATGTTGTCGGAAGACGAAAGGTTCCACACGAACACTTGCGGGACGACTTCAAACGCGCTGTCGGTCGCGTTGAAACCGAACAGAATCTGCCCGCCCGCCCTTGCGGCAATGACGACGCCGACGCGCGGACTCTGCATACGGATGGCGCGGATGGCGTTGGTGGCGAACACGTCCATCGCCATGCGCTGACGGGTGTGGCTACCGTCGGTCAGGGCTTGGAGCGGGGTGTTCGGGGACAGCGGATTGGTGAAGAGGGTAACGCCGGCGGCGGCAAGGCTTTCCTGCCAAACCTGCATCAGCGGCAGGCCTGCCTGTTGCAGGTTGACACCCAAGGCGGTTTGCAGGTTTTTGTCGCCGTAGCCCAGCGCGTAAACGACGTGGACGGATTGCCCTTCGGGGCAGATCAGCGGTTTGTCTTCAAAGGTTTGCAGGAACGCGGCGGCGGATTCGCTGTTTTGTTTCGCATTCCACCACTGTTCGGGCGTGATGCCGCTTAGGTCGTCTGAATGAGCGAGGAAGGGCAGCCATTGGGTGTTTTGCGTTAAGGCGCGCAAGTGGGGATAGTTGGACAGGCAGGCGGTCAGTGCTTCGGTAGGCAGCGTCAAGGACAGCGTACGCTCCTGTTTGCAGCCGGCGACGATGACGACGGGCAGGGCAAACCATTGTGCTTCGTCGTCGTTTTCGGCGGATAAGACTTGATTGATGCTCTGCATCAGCGCGTTGTAAGTCTCTACATCGGGCGCCATGGTCATGGCGACGGACAGGTTGACGTAGTAGTTTTGATGAAGCTGGCTGCGGATTTCGGTTTGCAACTGCCCCACGGCGATCTTGCGGGTTGCAGCGGTCGTGCCGTGTGCGAGCAGGGAGGCGTTTATCAGTAAATGGTTTTTAACCGGAGTCTGTGGATAAGGGCGTGTGTCGTGGAGGATGAAGGTGTTCATATGGATATAAATCGGTGGTTGTCCGGACAGCTCGGATTATAACAATATCAGGATACGGATTGGGAAAAGGTCGTCTGAAAACGAAAAAAGGCGGGAAATACGCCCGCCTGCCCTCAATCAAAAATCATATGCCCCAATTTATCGGCTTTGGTGTGCAGATAACGTTCGTTTTCCGCATTCTCGCCGACATGGAGCGGAATACGTTCGACAACATTGATGCCTGCATCTTTCAACGTTTGAATTTTTTCAGGATTGTTGGTCAACAGCTTGACAGCACGGATATTCAGATGGTCGTAGATTTGCTTGGCAAGCGTAAAGTCGCGTGCGTCAACGGGCAGTCCGAGCGCGAGGTTGGCTTCGACCGTATCCATCCCCTCGTCTTGAAGCTTGTAGGCACGGATTTTGTTGATTAAACCGATGCCGCGCCCTTCTTGACGCAAATAAACGATCACACCGCGCCCTTCTTGTTGAACCGCCTTCATCGCCGCTTCAAGCTGCGGGCCGCAGTCGCATTTTTTGGAAAACAGGGCATCTCCGGTCAAACATTCGGAGTGGATGCGGGTCAGAACGGGGAGGTCGTCTGAAAAATCGCCCATCGTCAAAGCGATGTGTTCTTGTCCGTTCGGTTCTTCAAAACCGTGCATAGTGAAGTTGCCCCATTCGGTCGGCAGGCGGCAGGAAGCGACGAATTTCAAGGTATTATTCATGTTCTTCTTCCTTGTCTTCGATGCCTGCCAATGCTTTCAGCGGCTCAGCAAGTGCCAAAGCCAGTGCCGACCAATCCGTTTGGGCCGCGTCATCGGCTTGATCTTTATCGACAAATTCAACGTGAACCACGCCCAAAACCGTGCCGTTTTGCGTTGCCACAGGGATGGACAACTGGCTTCCGCTGCCCTTGTTCCGGCTGCCTTGGATTTCGTCCAGCGAAAGCCAATAAGCTATATCGTTGGCAATATTCATCCAACCGCTTTGCGCCGTACGGCAGGCAAGGTAAACCGTACCGTTTTCTTCATGAATAGCCAACAGATTTTCCAAAGGCTCGCCTTGTGCTGCGATACGAACCAGCCTTGCGTGCGGTTCGCCAGGAAGGTGAATATAAACCGCCGCACTTTTGACGGCTGTTGCACGGCTAAATACCGAATCCAGAGCCATGAAAACCTGTTTGAGCAAAACTTCGTTTTCAGGCGTTTCTTCAATATGCTCTGCCAGCTTCCAGCCGTCTTCCTCACGCCACAAAACCGAGCGGTCAATCGAAGCATTGCCCATATCCATCACCGTCTTTGCGGTCAGATAAGCAATACGGAGGTCGTCTGAAGAAAGCTTCAAACCCTGCGTCTGTAAAAAATCCTGAATCAGTAAAACAGGCATGATGTTCCTCTTTGATATTAGTGTGTTCCGGCAGATAACCGACCTGCCATTATATCGGTCGGAATAAAGCAATTTCAAGCCAAAGGTTGTTTGCAGAGTAGGATACTTTGTGTATAATCCCGAGTTTCATCACGCGGACGTGGCGAAATTGGTAGACGCACCAGATTTAGGTTCTGGCGCCGAGAGGTGTGAGAGTTCGAGTCTCTCCGTCCGCACCACCTAACCCCTTTCAGGGGTTATTTTTTTGTCTAATCAAATCTAACGCAGTAATCAAGATTCAATACTGGTAAGGCTTTCAGGCTATTAACCCCCTTGCAAAGTGTCTAAATACCCCCAATGCCGTATAATTGAATAAACCAAAATATGGGGGTATGATTCGGGGAATCTGACAACACTCATAAAAAACATACCCCCAATGCCCCTAAACGACCGCCAAATCAAAGCCGCCAAGCCGTCTGATACTGGAAAGAAAGCCAAGTTATTTGACGGGGGCGGCCTGTATCTTGAAGTTACCCCAGCGGGCGGAAAAGTATTCCGCCTGAAATACCGTATAGATGGCAAAGAGAAAACTCTTACTATCGGGAAATATCCGACCGTTTCACTGGTAGAAGCCCGCCAAGCCGCTGAAAACGCCCGCCGCATGATTGCACAAGGGCAAGATCCATCAGCAATGAAGCAACAGGCCAAACAGGAGCGCAAAACGGCCTTACTGAATACCTTTGCCAACGTTACCAAAGCATGGCATGAGAAAACCACCAAGCGCAAAAGCTGGAAGCCTAATCATGCCGCCCGTGTTTTGCGGTACTTTGAAACAGATGTTTTCCCTATTATTGGGGAAACGCCTATAAACAAAATCGGGAAAAAAGAGATAAAGGCCGTATTGGATAAAGTAACAGAGCGGGGCGTATCGGAAACCGCCGAAAAAATCAGGCAATGGATAGGCGCGGTGTTTACCTATGCCGGTTATGAAGAATTGACTGACCGAAACCCTGCCGCGTTACTGAAAGGCTATATAGAGCCAACAGAAAGCAAAAGAATGCCCGCCCTACCCCGTGAAGAATTGCCGGAGTTTTACCGCCGCCTGATACTGGCAGATTGTGAGCAACAAAACAGAATTTGCGTAATGTTGATTATGCTTTGCTTTGCCCGAAACAAAGAGATACGCGGCGGCCAATGGCAGGAAATCGACTTTAAGCGCAAAACATGGACGATTCCCGCTAATCGTATGAAACGGCCACGAGAGCACACAATCCCCTTGTCTGATTGGGCGATTGAGCTATTAAACGAACTACACGCCATAACCGGCGAAACACCCTTTCTATTTCCAAGCCCTAGATCCGAAACTGGTTACATCAGCGAAAATACAGCGGGCAAAATCATCAACGGCATGGGCTATTACGGGATAGCCACCCCGCATGGTTTCCGTTCCCTTGCCAGCAGCGTTTTGAATGAACAAGGCTTCAACCCTGACGCGATAGAGCGACAGCTTGTCCACATTGAAAACAACAAAATCCGCGCTGCCTACAACCGCGCCGATTATCTGAACGAGCGCAAAGAGTTTATGCAATGGTATAGCGACTTTTTGCGGGAACGGTATAACCAGGCATTGCAACTGATTCAAGATGGCAAGACTGATTAGAGGTCGTCTGATAAAAAGAAAGGATTAAAACAATGATCAATACCGATACCCAAGATACTGATACGAAGAAAGATTATTGCCTTGATAATGAAAGATACAATGCTATTTATCAAATAAAAGGTACAAGAAATTTTGGTAAAGCATTGGGGGCATATTGGTTTAATGCTGAAAAAGTTATGAGAAGAGCCTTTTACGCAACAAACCACACGGCTAAATCATTTTGCTGGGAACAGAAAAGTACAGGAGAAATTGAACAGACGGAGCAAGAATGTTTTGAGGCAATCAAAAAATTCGAGGAAGAATTTGAAGAACCCTATAATTATCAAGAACAATTAAAACCTGTAATTGTGGGCTTGTCTTATGGGCAAGACTGGAAAACACTGGTGGAAATGCAGCATGTATTTACAGCAAAAGCTATTTTTGATTATGTAATGGAGTTTGACAACCTGAATTACGAGGATAAATTGTATAAATTTCAGGGACTTGCAAACCTAATAACTGATTCAATCGGACTAATAGAACTTGAATCAAATTCAGGCGAAATAGGTATGCAATCTATTATAGAAAACGCCCGTAAAGCCGGTAACGCCAAGCAAAGCCCCTATGAAAAAGCGGGAACGATAGCTGCCGTAAAACAGTTATTGGAGGAAAGAAAGGAAAAGCTGAATGAAAGAGGGGGGGAAAGCTGAATTAATCCGCCTGATTATCCGCAAAATTGATGACGATGAAATCCCAGCCCCCGATGTTCCGACAGAAAGAACGGTTACAGCTTGGGTAAACCAGTTTCAGAAAAATATGAAATCAACAAGCTGACTTCATGAAATCAACGTGGTATTTCATGAAATCAACATGCTACTTCCTTAACAGCCGCCCGCATGGGCGGCTATATTTTTGCCTGTCATATAACCCCGACTAAGAAAGGCAAAGCATATGAATACCGTATTAAGAGTAAACGATACTGCCCGCGTTATGGGTGTTTCACGGGCGACTATTTGGAATTGGGCAAACCCTAAGAGCCGCCATCACCGCCCTGATTTTCCTAAGCCTATCAAACTTTCCGAAAATATTACCGGCTGGCTTTCCAGTGAGATTGAAGAGTATCTCGGCAAACTGGCAGCCAAACGCGAAGAGCAGGCGAATTGATTTATTGGGCGCAAAACAAATGCCGCCTGAACGGACATTCAGACGGCGGAAAGGATTATTAAGCATGAGCAGCTATTCTACCAACGGCAAGGCAAAAACGCCAAGCCAAAAAGAGCGCGTTTTATCCCGATTGAAACAGGGCAGCGTTACATCATGGGAGCTTACCCAAATGGGGATATTGGGCTACAACACACGCATTATGGAGCTTCGCAGAGCGGGGCATGACATCGTTACCGTGATGGAAGAAGTAACCAACCAATTTGGCGAAACCGTGAAACGCGGTCGGTTCGTATTAATCAATTAAATCAGGAGCTTTACTATGAACATCGAATATACAAAGACAACTTTTGAGACCCGTCAAAAGTTACTGAAAGAAGCAGAAGACAAATGCAGCGAACTGACCGCCCAAATTGAAGCGGCTGAAGCTGGTGTTACAGAAGCGCAGGCGGTAATCAATGAATTTGCAGGGCTACGAAACAGACGCAAAGGCATATTTGCAAATTTGTTGAAAATGGGCAAACCCACAAACAGCGAAGAGGCTAAAGGGCTTGATTCAGAGATTGCCGCCAAACGCGAAGAAGCAGACCGCGCCGCCGATATGCTGGAAGCGCAAAAAGAACTGCTGGAAAGCCTTTTTGATGAACGCCGCCAGCATCTGAACCGCATTTCAGAGCTTCGCAATTTATTGTCCGTTTCCCGATATGAGCTGTTTATCGCCGATATAGAAGAAACCCACTTGCCCGAATATTTGGAGGCTGCCCAAGCCTATGCCAAAGCCGCCGCGAAATTGGTGGGAATCGGTAAAGCCGCCATTGAGATGAAAACAAAGCTACAAGAAAACGGTTTGCGGGTTGACTGTCCGTCTTACGGGCAATCCATGCCAGATAGAATCATTGATTTACGTTTACCCGGCTTCTTCAACATGATGGACGGCACAGGTGGGGAAGAAAACGCTATTTTCGACATCTTGGAAGACGTGGAGAAAGAAAAAGAAGCGGCTTTGGACAATTTGAAATAGCAATACTCAAACAGCCGCCCAAAGGCTGAAAAATCGCTATTGGGCGGCGTTCTGAAAGGATTAAGGACATGACCCCGAAACAAGAACAGTTTGCCCGTCTGTATGTGGAAACGGGCAATGCAAGCGAAGCATATCGGCAAGCCTACAACGCTGACAACATGAAGCCCGAAACGGTAACGAATGAAGCCTATAAGCTGCTTCAAGACCCCGATATTTCCGCGATGGTAGATGACCTCAAGGCAGAGGCACGGCAACGACACGCGGTAACGGTGGACGACCTGTTGAGCGAATTGGAGCAGGCGCGGGCGGCCGCACTGTCAGCCCCTACCCCACAGAGCAGCGCGGCGGTATCGGCAACGATGGGCAAGGCAAAAATGCTGGGCTTGCTGGTGGATAAGGCGGAAATCAAGGCAGAAGCGGAAATCAGCACGAAACAGGAAGAGTACACTCCGCCGTTAACGGGCGATGAAGTGCAGCAAGTCATAAAGTCTTTTTTCAATAAGCCGTACAGTGAAATCACGCTTGAAGACATCATCGGAACCGTTGGAGAAGATACGGATCGCATCGGGTATGTAATAACCATGATTATCGTGGATAAAAAATTTTAGCCGCTTGATGCAAAAATCATTTGACAAATCGAGCCTTGAGAATCAGAATCTTGGTTCTCTCTCAAATACGATTAGCCCAAATCAGCAGGGTAAACGCTGATTTTTTATCGCCAAAATTCTTTTACGGGCGTTTGCAATGTTATTAAACGTTAGCATTTCAGACGACCTATCACGAGTTATGGCGGTGTGTGGTAACGGTAACGTCCACGCCTGACTAATCGCAGGAGAGAGCACCGCCCCCTATTTCGGGCATTTCTCAAATCTCACTTTACGATTAGGAGCATTTCAAATGCAATCTTCAAATTCTATCCAAATCCAAGACGTTCAATACCAATCAGAACAAGGCTTTTGCGCCGTCGTCCACGAACCGACCGCGTATTTAGCCGATATTGACGTTCATTCATGTACCGCCCGCCGTTTGGGTATCTATCCATCACACGCCGCCGCCGTTGCCGCCTGTCAGTCGTTTATTGCTTCGCTTTCAGACGACCTCAAGGCATGGGCTGCTTTCAGCGTAACGACAGCCGAACAAATCCGCTAAATCCCTGAAAAACACCCGCCTTTATGCCGCCCGTTTTGGACGGCATGGGGCAAACTTCGCCCTAGTGTTTTTATAAGTATCTGATTTTTCGATACTTGATATTTTTGGTGCGCTGGGGCATGGAGGACTTGAAACCATGAAACCGACTGACAAGAACGACCGTTTCCGCCGCTATTCCAACCGCGCTTTGCTGGTGTTTGGGGTTTTGTTGATGGCTTTGGCAATCCGAGCCTGTAACCAGCCCGCCCATGCAAACACGGAGCAGGCAATGCGGACAACGCCGACCATATGGGAGACCGACCCGATGGCAGGGGTAGTTTTAGAACCTGTAACAGGGGAGGCATTGCAATGAAGACCATCACGGAGAAGCTGGCAAACCAGCTAAACAGCAAAGAGAAGGCAATCGCAGCGGTGGACGTTCTGACCGCCGTCTTGCTGATTGTGAACGACGGAGCAAGCCGAAAAGCCGCGATTAACACCGTGGCAGCCATAGCGCGTGAAGCGATGGACAGATATGAGGAGGCAGAACAATGAAACCGACCTATCAAGACATCAAAGCCGCCGCGCAATACCGCTGGCAGGAAATTCACGCCGCCATCGGCATAGACCCGCGATACCTGAAAAACAAACACCAACCATGCCCCGCGTGTGGGGGTAAAGACCGTTTCAGGTACGACGACAAGGACGGTAACGGCACATTCATTTGCAGCCATTACAACAATGGCGCGGGCGACGGTTTCGGCTTGGTAATGCATTACCTGAATTGCGGTTTTGACGAAGCATTGCGCGCCGTAGCGGGCGTTTTGAACATGGGCGGGGCAAACCCCTTACCGATACCGCCTACACGCCCACAGACGCAACCACGCCCCGAAAAAGACCAAATCGGCAAACTTGCCGCATTGTGGGACGGGGCAGAACCGATAACCGCCGATTCCCCCGCCGTGCAGTATCTGAAATCGCGCGGTTTGGACATGGCGCAATTATAGTCAATTAAAAATAAAATAGTACAATACTCAACTTTGAAGGTTTAACCATGGCATACTCTGCGGACTTAAGAAACAAAGCTTTAAACTATTACGAACAATGCAAAAACATCAGCCAAACCGCAGCAA
>ENA-OWLC01000117-OWLC01000117.1-metagenome-genome-assembly--contig:-NODE-117-length-19182-cov-2.970251_pt1 | contig 19182 bp, 14 predicted proteins | sample MGYA00245344_ERZ651092 | MGnify/ENA primary metagenome ERZ651092 (study PRJEB26857, sample SAMEA4031755) | metagenome | biome: human; feature: oral; material: saliva | place: Philippines | collected 2014... | reverse complement strand
ACAAGGATTTTCTCCAGTAGTAATTGCAGAAAGGCTGGGACATGAAAGTATTTCAATAACCTTGAATTATGCACATTTATATCCGTCAAAGCAGTTGGAAATCATTGAAACGATAGAGAAAGAAAGGAATTAAGTTTATTCATAAAGAATTCAATAATGGGACAATTAATTTAGTAACACATGATTATTGTCTCATAAGAGATAATTTAAAATACGATATATTAAATGTTAAAAATCAAAAATTAATTTTAAGTACAATCAATAAAATTAAAGCTTATAATTCTTTTTCTGAATTATTTTAGATATACAAGATAGGAGGTGACTCAAATGAAAAGAATACAAGTTAAAAATGCTACTAAGCTATTTACAGATGAAATGTTGATTTATTCATTATCAGATTTCTCATTTAATAAACCTATTCAAGTAAAATTTATTCTATTCCTAGTTGGATTATTTGTCATTTGGGCGCTTCCGTTAATGATTATATTTAAAATTTTTAATCCACCTATGGTTATCTTGTATTTTGGACCTGTTGTTGGTGGAGCCGCATTATTCTCAGGACCATACTTTGGTGGTAAAACATTTATATCATGGGCTAAATGTTTTGTAAAATATATTTTTAGTCCTAAAAGATATTATGATGGTCATGGAAGAAGACAGTTAACAAAGACAAAAATTAATCATGTATATGTAGTATCAAGAGAAAAAGATTTCGAAAAATTAAGAAAAATGATAGAATGCGAGGCGCAACATGAGTAATAATATTTATGGATTATCTATGTATATAGGCTCAACAAAATTTTCTCCTAAAATGCCGGTGTTCTTTGATACTAATTATGCTGCCTATATTAATAAACCACCTAACACATTAATTACAGGTGCACCAGGACGAGGAAAAACATTTTTAGGAATGTTGTTAGCAGCACAAAATAGTATTATGAATAAAATTGGTGTAATACTTGACCCTAAAGGTGATTTTAGAAAATTAATGGCATTATATAACAATGATATTATTAACAAAGTTAATATATGGGATATTTCAGTTAAGCCTGATGAACGTACAGGAAAATTATCTTTAGATAGAGATACTATAGGAATGTTGGACCCAACATGTTTTACATCTAATCATGATTATAATGCGCAGTTAACACTTGATGTTATTAAAGATTTAATGGGCAAGAGTTTAACAGATGCACAAATTAATATTATTTCTAATTTAATTCGTGACTTATGTAAAGCACCTGCACCTAACATGAAGAGATTAATAAGCAAATTAGAAAGACATGAAAGAGAAGATGTTCGTTCTGTTGCAACAATATTAGATTTAATGTTTGCATCACCTATCGCGCAAATTTTGGTTTATGATAGACAAATTCAAAAGAAAGTTTTAAACATTAAAGATGGTATTACAGTAATTAACATGTCTGGATTAACATTTCCAGACCCTAGTAAAGAATTAGACAAATGTTCATCTGAAGAAAAAATATCTCTTGTTATTGTTTCATTATTGAATAGATTAATTAGAGACATTATGTTTAGTATGCCTGTCAATATTCCAAAATTTCTTATGATAGATGAGGCTTGGTCAGTTGTATCATTACCATCAAGTAGAGGACTTATTGAAGAAGTGTTACTAAAAGGACGTTCTAAAAATATGGCTTGTATTTTATTAACACAAGCGACATCTCATTTAGATTTCAATGATGGAACAGATTTAGATGCTGGAATTCAAATGAGATTCGCATTTGGGAGTCAAGATGCTAAAGATAATTTATTAACGTGTCAAAAGATGAGAATATCTGAATATCAACAATGGGCTAAAGCTATTGAAACACTTGGAGTTGGTGAATGTCTGATGTGTGATGTTTTCGGAAGACATGGAATCATTCAAATCAAAAGTGATGAAGAATGGAAAGAAATATTCAAGACAACACCAGAATTAAATTAACGATATATAATATGTAAACGAAACTGAGGGAGAATTCTTTCAGTTTCTTCTACTGGCCTTAAAGTTGTATAATAACTATGGAAAATATTGAAAGGAGAAAGTTATATGACACAATCTAAAATAATATTTATTGGACAAAAAGAGTTATATAATGTGTTTAGTAACTATAGTCCAGATTTGTTAGACTTTCAGAAATTTTATGAAAATATCAAACAGGTTGATGATGACATTGATAACGAACAATTTGATGAGAATACGTGTTGTCTTATAGTTTCTTCATTACTATTTCATGATAATGAAGATGATTTCGTTGATTTTGTTGCAAGAATCAGTGATGCTGCTGTTATGAACGTTCTTCTCATCGGAAATGATAAAGACTATGAAGATGAGATGAGATATAAAATTGAAGAAGCTCAAAAGATAAATGGAACAGACAATTGTCCATTCTACTTCATTAATTATGGAAACGATATGATGGATGAATTAGAAAAATCATTAAGAGACTTCGTTGGTTCAGACATTATTGATAGTGAAGTAAAGAAAAATGTGTATAATGCTATCGATAATTTCATTACAATTAATAGTGATGAAGATGAAGATTATGAAGAAGATACAAATGTCGATGAAGAAACAGAAAGCAACAATGAATCTATACAAAGGGGTAATGCAAAGATTATTACAATCACATCATCAAAAGGTGGTGTAGGTAAGTCAACTAACACACTTCTTATTGCATCAGGAATTAAGAAGTTTTATCCTAACAATAAAGTATGTATCGTAGACCTTGATATTACTGGTGGCCAACAATATTTCTTAAATAGTGCACCGAGAGATGCTAAAACAGTATTAAATATTTTAGAAGAAGATATTGTTACAGAAAATGTTGTTGTTGACACAATGTGGCATTCTCCTATAGGAATTGATTTCTTATTTGCTCCTAAGAGTGCTAAGAATATTGAATATTTAACACCTAAATTGTATGAAGATATTTTAAATGTTTTAAGTAATTTATACGACATTGTTTTGATTGACACCAATGCTGGTAATGTAAGTGATATTACAGAACAGGTAACATACAAAATGGCTGATACATTTGTAGTTATTACAGAACCAACAACAACAAGTTTAGCGATTTGTGCAACATTAATCAATCAAGAATTATCTAAATATAATGGTAAATCATATGTAATTATTAATCGTGTTTATAATATTTCTGATAAGAGTGCAATGTTAATAGAAAAAGCATACAACGAAGATGATATTGCGGGAATTATTCCTCTACGTTCAGACGTTATCTTAACAGCATATGAAGATGGTAAATTAAATGATGTATTAGATAATCCTGAATTTGCAGATTCATATAAATCTATCATCAATAAGATACTAGGAGAAAATAATGGTTAACTATATTCTATTATTTTCTCTCACTCTTTTATCTTCAACGATGGGCAACGTTAAAAATATTTTATTGATTAAAGGTAACAAAACAACACAATATATTATTACATGTATAGACGCGTTAATATATGCATTCTTATTAAAATCGATTACATCAGACAACACAATTTATGCTATTGTAGCATTTGTATTTGGTAAAGGTTTCTCGATTACAATGACAGATGTAATCATGTCTAAAATTAGTAAGACAGTATATCTTGCTCACCTATATGAAAGAAAAGCTGAAACAGAGAAAATAGTAGATTATTTAACGATTAAAAATATTTCCTTTACAATTTTTGAAGGAGATTATATAAATGGAACAAGATATATGCTCACAATTCATCTAAATAAACAACAATTAGATGAGTTGAAACAATATCTTCATGAAGAGTTAAAAATTAAAAACATCACTATGGATGTTTCAGAAGTCAAAGTCAGCGGACATATAGAAAGCAAGGTGTAACAGAATTATGACAAGAAAAGATTGGAAAGGACGACCATATATTTTTAATGGTGATGGAACGTTCTATGAATTCGATGGAAACATCGAAGTTTATAAAACATGGAGTGATATAACAGTAGCATCTCCAAACAAAATTTTAGAAATAAGAAATAAATACAATTTTGAAATTCAGAAACAAGTTTTTCATTTCTTATGGTTATTACAAACAAGTACAAATGGATTAGTACATTATTCAGATACAAAACAAAAAGAACGAGTTGAAAAAGCAATTCAAAAAGGTATTTCAAAATATAATAAAATCAATCATTATAAAGTTGGTATGATTATTCTTGTAGATGCAATGTACATGGTTGGAGAATCTGAAAAATATTTTTTACCAAAAGCTCAAATTACATTAATTGAACAATTAACAAAAGATGCTATTGTTATTATGGATGATGAATATTATCATAATAATTCAAATAAAATAGATTTAAGTAAGATAAACGAACTTAGAGTTATTGCTGATTATGATATTCCTTCGTGTTTAGATAGAAAGAAAGATGACAATAGACCTATTTATATTTTAGGTGGAAGAAACATTTTTAGAAAATTATATAAATATGTAACAGATTTATATGTAACATATACAGATGTAGTTCATACTCCAACAATTAATAGTCATTTCTTCACAAACATTAATCTAAACATGTTTAATATGGAGAACACTGAGTCTGTTCAAACACAACAAGGTTTATTACAACCAACACATTTAACAAAAAAGAAAAACATTGACATTCGATGGAAAGAAAACGTCTTTGATTGTAGATATAAATAAGAGAACTTGCTTTATATTAAGCAAGTTTTTTGATATATAAAATAATCAGAAAGGAACATCAATATGGAAAAGAAAGATTTTAGTATTCCTGCAATTGGAATAGTAGATAATATTGTAATAACAAAAGATGAAACATGGGCATACTATATTATTGCTGAGTATCCTTATTTATTTTTGGATATGCAAGGGCGAGCAAACTTCTTCGCTGAAACAATCAATACACTAGGTGAATTGGCAAGAAATGGAAATAAAATTATGGACTGTCATCTATTAATTTCTAATCAGGAAATAGACCCAGAACCATGGAGAAAAAACACAACAAATATCTTTTATGCTATTAACAATGATAGTAGCTCTAGAAGAAGATTTGAAAATTATATTAGAAAACAAACTGCAGAGCTTGAAAGTGAAGGATATTATCAAAGAAAGATAATGCTTGGTATTAAATTAACTAATAGATTATCTGTAGAAGATGCAATTAAAAACCCATTGGAATTTGGTTTTGGTGATTTATTTCATTCTCTATATTCGACAATTAAAAAAGCTTTATTCTTTAAAGAATTAGAAATATCAAAACAAGAAACAGATAATTTAAAACAGATTGAGGAAACAATCTTTACTCAGTTGATGGGAGGAATCTTTGCTGCAAAAAGACCTTCTTCAGAAGAATTATTATTAGCAATTAAGAGAAGATTATATCCAGCAATGCCTACTCCATACCTTGAAACAGATTATCAAAACAGACTTGGTTATTATGATATTGTTTATGAAACAGGTGCAGAAGTCGAAGAATTTCCTAGATATGTTAAAATCACGCAAAATCATAGTGGAGTAGATTTTACGGGATATAGAGCAACATTAAGTTTTAGTAAATTCCCTAAAGACCTAGCATTTCCATCTGCTGTTCCTCCATTTTATAATCGAGATATAATTTTACCATTTACGGTAAATGCAAGATTCCAAATGGTTCCAACATTAAAAATGAAACAACGATTGGAAAAGAAGGAACAAGATTTAAAAGATGAATTAAATAACTTAGGTAACTCACAACAAAGAGTATCAACAGCAATTATTAAAAAAGAACAGGAGCGACACATGGTTGAAACTGACCTAGAAGAAGATAGTTTACCATGGTTGATTGGTTCTTACCGTTTAACTGTTGAGGCACAGAGTTATGAACAATTAAAAGAATTCATTGCATATATTAAATTAAATTATTCTAATAATGACTTTACATTGAGATGGACAAATGGTGACCAGTTGACACTATTACAAGAAGAGTTTCCTGGTGGTAAGTTAAAGATAAATGATTTCAGTCAGACAACTAATTTAGCATTATTAGGATTATCTGGTTTCAATATAGGTATTGGTGATGTAGGAGACCCTATTCCATCACTAAACGGAAAGGTAGAAAAATTATAATTTTATGAAAGGAATGTTAAAAAGATTTATTACAAGCGCAATTATGTTATTAATTGTGTTTGGTATGATTGTTGGTTTTATTCAACTAAATAACATAAAAAATGTTAGTGATTTTATTCATTATGGAAGAGCAAAAGGTGCTGAGTGGAGTAAATGTATTAACGACTCTCTCACATCTGGTGAGCTAAAATGTAACTTAGGATTAAAGGTTGGAAATTATATTGAGTCTCAAGAACAAGCTGATGATATTAACAACAACTATGATACACATTTAGTTTATGAACAACAGAAAACACCTTCTGAAATAAATAAAGATTTAGGATTAAATGTTGAATCAACTTATGACTCAAGTTTACAAAATATGTCTGCAACAGGGATGTCTAAAGAAGCGGCTGAAAAGATGTTGAACTCAATTAATATTGTTGATAAATACAATGAATCTGCAAGATACAACAGAAAAGAATGGAAACATTGGTCTGCACAGAACGGTAACACATGTTGGAACACTAGAGAACAAGCATTATATAATCAAGGTAAAGATGTTGTACTTTTAGATAAAAATAAAAAAGAAACAACAGATATTAATAAAGCATGCTCAATTAAATCTGGAACATGGGTAGACCCTTATTCAGGTGAAACATTTACAAATCCTGGAGATTTAGATGTAGACCATACAGTACCATTAAAAGCTGCTGCTAAAATGGGTGCACAAGAATGGAGCGAAGAACAAAAAGAAATTTTCGCAAATGATTTAAATTCTGTTTTAGTAGTAACAAGTGCAAAGCAAAACAGAGCAAAGGGTGCTAAGACACCTAGTGAGTGGATGCCTGAAAAAGAAGAAGCTCATTGTGATTATGCAAAAATTTATATTGAAATCGTAAATAAATATAAATTGAATTTAACACAAGCAGATAAAGATGCATTAGCAAAAGCATTAACAACATGTAAGGTTTAGGTGAGTAACAATGAAAGTAATTACACAAGAAGATATTGACGCTCTAAAGTTAGAAAATAAACAAAGTATATTAGCTGGCTTAGGACAAGAGAATCTGATGAAGCTTTTCCAGAATCAGCCAAAATTCAAACCTATCGAACCAAAGAAAATTGCATTAGACCAACAAATTGCAATTACATTATCTGAAAATGAAAAACAGAGACTAATACAAGATAGAGAAAGAATTAGAGAGTTAGGAAAGCTACCAAGTATCTCAAGTTACATAAGAAAGAAAATCTTACTTCAACTTGATATAGAACAATGGAGAACATTTGCAGAACAAGGATTAAAAAATCTAGACAATAGTGATTCTGAATCTAAAACATTGCAAAAACAAAAAATTAGATTAATTAATAGTATAGACCAATTAGATGATATTGTTAAAGATGATATAAATACAGAAGAAATAAACAAGTTAAAAAAGGAACTAGAAGAAATTGAAAATCGTTTAATGTTATTAAAATCAACTAAACAAGAAAAGCGTATTTATCGATTATCTGGTAATATCACATTTAATGAAGCAAATTTTGTAAGATGGAGAGCCGCAAGATTATCATTATCTTTGGCTGATTATATAAGATTTATCTTATTTGATTATCAACCAACTATTGATGATAATCACATGTCAGTTGAGTCAAGAAAAAGATTTTATGTATCAATTTTAGAAGTTGCACAAAATGGATGGGGAAATCCTCCTGTAGTGAATGAATGTCCTAATTGTGCAAGATATTTAGATGATATTAAAAAATTACAAGAACAAATAGAATATTTAAAAAACGAATTAAGCAAATATCAATAAGAAAGGAGATAACATATTATGTTTTTAAAAAGAAGTAAAGCTATTCTATTTTCAATTATAGCTTTTATAACATGTATCATATCTCTTTCTACAATTCAAAGTGCAGCATGGGCAAACATGTGTAGTAGTACAGGTTCAGCAAATATGGCTAAAACAAAAAATGCTAACGCAATTTCATTACAAGCTGCACAGAGTCCATTAAAAGATGTTGTTAATAGAAAATACACCGGTGTTGAATTGTTTGAACAATCAGTAAATTATGCTATTGTTAACGGTGACAGAAATGATAATGACTGGTTTAGAGCGAATAGAACATCTGTAATAGATATTCTTGAAGCTGAAACAACACCAAATCAAGAAGCTATTGATAGAGTTAAGCAAACTGGACAAAATCCAATGTGTGTTGTTGGAGGTTTTGCAACCACGATTCAATCAACATTCTTAGGAATCACTAAATTTTTAGCAAAAATCACGGCAGATATTATTCAAATATTCTTTGATAATTCATTAATATGTGATGGTTCAGGAAAATCATGTTACATTGATTTGATTAAAATTGGTGGTGGAACAGAAGGTGGTAATGGAGGAATTATTGGACAGTTAACACGTGGTGTATTCATGCCAATGTCTATCTTCGCATTCATCTCTGTAGCATTATGGTTATTATATAATGCATTATGGAAAGGTGAACTAAGAAAAGGACTTGGTGGACTCTTATGGGCATTCATGTCATTCTTTGTTGGATTAGTAATTATGGTTGCACCAGTTAAAATTGCAAAAATACCACAACAAGGAGTAAACTTAATTAGTTCATGTATATTTAATGTAATGACTGGTGGAAGTTGTTTAGATAGTGGCGAAAAACTTCAAGAGCAACAAAAAGAGCAATTCTGTACAGCTTATGGAGATACGAATGATGCTAACCTTAAAAATCAGTTTGCAGTAAATAGTTTATCATGTAATATTATAAAAGGTATTGCTATTGATAGATGGTCTGAACAACAGTTTGGTAGAACATTTAATGAACTATATACAATGAATGCTCCTGATGGATATAATGTTGTTCCTCCTGAAAATCTTGCAGGAAAACCAGAAGACTATTGTGTAAGTATGTTTTCTGTAGAATCTGCATTAAGTAAAATTCAATCTAGTTATTCAGGTACAACACCTAAATTTACAGATGGTAATGGTAATGCTAAAGTATGTAATATTGCTGCAGCATATTTAGCTAATGCGACAATAGGAAATTTTGGTGAAACATCTGCATTAACACAAGAATATGAATCAAAAGACTCTCGCATCGTTACAGGTCAGTCATATGTTATGGCAACATTAGCGAAGAATGAAGATATGTGGAATGCAATGACAGGAAGTGGAAGAGACATCATTGGATTATTTGGTGTATTATCTGCACTATTTACAGCATTAGTATTCTTACCTGTAACATTAAGTGGTTTATCATTTAAGTTCATCTCAATGATTACTATAATGTTATCACCAGTATTTATCTTATTTAGTATTCATCCAGGTAAGGGTAAGAAAATATTCTTAGGTTGGTTACAAGGTTTCTTATCAGCGTTAATGAAATATTTCGCTGTAGGTATATTAGTTATTGTAATGACCAATATTTATGGAGCTGCTTTTGCTAATCTAAATGGAACATTATTACTAATAGTCTCTATGGTGTTAGCATTAACATTTATTAGTTATAGAAAAGAAGTAGTAGACCTATTAGGTAAAGTAGACTTAGGTGGAACACAATTAAGTAATGCTTTAGGTGATAGATTAGATAAGATTAAAGATAAGGTTGGAGACTACGGAAAAGCCGCTGTTGCTGGTGGAATTGCTGGTGCAGTCACTGGACAAGGTATAGCTTCTGGTATTACTGAGGGTGTCGCTATGCAAGCAAGTAGAGGTAGTGGTTTAATTGCATCTGGTGTAAGAACTGCTAGACGATTAAATAACCAAGCGACATCTCTAATTGAGAAAACTAATAGAGATATGAATGAAGCTAATAGAAATGCTGAAAATAAAGAATTCTTAAATAATTTAAATAAGAACAATCAAATCAATAATGAAAGTTATGGAAGTGAAGAAAATAAACAATATCTTGAAAATGATTTATCTATTGAAGAATCAAGAATGAGAGAAATGAGTGCTTCTGGTTTATCTTACTTCATGAAAGATTTAAAAGATGAAGTACATGACATGTCTCCAGAAGATGTTCAAAAACATTCTGATAATATTAATAGACGAAAAGATATGTTATCTTCATTAAATGACAATGTTGTTAAAGATGGTGTATTTAAGGGTAAGAGAAACTTTATTGATAGTGAAGTAAATAAAGCTCAAAAAAATATTGATACTCATGCAACAACTATTGAAAATGAAACAGAAAGAAATAATTTCTTAAAAGAAAATTCTAAGAAGATAGATGAATATAGAAATACGCTAAGAGATTCTATCCAAGTATCTCGTGGCGAAATTCAAAATATCGATACTAAGAAGATGCTTGATTTCGGAAAGAATTTTGAATTCGGAAATAAAGAAGAGAATCAAAGCAATCAAGAAACTAATGAAAATTAAAAGGAAGAGAAAAATATCTCTTCCTTTTTTATTATATATAAGTGATGCTAGAAACGTTCTCGCCACTGTTTTTACTAAAAGTGATAGATTATACAGCTTCTTCATTTTTCACCTTTTTAAGGCTGTTTTTGTGGTACAGTAGGCCGCTGTTTTACGTCCTCGCCTTTTCTTAGAACAAGAAAAAAGACTAGATTTAGTCTAGTCTTAATTTTATTTTGGCGTTTCTACAAAATCATATCCACCATTTCTAATTATATAATCCTCTGATTTAAGAATATTTAAATATTCTTCAGAAATGTCTTTGTAGATTCTGTATCGTTTTTTATTATCGAGGTAGTAGTACCTTTGAACATACAGTGAATATATTGAGTGGGTACATTCTTCATCATAACTATAAAATTCACTTTTATATGTTGATTTGCATGTTTCCCTATATACTTTTAGTGTAGCAATACAATTATCCCTGATACGAGCTTTTTCTTGAGGTGTAACACTTTCATTGTGACGTAATGTAACATAAAGAGCTGCTGTTTTATTCATGAAAGCTGTTTTATCTTTACTGTTATTGATTTCATGCATAATCTCACTTCCCATATCAGAAATATTACACAATTCATTAAAGTCTTTATTTGAAATTCCGTCTATTGGATGTAAACTGTCTACCAATTGTTCAAATCTCCATGTTAAATTTTTCAGATTTTTTCTTTCGTTACTCTTTTCTCTTAAATTCCTAATCTCATTCTTGTCTAATTTACCACTTCTCTTAAGATATTTAATAGCCTCTTCTCTTGTGTATGGGTCTGTATCTTTTAAGAATTTATCTGTATAGTAACCATCTCTAGCCATTACACGTCTTACATGATTTGCAGAATCATTTGACAGTTCTTCAAGGTTATGACCATAATGTGCAACTAAAGCTCTAACTGCAGAATTAGAATGTTTCGCCAAAATGTCATGATTTTCATCAACAAATTCTTTTGAAATTTCTAATCTATCAAAATCTGGTAACAACGCTTGTTTTGTAGAATTGATTCTTCGATACTCACTTAAAGGTTCCTCTACTGCTGCTAAAACTTGATTTACTTTATCTACTCTCTCGTAAAACTGATTTTCTGTTTCATTTGGTTGCATGTGAATTAGGTGATTACAATTTCCATGCCCAGGTGTTTTGGCTGTACATAATGTAATATTACCTTTTGAGTTTACTGCCAATATTCCTCTTGCCATATTTTTATTTAATTTCCTTTCTTTATATAATATATCATTAATATATTCATCATCTAACTAATATCATGTGCATTCCTGTGTACATTTAAGTTGTCTATATTAATCATATCATCAACTACAATAATCACCTAGAAACGCACTAAATCACCATACAAAATACACAATTAAAAAGTGATATAATAATAGTATAAGAAAGGATTTATAATTAAAATAATGAAGAAGTTATTCACAACAGTATTGATGGCTGCTTGTTTAGTAGGATGTTCTAAACCTGTACAAGAACAATCTATTGAGGAACCATCTCTTAAAACATCGTTTTATGTTTCAACAGATACAGGAAAGATTATTTCTGAAGAAGAAATAAAAGATAAAATGGTAATTGATTGGTACTATGATGGAGCATGCGGTTCATGTCAATACATCGACACAGAATTAGCAGACTCATACACAGATACATTAACAGAAGGAAAAGTGGTAAAATATACACCAACAGCATTTATTGGACAAGATGAAAATTCCTATTCTGCACAATATGCTGGTTATCAGTTAGCAGTAAATGAAGTCGACCCAGAGCATGGTGTAGATTTCATGAATAAAATGTTAAATTACTTAGATACAACTATTGATAGAAAGAATTTTAATGAAGATACATTTAAAACAAGATACTTATCAATTAGTGGTACAAATGAAGATTTATTCAAACAGATTGCTGAAAAGAAAGATGAATATGTAAAAGAAGTAGTTAAACATTCTCAAGAGTTATTACATTCAAAAGAACTTGCAGATAAAATTCCTGAAGGAACAAGCAACTTATATATTCCATTCATTGTTCCAGGACATGCCGAAAAAGGAATTGTGTTTAATAATATTGAAACAGAAGAAGATATGAAGAATTTATTAAAGAATACAATTACAGAACAAGTTGAAAAAGACAAACAATGGGAAGCTGAACAAGCAGAAAAGTTAGAACAGGAAACACAAGCAAAAGAACAAAAAGAAAAGCAAGAGAAACAGTTATTAATGATTGCAGGGGTATTAGTAGCAATTTCAATTATCGGTGTTTCTATTATAGTAATTAAAAACAAAAAGAAGAACTAGAAATTAATCTAGTTCTTTTATTTTTATATATTCACTATTTTAATTAGCAACCAGAAGCTTCAGTTGTTGTATAGGCTGGCTGGTCTTCTACCCATACATTATCATATACTGCAGGAACATATTCTGTACCTACTTGCACTTGCTGAACAGAATAGTTACCATCTTCATCTTGATTCATAAATTCATTTATGCTATTATAAATGCGACCAGTCTTACCACCAACCATCTTCGTTTCATAAATTGGCTTATTATATGCTGGCATGATTTCACGCTGTTCATAATGACCTACTGCAGGATGTGTTACTGTAGTATATGTAGGAACACATGGTGCTGGAGTATTGTTGTTAGATGTAGAATTAGAAGCAGTATTATTAGTTGTTGTAGATGTATTGTTAGAAACGTTATTAGAAGTTGTGTTATTTGTTTCTTCTACAGTTGTGTCATTAGATGGTGTTGCTGTAGCTTCAGGCTTAACATCAGTCTTCTTCTCATCAGACTTCTTGTCGTCCTTTTTCTTGTCATCAGACTTCTTATCTTCCTTAGTGGAAGTTTTCTTTTCATCTTTTACTTCTTGCTTAGTTTCTGCAACCTTAGGCTGTTCAACAGTCTTAGGCTTGTTTAACATAATAACTGTACCAATAACTGAAATTGTAATTAATAGTAATAATGTAATTGCTAACTTCTTATGGTTCTTAATAGTGTTCATAATCTTATTCATAAAATATACCTCCGTAATTAACTTACATTATTATTATACCATACGTTTTTCTATTTGTAAATAGTTTTTTGCATATTTTTTTAAAAATTTTTACAAAATTAAAAAAGAGGTGATTTAATCACCTCTTAATGTAAGTTGAATTACTTATTTTCTTTCTTTTTAGATAAAACTACTACACCTAATGCTATTACTGTAACAACTGCAATTCCAGCGAATACTAGAGCATTAGACTTAACACCTGTAGGTGGTACCTTATCATCAAGAACTGTAATAGTAACTTGGTCTACACCTAACTTATCTTTACCTGTTCTCTTAACTGGGTACTTCTCAGTAGATAATGTATATCCTTCTGGAGCTTTAGTCTCCATTACGTACATTTCATTATCTTGGTCATAAGCTAACTTGAATGTAACCTTACCATTTTCGTCTGTAACTCCGACAGCGTCCTTACCATTCTTATCCTTAGCAATTGTACCGTCCTGATTATATACTGTAAACTCAGCACCTTTCAATACCTTATTTGCGTTATCCTTATCTGCCTTAACGATAGATAATTCTAAGTCCATAGATACTGTAACTGTCTGATTTTCATCAGTAATATCTTTATGACGACCAACTAATAAGTCACCTAAGTAAACTTCTTCGAAAGCTACTAACTTATGTCCAGCATACTTAGAAGGATTAATTTCTGTATATGTCTTAACTTCACCATTTGGTGCAGTAACTGTAACTGTTGTTACCTTTTCAACAACAACACCATTTTCATCCTTAACTAATTCGAATTCTTCAGGAGACATCTTACGTAATTCTTCATCCGTCTTTCCAGCAGGCTTAATAGCATAAGTTGTCTTAACTGTATATTCTTTAGCTGTTACAAAGTGGTCATAAGGCATTGTATCTTCGATAGTTTGTTTTGTCTTGCTACCATCTAATACATTCTTTTGGCTGTCTTTTTCAAGAGCCTTAGTACGAATCTTCATTTCCTTAACAGTAACATTTGTAGCTGTTATATTAGCTTCAGCTTCATTAGAGATTTCAAAATCTGTATATTGATTAATGAAATATCCTTCTGGAGCCTTAGTTTCAACTAACTTATATGTACCTGTTTGTAATGCATCTAATGCAGAAGTGTAAGCACCATTTTCATCAGTAACAATTGTTTCAACTGATTGTTCACCAGCCTTAATAATTTCTGATGTACCATCTTTATGATTAAATTGAACATCATAATTATTAGCATTTAATACCTTGAATTCAGCGGCACCTACAGGTTTGTTTGTATCTTCATCAACTTTTTGGATTGAGAAACCTGAACGTTTAACACCTTCTTCAATAGTATATTCATTACCACCAACTACATGAGGAATGTTTTGTTCATCACTTTCAATATTAAATAATGCGATACCATCTGAAACATCTTCATTATTAGCATTTAAAGTTTTGTTCTTTAAAGTATAACCATTAGGTGCCTTAGTTTCTTCAACCGTAACTGTTCCTAAAGGTAATGTAGGGAATCCATTATTTAAATAGAATTCATCACCTGACACTTTATACTCATCGGCTAATGTTGTAACATACTTACCACTATTATTAGCAATAGTCTTAATTACCCATGTACGAGTAGGTGTTTCAGGAAGAGTTTCCTTAGTATACTGTCCAGCATAATATTTAACAGTAAATTCTGCTCCTTCAAGAGGTGCTGGATTTTCAATGTTTTCAGCTGACTTCTTAGTTAACTTAATAGCAACAGGGTCATTCATTGGTTCTTCGTTAGAAGTGATATTCCATGTTGACTTATCATAAGGTAATACGATATGAACCTGTGGGTCTAACTTAAATCCCTTAGGAGCCTTAACTTCCTTAACATATAGATAAGGATTAGCGCCATCGAACGGAATTTCATTAGGTGCAGCAGCATTGCCATCCGCATCAGTTGTTAATGTCAAAATAGGTGCATCACTTAAATCAGACTTACGATGTACCTCATATACTGCTCCACTTAAGTCTTGTGCATAGCAGCTATTGTCTTTTGTAATAGCTGGAATAGTATTAACCTTCTGAACATTGATAATTGTACTTGGTGGAACAGGTTCACCTTCAGCAACAGCCCATACAATCATTGTTAGATTAGTGTCGGCAGCCTTAGCTACACCATATTGTTCTAACCAATCTCTCCAGTTAGTACCAGTTGCGCCATCAGCGTTATTATAGGTTGTAGACCAACCTGTGTTATCTGGTAATTCTGTAGCTGTACCAGGACGTGTTCCAGCAAGACGTAATACGTTAGCCTTTGAGTCATAAGCAGCATGCATATTGTCGCCACCGTCCCAATAAATACTTGTTACACCGACGATTCTTGCCTTACCTGTAGCAGAACGAGCCATTGCATCTGCAAGTGCTTCACGAGCAGCCTGTTGATAAATCTCTAAATAAGGACGGGTTCCGCCATAAGCATTAGGGTTCATTGTCTTACCAAGCATACCTTCGATACGTGCCTGCATATCGTTCATTGATGCTTCGTTCCAACCTTGAATAGGCTGACCATCTGCTCCCCATTGGTCAAACCATACAGTATATCCAGGGTTATCACCTGTTACGTAACCACCACCAGAACCACCTGAGCCAGAACCACCGTTAGCAGATACTAACTGCATAACACCACTTGCAAGTGATAACACTGTAAATGCAGATAGTGCCATGGTCATAAATTTCTTTCCTAAATTCTTAATCTTCATATTTTTCCTTTCTTTAAAATATTTTCGTTATTGAGATGTAATAGACTTAACTCTATTACTGACTATTATATCAGTTTTTGGCTATTACACTCAATACATTTTTATTATACAACAATTTCAAGAGAAACAAAAAGAGTTAGATTAATTCTAACCCTCCTTAATTAGGTAATCAAAATAAGATTGGTCTGGAGCATGATTTCGTGCTTCCTCATAACTTATTTTATCTTGTTTATACAAGTTTATCAACTTGTGTTCCATTGTTTCTCGTGCAGCTTCTTGAATTTCTCTAATAGTATTTATTTTATCTTCTTGAATTAATTTTCTTATTTCGTAAGTAATAGGAAGAATTTCACGAACCGGAAATCTGCCATTACCATCTTTATTTTTAACCAACACTTGATTAACAATACATCTTAAATTATCACCAAGTGTACTTAATACTCTTAACTGTTCGTTACCTTTATATAGGTTTCTAATACGATTTAAAGTAACAACATTATTAACAGTGTGAATGGTTGATACTGCTAAATGTCCAGTTTCAGACGCTCTTAATAATTCATCAACTTCATCTCTATCACGTACTTCACCAATCATAATGATATTAGGCGCACTTCTCATTGCACTGGTAAGACCACTCCCAAAAGTTCTACAGTCATCAGGAACACTTCTTTGAACAACAGTTCCTAATCCATTATCTGGGTAAACATACTCAATCGGTTTTTCTATTGTAATAATTTTCTTCGCCTCATGCAACTGAATGTCTCTAATAATCGAAGCAAGAGTACTTGACTTACCAGAACCAGTCGCTCCACATACTAAAATAACTCCAGCACTATTATCAAAATATCCTCTTAATTCTTTATTCACATCTGCCTCTTTTAAAGTAAAAATCTTATCGTTAATCGTTCTAAAAGTCATCTGAGTATAACCAAAAGTTCTGCCTAAATTGATTCTAAATCTTCTACCTTTATAAGGTCCTCTCTGAATTGAATAACTTCCATCGAACTCAAAATCTCTTGCATAATAACCTCTGTTTTCATGAGTAAGAATACTTGTAACAAGCATTTCAGTAATTTCTCCATCAATAGTAGGGAAGTCTTTACATTTAACAATATCACCTAAAACAGAATAAGTAACATCTTGATTAGGAATAATATGAGTATCACTTGCACCTATTAGAATTCCATAACTTAATACTAAATCTAAATTGAAATTACCAATCCAACCGCTTATCGAGTAGTCATTACCAAGTTCATCTCCATAGAAAGGACATTCACTAAATTCCTTTTTCAAATTAAATAATTCTTCATTTCTTTTAAAAGGCATACACTATATACTCCATTTATTTTCATTAATATCTACTAGTCCATCTTTATTAATCATTGGTACAATATCATATCTAGTAAAACCAATTTTCTCTGCACATTTCTGAACTCGTTCTGCAATCATCTTATCGCTTGTAATATAAATAACTTTACCAAAAACTCTAGTATCAGTTTTATACATACCAAGTTTTCTAATATATTCTTCCTCAGTTTTCATGGTTTTTTCAACTTCAATCGCAATAGAGTTCGGACTACCATCTTTATTTCTATCACGTCTAACAACAATATCAGGTAGAACATATCCTTGTCCAATACCATCATACATTAACATATATAGATACTCATTACCAACTTCAAACTCAGGACTTGAGTCATATTTTCTTCCGTTGTTTTCCCAGTCTCTCCAAGTAGTTTCCCAGATATTTTTAATAATTCTAGAAGTCTCACCTTTATAATTATCTTTAACCCAGACAGCTCCTCTAGCGTCATACAACTTACTCCAGTAACTGCTCATCATATCCATTTCAGGAATTAAATATTCACCTTTAACTTTTTCACCAGTAACATAATTCGTTCTATTATATACAGGATATTCTTTTAAATTTAAAATATTTAAACATCCACTATATAAGCAAGCAACAACATGATTAACATAAATACGTTCAGCAAGACTACATAAACCGGCTTGTTCACGCTTAACGGTTTTACGTGTACTACCAATAAGAGCTCTACCTAAATTAGTTAAAATCCAAACACCAGGAGAGTTAAATACTTGTAAACATCTAGTAATACCCATTCTCTGCAACTTCAACAACTGTTGGTAAATACTACTTTTCGTTCTTCCAGTTGCATACATTAAATTATTTAAACTCGCTAATTTCACAATATCAATAAAGTATAAAATATCTAAATCTCCAAAAGAAATATAACTCTTACGTTTTCTATTTTTTCCTTCATTAACACTTCGTTTACCAGAATAATAACCAACACTTAATAGCTTAGCTTTTTCTTTTTCAGATAAATTACTATTAGGACTTAATAACTCTTCAAGTAATTTTCTATCTATTCCAAGGAAATGCAATATATTCTTTTCGTATACACCGGTTTTATTATACTTTCTTAAAAAATCACTAGTATCTTCCTTTATAGCACTTTCATGAATCTGTTCTTTACCTAATCCTTTTAACTTAACTAACTGTTCTTCATATCCTTTACGATAAATATTTTCAGTGTCAACAACTTCTCCACTCTTTACAGCATTAACTATATTAGATAAATTGTTTCTACCTCTTTTAGCTCTCTTATGTTTAAAGTATTCAGATAATGTAACACCACTAGAATTAATAACTAAATCAGCTTTATCTCCAACAAGAGCTTTACTACCTAATTCTTCTACTTTATATAATAAACTATCTTGTTCAAATATCTTAGGACTATCTTCTTTAATAGTCTTATCAATAATATCTTCTTTATCTATATTATCTTTATCTAACTCAACCTTTATTCCTCTACCTTGCTTAAGTCTAATAGGTTTAATATATTCTAATTCTAACTCATCTTGACTATCTTCTTGCTCTCTCTCATCACTCTCTTCATCTCTAATAATATCC
>ENA-OWLC01000113-OWLC01000113.1-metagenome-genome-assembly--contig:-NODE-113-length-19417-cov-3.647196_pt1 | contig 19417 bp, 18 predicted proteins | sample MGYA00245344_ERZ651092 | MGnify/ENA primary metagenome ERZ651092 (study PRJEB26857, sample SAMEA4031755) | metagenome | biome: human; feature: oral; material: saliva | place: Philippines | collected 2014... | reverse complement strand
GGGCCCCCGTCAATTCCTTTGAGTTTTAGCCTTGCGGCCGTACTCCCCAGGCGGGACACTTAATGCGTTAGCTGCGGCACGGAAGAAATATTCCCCCACACCTAGTGTCCATCGTTTACGGCTAGGACTACCAGGGTATCTAATCCTGTTTGCTCCCCTAGCTTTCGCTCCTCAGCGTCAGTTATGGCCCAGAAGGCCGCCTTCGCCACTGGTGTTCTTCCTAATATCTGCGCATTCCACCGCTACACTAGGAATTCCACCTTCCCCTACCAAACTCAAGTCTGCCGGTATCGGGAGCGAGCGGGGGTTGAGCCCCCGGATTTAACTCCCGACCTAACAGACCGCCTACGAGCGCTTTACGCCCAATGAATCCGGATAACGCTTGCCCCCTACGTATTACCGCGGCTGCTGGCACGTAGTTAGCCGGGGCTTCTTCTGCAGGTACCGTCACTTTCGCCTCGTCCCTGCTGAAAGCGGTTTACAACCCGAAGGCCTTCATCCCGCACGCGGCGTCGCTGCATCAGGCTTTCGCCCATTGTGCAAGATTCCCCACTGCTGCCTCCCGTAGGAGTCTGGGCCGTGTCTCAGTCCCAATCTGGCTGGTCGGTCTCTCAACCCAGCTACCCATCATTGCCTTGGTAGGCCGTTACCCCACCAACAAGCTAACAGGCCGCGGGCCCATCCCTCTCCGCCGGAGCTTTCTCGAGTCTTCCATGCGGAGGTCTCGAAGTATTCGGTATTATCCACGGTTTCCCGTGGCTATCCCAATGAGAGGGGCAGGTTGCCCACGTGTTACTCAGCCGTTCGCCACTTTATACACACCCGAAGGTGCTTTAATCGTTCGACTTGCATGTGTTAGGCGCGCCGCCAGCGTTCATCCTGAGCCAGGATCGAACTCTCCATTCAAAATTAAACTGACTAAAAGTCAGTACAATTTAAAGTTGAGTTGAATCCACGTCTCTAAAATCCCGCTGATCTCGGATTCGCTGAAATTATGAATTGACTATTGAACAAAATGTTCAAATTCGAATTTCGCTTGTCTGTCTTTGCTGATCTTTCGATCGCAGTATCCGGTTTTCAAGGTTCGCTGCGCTGCGATTTCACATTGCGTGGTGCGCGGCGCGGGGAATAACTATACGCACTTACGACTCGTTTGTGAAGATGATTTTGTATCTTCTTAATTCCTCCACAATTTCTACACAATTCGTAGTCTTTAGTGAACTAATACGTATATTGGGCACTGCATTCCCTTTATCGTCTAGTAGTAACACCTTATTTTTCAACTATATATAGTGTTGTCATTTTTACGATGTCTTTATTATCTTTTTACGTTGTCTTGCCGCGCGTTATTACGTTGTCTTGACGCTCGTTTTTACGTTGTCTTGACGCTCGTTTTTACGTTGTCTTACCGCGCGTTATTCACTGTCTTTTATCGCGACTTTTCACACGCTCTTGTTATACGTCTTCTATCGCATCTTTTCTCGCGATTTAAGGAGGCTAAATCTCGTCTTTTACAATCTGGCAAGCTGCATCAAGAAGTTGATCGCGAAGTGTCTCGTTTGCGGCCTCAGAATACACGCGTACCAGCGCATCCATACGAGAAGGACGGATAAGTACCCAAGAATCATCTTTAAACTGAAGCTTAAGGCCGTCAGCATGGCTTACCGAAACAGGCACTTTACCTGCAACGTTTTCTGGATTGAGGCCTGGAAGGATGTTTCTGAACGCCTGAGTAGCTGCAGCATCAAGTCGCACTCCTCGCCTGCTATAACACATGCGACCCAGTTCAGCCTCGTCCTCAGAGACAAGCTGTGCAAGCGATTTATGGGTATACGCTAGCATTTCGACAACAAGCAGGGCTACAAGCAGACCGTCTCGCTCCAACAGGTGGCTTGGAATGCAAATACCGCCGTACTCCTCTGCGGCGAGAAGGACGTCTCCTTGCTCAATCTCTGAATAAAGTCGAGCAAATCCAACAGGCACGCTTGCAGACTCTAGTCCAAGATGAGCCGCTTGCCTGGATACCGTTGCCGAACAGGTCAGTGTAGAAACAACGCGACCGGTTTGCTTTCTATTTTGTACAAGATGGCGTGTGATAAGCGGAATAAGCTCGTGTGGGCTAAGGAGTCGGCCGGTTTCATCTACGGCAGCAGCGCGGTCTCCGTCACAATCAAGCAAAAGGCCCAGCTGTGCATGGCGGCTTACCACCATCGAAGAGCACTCATCAGCCCAAGGGTCTGCTGGTTGTGGGTGAATGCCACCAAAATCCCTGACAGGACCTTGGTGCATCTGATGTACATCACATCCAGCTGTGGAAAGTACGTCAACAAGCAGGTCTGTTGCTGCACCATACATAGGATCAACTACCACGCTCGGGCGTAGCTCTTTAATAACAGACACATTAATCTGATTAAGCAGCGCACTTTTATAAGGCGTCACAATATCTGTTGTGGTAAAAGTTCCACGCTGATCTGTTGGCTCAAGCGGCGTTGCGGATTCCACGCGCTGGAGAAAATCGCGAGAAACAGGACCTCCATTAGCAGCGCGAATAATCATGCCGCAATATTCGCAGGAAAGCTCAGTTGCAGAAATAATGAGGCCACCAGCTACATCTTTATGATGTGCACAGGCCCAGCAAACAGATGGAGTGGGGCAAAAAGTCTCGGACACACGCACGTCTAAACCAAAGGAAGCCAATGTTGCAGCGGCTTCAAGAGCAGACGAATCTGCTTCAAAGCGTGTGTCAAAGCCGACAAACACAATACCGCCAGGCAGCTCCTCTGACCAGACGGTACCAAGGGCCTCTGCAAGTCTAACTACATTATCCCTGGTAAAGCCTTTATCATAGCGGGCTTGCCAGCCATCGCTGCCAAAACGGAGTATGTCGGGTCTTTTATCCAATGCGGTTGGCATAGCTGCCGAGCGCCTCTTTAAATGCTGCTTCAGAACTCTGATCAGAGAGCGCCATACGAGCATTAGTTGCTGCCCAAGCTGCAGGAGTACCGGTATCGCAGCCCTCTTCTGGATCGATTACCAGCGCATACATCTCTTCCTCAGCAAGCAGGCGCTCCATTGCATCTGTCAGCTGAATCTCGTTGCCGGCGCCAGGACCCTGAGTTGCCAGGAGCTCCATAATCTTTGGAGAAAGCAGGTAACGACCAACAATAAACAGGTGAGAAGGTGCGTCCTCTGGACGGGGCTTCTCGACAAGGCCTGTTACCTTCCAAATAGCGCCCTCGCCCTCAGAGTTATCTGAAGGAGAAGAGATGCACTCACCTGCGATAATGCCGTAGCGATTCACCTGATCTGCAGGAACTGGAGCAACTGCAATGACGGATGCGCCATTGTGCTGCTTGGAAATCTCTGCCATGCGGATGCACATCTGACGGTCTGGAACAAAGTAATCGCCGAGAAGTACAAAGAATGGCTGGTCACCTACACCGTCTGCAGCGCACAGCACGGCATGTCCAAGACCACGAGGATTGTCCTGATAGGTAAAGGAAACAGGAAGTGCAGAAGCTGCATGGACCTTCTCGGCAAGATCTTGCTTTCCACGAGAAGAAAGATCTGCTTCAAACTTCTGGTCTTCAGCAAAGTAGGTTTCAATCTGTGGCTTCTCGCGAGAATTAATGATGATTACTTCATCGACCTCTTCTGGCTCAAGAGCCTCTTCTACTACGTACTGAATGACGGGCTTATCCAAAACAGGCAACAGCTCTTTAGGGGTTACCTTTGTTGCAGGTAGAAAACGCGTACCTAGACCTGCTGCTGGGATAATTGCCTTCATGTGTTTACCTTTCACCTATGAGCCCTGTTGGCTCTGCGCACCTAACGTGCGCTTGTAAGAATGCGGTTTTGCCGCCGATAAACTCAAATGACAGGCGCTTTTATACGCATCTAGTTTGCGTAAGCGCCAGGGTGCGTTACTTGCTTGGAATCTCAATTCCACGCTTCTCAAGGAATTCAATGAGCTTGGCCAGCGTGTCTACAGAAAGCGAGTGCTCCATAAGGCAAGCCTCTGCGTCTGCAGTCTCTGTGTCTACGCCCAAATCCTCCTCAAGGAAGGTACGAAGCGCACGGTGAGCACGCCATGTAGTACGGGCGTTTGCCTCGCCTTCTTTGGTCAGCGTGACGCGACCATAACGGCTCTGCTCAACCATGTCCTGCTCTTTAAGCTGGGATAGAGCCTTGTTGACGCTTGCCTTGGAAACATCAAGGCTCTCGGCAATATCAACGGAGCGGACGCTCTTATCGTCATCTGGCTGCTCAAGTGCAATGCGATAAATTGCCTCGAGATAGTCCTCGCCGGCTTTTGTCAGTGTGTGGTCGTTTTGTACGTTATCGTTGGCCATAACTCTCCTCCGACGACTGCTTGGCAGTCTTTTTCATGCAAAATCAGTTGCGCTATGCAACGAAAATCTTTCTAACACTTGAATGATACCCAAAAACGCCGCTTAGGTTTACTGGCGAGAAGACCTGTTTGAAGATTCTGAGGACTCTTCTGAGCTTTTCTCGGCAGCCTCAGCATTTGCCTCGGCATCTGTTTGTCCGTTTAAGCTAGACGGATCGTCTCCTGCATCAATTACTTTCATCATCTTTGCAAGTGCATCTTTATCTGCAATGACATACGACTGACCGTCAATTTCTGTTCCCTCGGATGGTACGTATGCCGTATAGATATCCTTGTCAGTGTTCATGCCAATCATCTGAGTGCCCAAAGAAATAATGTCTGAAACAGAGAGGTCGGTAATAACCATGCTTGCCGTTGAATTGACAATATTTGCAATGGCTACAGGGTCTCCTGTATTCAGAATCTGAGCAATCATAGCCTTGATGAAGGTTCTCTGATGGCGCATGCGGGTGTAATCGCTGTCTGCAAAAGCGTAGCGAACACGAGTAAAGAAGAGTGCCTGAGCACCGTTCAGTTTCTGAACGCCAGGGTACAGTTCAACAACGTCGCTGAAGTTCTCTGTATCGCGCATGTACTGCTCAACGTTTACGGTTACGCCACCAAGAGCATCTGTAATGCCTGCGAGACCATCAAAGTTGACCTCTGCATAGTGGGCAATATGTACGCCGCACAGTTCATTTACAGCTTGTACCATGCCATTTGCGCCGTCATAGTAGTGGACGGCGTTAATCTTCATGTAAGAACCCTTCCACAAGACACGGGTGTCTCGTGGAATAGAAAGCATGGTCACACGTTTATGGATGGGGTCAACGCGCGCCAAAATAATGGAATCCGCACGATATTCAGTCTCGCCAGGTCGGCCGTCGGTGCCCAGGAGCAGCATATAATAAGGGTCGCTTGGTGCGGAAGGCTCCTGAAGCGTCTGACGAAGCTCGGCAGTAATGACCTGCGAGTTATTGAGCTGCGCCTGAACGCTTGCATACCAGATACCTGCGCCCACCACAGCGGCAACAAAAACAGCAGCAAAAACGCCCAGAAGCGACCTGACTACCATCTGCTTTCTGAAAACACGCTTACGACGCTTGTGGTAACCCTCTGCTTGCGTGCGGCTAAAAGGAGAATTGCTAACTGCAGCGTTCTGCGACGTATTGGTTGCAGCGCTTGGTGCAGTACCTTGGGTACTTCCCATAGCGGTATTTTGTGCAGCGTCAGCCGAAGCGCCCTGTGAGGCCCCGTTGTCGAGCAGTTTTACATGCTTTGGTTTAGTTGACACAAACTATCCTTCGATAAAGTCGTCGTCTGGAATGGTGGTGCGCTGAGCATCTGCTCCCAACGCGACGAGTTTCTCGACAAATCCCTCGTAACCGCGGTCAATGTGATGGATGGCAGAAACGATTGTTTCTCCCTCGGCCACAAGGCCAGCCATAACAAGCGCGGCGCCACCACGAAGATCTGGTGACTTGACCTGCGCCCCCTCAAAGCCGGAGACGCCGCGAACAATAGCGTGATGGCCCTCGATGGTGATGTCTGCTCCCATACGGGAAAGCTCGGATGCCAACATAAAGCGGTTCTCAAAGACGTTTTCCGTGATAATGCAGGTACCCTTAGCCAGAGCAAGCAGCGTCATAGTCTGTGCCTGCATGTCTGTTGGGAAACCCGGGAATGGCAGCGTCTGGATATCGATAGCTTTAAGATCTTGCTGGCGAGAAGCCCTTGCCCACCTATCTCCAGTCTCGATGGTAATGCCCATCTGCTCGTACTTTTTAAGTACCAGACCAAGGTGATTTGGCTCAAAACCGTGAACAGTAATAGGCTCACCAGTAAGCGCACCAATAGCCAGGAAGGTACCAGCCTCAATGCGGTCGCCAACAACTTCATGCTCAACAGGATGCAGCTCTGTAACGCCGTGAATCTCAATAACAGGAGAGCCGGCACCCTGAATGTTAGCGCCCATTTTGTTGAGCATATTAGCAAGGTCAACAATTTCTGGCTCACGAGCTGCGTTATCAATGACCGTTACACCCTTGGCAAAAACTGATGCCATCATCAGGTTCTCTGTTGCACCAACGGAAGCAAAGGCCAGAGAAACGGTCTCGCCGGTTATGCCGTGAGGAGCGCTTGCGTGAATATTGCCGTGCTCAACCTTAAATTCAACACCCAAAGCCTCGAGGCCCAGGATGTGCATGTCAATTTTGCGAGCACCGATATTACAACCGCCTGGCATTGCCACAACGGCCTTGCCAAAACGAGAAATAAGGGGACCCAAAACAGCAGTTGATGCACGCATCTGTGCAACAAGACTGTAAGGAGTCTCCCAACTTGTAATATCTGTGGTATCAATTTTGAGCTCGTGAAGACCAACGACTTCAATGCGAGCGCCTAACGTCTTGAGCACCTTGCCCATGACGTGAACGTCTGCAATATTAGGAACGTTAGTGAGCGTAGTAACACCAGGAGCCATGATGGTTGCAGCCATCAATTTAAGGGCAGAGTTTTTTGCACCCTCTACAGTGACCTCTCCTGTGACAGAACGGCCACCTACTACTTTTATGACGTCCATAAACCTCCGAAAACGACAGTGAGAGAATTTTACTCCTCAACCACTTGCTTCAGAAGTAGATTACACCAGTCTATCTTTTTTTCGTAGTAGGCACGACGATTATCGTCTTCTGGAAGAGAAAGCATCTGGTCAATGACGTCATCTCTTGTCTCACGCACAACATCTGCATCAATGTCGTCAACGCGACGAGCATGATCTGCCAAGATAATGACTCCTGTTGGATCGATTTCTGCGTATCCACCAGAAATCACTATCTTGGTCATAGATTCTTCATTCTCTGGATGAGACATGTGCAGCCTTACAACACCATCACCAAGCGCAATGATTTCTGGTGCGTGGCCTGGCCACACACCATACTCTCCATCTGATGAAGCAAGAATCAGACTTTCAACAGTTCCTTCGTAAAGGAGCTTATCTGGTCTGACAAACTGACAAGTCAACTCAGCCATGAGAAATCCTAGTTCTGTGAGCTATCCGAAGCGGACATCTTTGCAGCGCGCTCGCGAACATCTTCGATGGTGCCTGCAAAACGGAATGCCTGCTCAGGAAGGTCATCGCACTTACCGTCAATAATCTCTGCAAACGAGCGGACAGTCTCCTCAACGGTGCAGTACACACCAGGGTTACCGGTGAACTTCTCGGCAACGTGGAATGACTGAGAGAGGAACTGCTGAATCTTACGGGCGCGAGCAACAGTTTGCTGCTGCTCCTCAGAAAGCTCGTCCATACCCAGAATTGCAATGATGTCCTGAAGGTCGGAGTACTCCTGCAGGGTCTCCTGAACTGCCATAGCAACGCGGTAGTGCTCTTCACCAACAATAGATGGATCAAGAGCAGAACTGGAGCTAGCCAGAGGATCAACTGCTGGGTAAATACCAAGCTCGGTAATAGCACGAGAAAGAACGGTAGTTGCATCCAAGTGCGTAAAGGTTGTAGCAGGAGCAGGGTCAGTAAGGTCGTCTGCAGGGACGTAAACTGCCTGTACGGAAGTAATAGAACCTTCCTTAGTGGAAGTAATACGCTCCTGAAGCTCGCCCATCTCTGTAGCCAGGGTTGGCTGGTAACCAACTGCGGAAGGCATACGACCGAGAAGTGCGGAAACCTCAGAACCTGCCTGAGAGAAGCGGAAGATGTTGTCGATGAACAACAGAACATCCTGGCCCTGATCACGGAAGTACTCTGCAGTAGTAAGGCCTGCAAGAGCAACACGCATACGAGCTCCTGGTGGCTCGTTCATCTGACCGTAGACGAGGCAGGTCTTGTTAATAACGCCAGACTCAGTCATCTCAAGGAAGAGGTCAGTACCCTCACGAGTACGCTCTCCAACGCCGGTGAATACGGATGTACCACCGTGCTGCTGAGCCAGGTTGTTAATAAGCTCCTGAATCAGAACGGTCTTACCAACGCCAGCGCCACCAAAGAGGCCAGTCTTTCCGCCTCGAACATAAGGCTCGAGAAGATCGATTGCCTTGATGCCCGTCTCAAAAATCTCTGTCTCAGTAGTGAGTTCTTCGAAGAGAGGTGCTGGGTGGTGAATAGGATAGAAATCGACGTCCTCAGGCATTTCTCCACCATCAACTGGCTGACCCATAACGTTCCAGACGCGGCCCAGCGTAGATTTGCCTACAGGCATCATCATTGGCTTGCCGGTGTCCTTAACGCGAAGGTTACGCTGAAGACCATCGGTTGACGACATAGCGACGGTACGAACAACACCACCGGGAAGCTGAGACTCAACCTCAAGAACGGTGCTGACGTGACCAACAGGCGTGTCATCCTCTACCGTCAGTGCGGTATAGATGCTTGGAACAGGTCCGTCGAACTTAACGTCGACAACTGGTCCAACTACGCGAACGATTACGCCATCGTCAACGCGCTGATTGCGCTTGTTGAGAATAGCTTCCTCAAAGGAAGAAGTCTCTACTTGCATATCTGACATTACATATCCTCCAATGCTGCAGCACCACCGATAATCTCATTGAGCTCAGTGGTGATTGCGCCCTGGCGTTCGCGATTGTACGTACGGCTAAGAGCGCCTAAGACGTTCTCAGCATTATCAGTTGCAGACTGCATTGCACGACGGCGCGCACCATGCTCGGCTGCAGCAGAATCAAGAAGTGCGTGGAAGATGACCGTCTTGATATAAGCGGGCATCAACGAATCAAGTACCTGAGAAGCAGATGGCGAGAAGTGATATTCACTCTTGTGATACGTCTTCACCTGTGAGAGGGCTTCTTCGGTACGTGGTTTATTAGGAATCGTGAGTTTATCGCGCGAAATAGGAAGAAGTTGCTCTGTAACCTGCTCTTGGTCAACACGGTTCTTTGCATGCCAGTACTTGATTACGACACGATCAATCTTACCCTTGATATAGCTATCCATGATGTAGGAAGCAATACGATCAGCCTGGTCTGCTGTAGGCTCAGAGGAAATGCCTACATAAGACATGGTGGGCTTGATATTTCTATACGTAAAGTACTCAGTTGGCTTGCGTCCGCAAGTAATTATCTCGGACGACACTCCCTTAGCCTTAAGGCGTGCCATCTCATGCTCAACCTCGCGCTGAGGCAGAATGTTAAATCCGCCCGCAAGTCCGCGGTCAGATGCGATGACTAAGAACAGTACGTTCTTCTCGACTTTGTGTGTAGCAAGAAGAGGCTGTTTCTTTGGATTAAAGCTAGCGCTTGCTACATTTGCAAGCATAAGGGTAATAGCTTCCTTATATGGCGAAGCAGCCTCGGCCCTATCAAGTGCCTTGCGGACACGCGCCGTCGAAATCATCGACATCGTACGCGTAATCTGCATGGTGCTCCTGATGGAGCTCATACGCCTCGATATTTCGTGAAGGTTCGCCATTGATAATTACTCCTGCAATGAACCCTGGGTTACTGCGTCAAAAGAGCCTGGTGTATCTGAATTAGCTTCTGCCTCATCCACAACCTTGTTTGGATGCTTTTCCATAAACTTAGCCTTGAAGTGCTTAATGTGATCACTCAAGCGCTCTGCCTGCTCATCAGAAATCTTTCCGTTGCGCAGAGAGTTGCGGAGCTGTGGGTGATACTCACTCATGTACTGAGCAAGGCCATCACGGAAGAGAGCAACGTTCTCAAGATCAACGTCATCAATGAAGTTCTCTTTTGCAGCGTAAATTGCGCAAATCTGGTCTACTACGTCCAGAGCTGAATAACGTGGCTGCTTGAGAAGCTCCATCATATGAGCACCGTGGTTGAGCTGGTACTGCGTAGTTGCATCCAAGTCGGATCCGAACTGCGAGAATGCCTGCTTCTCACGGTAACTTGCAAGGTCCAGACGAAGTGTACCTGCAACCTGCTTCATAGCCTTGACCTGTGCATCGCCACCGACGCGGGATACGGAAATACCTACGTCGACTGCTGGACGTTGGCCCTGGAAGAAGAGGTTAGACTGCAGATAAATCTGGCCGTCTGTAATGGAAATGACGTTTGTAGGAATGTATGCAGAAACGTCGCCTTCCTGCGTCTCAATAATTGGAAGTGCGGTAAGAGAACCTGCTCCGTTTTCATCGGAGAGCTTACATGCACGCTCCAGCAAGCGTGAGTGCAGGTAGAAAATATCACCAGGATATGCCTCACGTCCTGGTGGACGATGAAGCGTCAGTGACATCTGACGGTATGCAACTGCCTGCTTAGAGAGGTCATCGTAAACAACAAGAACGTGTCCGCCTGGATGGTCTTTGTCAGCAGGCTTGCCGTCCTTATCGTTATACATAAAGAACTCACCAATAGCAGCGCCTGCCATAGGGGCAATGTACTGCATTGGAGCAGAATCAGCTGCGGTAGCTGCAACAATGACGGTCTTGTCAAGAACACCATGGCGGGAAAGAGACTCGCGGATGTTTGCAACTGTAGACGCCTTCTGACCGATGGCGACATAGATACAAATCATGTCGGTGTTCTTCTGGTTTACGATTGCGTCAATTGCGATAGCGGTCTTACCGGTCTTACGGTCACCAATGATCAACTCACGCTGACCACGGCCGACAGGAACCATAGCGTCAATTGCAAGAAGGCCAGTCTGAACTGGCTCGCAGACAGGCTGACGCTGCATGATGCCAGGAGCCTTGAACTCAATAGGACGACGATGTGTAGCATGGATTGCACCAAGACCGTCAATAGGCTGACCCAATGGATTAACAACACGACCAAGCATGTCGTATCCAGCAGGGATGTCCATAACACGGCCAGTAGTGCGACACTCGTCGCCTTCCTTGATTTCAGAAACTTCGCCGAACAAAACAGCACCGACAGAAGTCTCATCAAGGTTCTGAGCAAGACCGAATACGCTGTGGCCAGTAACGGAGCTGGTAAACTCCAGCAACTCGCCTGCCATAGCGCTGCGTAAACCAGCAACACGAGCAATACCGTCTGCTACCTCAGTAACAGCAGATACCTCTTGCTGGGATACGGTTGAATTGACCTTAGAAAGGCGCTCTCTAAGCTGTGCCATTACAGCATCTGAGCTCAGCGTTCCTTCCTGTATGGTGGTCTTATCAGTCATTACAATTCACTTTCAACGTGATCTGAAGAGAGCCTACTCTTAATGTGAGTGAGTTGTGTCTTTACCGATGCATCATAACGATGATCACGTGCCTCAACTACGATGCCGCCCAAAATCTTGGGATTAACACGCTCAATAAGATACACCTGAGTATTGAAGTTCTTCTCGAGCTTCTCGGTGACCTTTGCACGTAACTCATCATCAAGAGGCATTGTAGTAGTTACCGTTACTGTAAGTGTCTTGTCTTCTTCTTCAAGAAGCTCCTGGAACGTAGCGGCAACATCATTGATAAGGTTGACATCCTCACTCGCCTGCATAGCACCAAGAGTCTCAAGAACTTCTGGAGAGAACTTCTTTGCGTGCTGCACCTGTACAAGGTCTGCCGTTGCACGACCCTCTGCGCGGCCAGCCTCCAGGAGCGCCCTGGTATAGCCCTCTACTTTTCTGTCTTGATCGTCTTTATTAGTGCTCATCTGGAGTACCTACTTCCGCAAGGTACTTTTCGGCAAGAGCACGCTGCTGCTCTACTGAAAGCTCGTTGCCAATAATCTTTCCGGCAATATCGACGGCAAGATCAACAACGGAATCAGAAAGCTCAGCCATGGCGTGACGACGCTCAGACTCTACAACGCCCTTACCCTTAGTAATAATCTCGACAGCTTCTGCCTTTGCCTGCTCGATAATACGAGCACGCTCTTCTTCGCCCTCACGCTTAGCAGCAGAAACAATCTCGTCTGCTTGCTGCTTAGCTGCGTCGATACCAGCTGCTGCGATTTCACGATCCTTGTTGGCTTCCTCGCGAGCCTTTGCTGCAGCGTCCAGATCGCCTTGGATCTTCTCTTGACGCTTGTCAAGCATACGTAGAACGGAAGGCCATACAAACTTTGCTACAACAGCAAAGATGATCAGAAACGCAATCAGAGCAGGAACAAACTCAGCGGGCTTTGGAAGAAGAATATCGGCACCACTTGCACCCTCTTCAGCAAGTGCGACTGAGGGAGCCATTGCCACAAGTAGAGCAGCAGTTGCGCCTACTGTGCTGGCTTTTTTAACTCCCTTACAAATCGTATTCATGCATTCCTCCAACGTAGCGTTTTCGCTGTTACAAACAGTAATTTACTTAACCATCAAGGTAACAACGAAGCCAATCAGGGTAAGTGCCTCGATGAATGCGCAGCCAAGAATAAAGACTGTGAAGAGACGACCCTGAACCTCAGGCTGACGAGCCATGTTGTTAGCGGCACTCGTTGCTACGACGCTAATACAAATTGCTGCTCCCATAACGCAAAGAGCATATCCGAAAATACCCACGATTCCTCCTTTTTCGCTCGCCCCTCTCAAGGCGACCAATATACATACCTATCATCAACTGAGCGTGGGCTCAGATGACTTCATCTTTTGTGCCGTTTGGCACCAGTGTGGCAATGCCACCAACTAAGCATTTTGCTTAGTGCTCAGACTCCACCAGCTGGATGTAGACAGTAGAGAGTAGGGTAAAAACGTATGCCTGAATGAAAGCAACAATAGTTTCTACCAAGTAAATGATAATCAACAGCAAGATCCAGAAAATCGAAAATCCTGCCTGGGCGGCTGTTGATGCGGAGAAGTTCTCAATCGCTGGCATAAAGTACATAGATGCAAGAATTGCAAACGTACCCATAACGATGTGACCTGCATACATGTTGCAGAACAGACGGACAGCCAGAGTAACCAGACGAAGGAATGTTGAGAAGACCTCAATAACCCAGATAACTGCTGCGATAACAGGATTAACGCCCTTTGGTGCAAGGCTCAAGATGTAGCCAATAACGCCCATCTTTTTTGCACCGACATACATAAAGTATCCAAGGGAGCAAAGACCAAGAGCGGCAGTAACACCAATAGTACCGGTACCTGGGTGTGCGCCAGGAATAAGGCCAATAATGTTGTTGATCAGAATAAACATAAACATGGTAATCAAGAATGGGAAGTGTGTGCGCCACGTTTCTCCAAGAGAAGCTTTGCAGACGTCATCTCTGATGTACTCAATCAGATACTCAACACCATTAACAAAGCGTCCCTGAGGAGCAATGCTCTCTGCCTGCTTCTTCTTAAACCTAAAGCAGACAATCAGAAAAATCACAGCAGCGATTAAGAAATAGAAAATGTAGTTCGTGAAACCAAAGGTGGTGTTACCAACCAATGCGTGTGGCAAAAAACTTTCGAGCAGCTCGGCCATCTCTGCTGGCAACTGCGCAAGAACATCCACTCTGTCTCAACCTCCCCATACAATCTGCAACCATTTCAGATTGCCCGTCACTGCTCAGCATACTTGAAACGCAACGTAAGATGCCAAGAATATGCCACTTGGAGTGTATTATCTACCACTCGGCGTGCATATTTGCGACGAACGGCGATACTAGCACTAAATGAATGCATAGTCACGATTACAAAATCAAATAATTGACTTATGCTCAAACTCTCACATTACTGACACATTTCGTGTTAGCTGCCGTTATTGATTCATTCAACTATAACACTTCTAAGCTGCTGTTATGTTGCTTTTTTCTTGATAGATATAGTTATGACCAGATAAAAATAGTTGTATCAATATCCCCTGTTATTTGCAAAGTTTTTGATATGTGCCAACTGTTATTTCTTCTCGTAAAGTGATGATTTGAAAAGAAAAATGATCCAGTACACACGTTATGTGAGTGCTGGATCAAGTACTAACGTACGTATTCGCAACTATATTAAATTGCGAGAAGGGCGATGAGCTCCTTACTTGGTTCCGTAAATACGGTCACCTGCGTCGCCAAGGCCTGGAAGAATATAAGCATTTGGGCTCAGCTGACGGTCAACGGTGCAGGTGTAGAGGCGTACCTCTGGGTCAAAGTCCAGAGTTGCCTTGACGCCCTCAGGGCAAGAAACAATGGTCAGGCAACGAATGTCCTTGACACCTGCTTCACGCAGGAACTGAATAGCAGCAGTTAGAGAGCCGCCGGTTGCTAGCATTGGGTCAACAACCAGGCAGGTACGGTTCTCAATGTCTGCAGGGAACTTGCAGTAATACTGGTGAGGAAGATGGGTCTCTGGATCGCGATACATACCAACATGACCAACGCGAGCAGAGGGAACCAGCTCAAGAATGCCGTCAACCATACCAAGGCCAGCGCGAAGAATTGGAATAATAGCAACCTTCTTACCAGCAATGCGCTTAGCAGTCATGGTCTCAAGAGGAGTCTCTACCTCGACGTCCTCAAGTGGGAAGTCACGCATTGCCTCGTAGCTCTCAAGAATTGCAAGCTCGTTGACAAGCTCACGGAACTGCTTGGTGGTAGTTGTCTTGTCGCGAAGAATGTGAAGCTTGTGCTGAACTAGTGGGTGGTCAACAACCGTAAGTCTGGACTCATCGTAATCTGCCATAATGCTCCCTCCAAGAGCTTGACCTGCGCTTTATTTGAATGCGAGCAACTTTAACCTAGCCTCTACATTCCCTGCAGGTTTGTGTATGTATTACTTATGCAGCAACTGTTTATGTGCCGCTTACTTACTCAGCATCAACACCCTTAAAGTTAGGATCATCTTCACGCATGATCTTCTCGACACGTCCCGTATGGCGGCCGCCTGCAAACTCGGTGCTTAGGAAGGTATCCACAATAGCCTCGTTAACAGCAAGATCAGTGAATCGACCAGAAAGGCCAATGACGTTTGCGTTATTGTGCTCGCGAGCAAGCTCTGCAAACTGAACAGTCTGAACAGGAGTAGCGCGAATACCAGGGACTTTATCAGCAGTCATAGCAATACCAATACCAGTTCCACAAATCAGAACGCCGCGATCTGCCTTGCCTGCTGCAACTGCACGAGCAACCTTATCTGCAAAATCAGGATAATCAACACGGTCGTCATTTGCGGGACCAAAGTCCAAAACCTCATGACCAAGCGACTTAATGTGCTCAACGATAGGATCTTTCTGGATAAAGCCAGCGTGATCGGAACCAACTGCAATACGCATACGTATCCTCCTCAGAAAATTCACTCCTATAGAGAGTACCGCATGCAGGCAAAAGCTGCAGCCAAAACACATAAAAGGGATAGGATTTTTTATCTAATTTGCAAATCCCGCAGTGGCGAGAATATCCTCGGTTGTGATAGCGCCTTCGCGTAAAATACGCGGTTCATCACCCGTGCAGTCGACAATAGTCGACGCAATAGCAAGGGGCGCCGAACCTCCATCAAGCGTCAAGTCTGCCTGCTCAATAAGGCCTGCTTCAAGGCCACATCCATCAACTGCAGAAGGAGCCCCGTGCGTGTTGGCGCTGGTAGTAGCCAAAGGGCATCCAAGCTGCTGTACAATCTGACATACTAGAGGTGAGTTGGGCATACGGAGCGCAATGGTTCTGTTATCTGGCAAAACGTACTCATCAGGAACGTTCTCTGATGCGGTAACCACTAGCGTAAGAGCTCCTGGCCAATATGCTTCTACCAGCTTATTTGCCCAGCTGTGCGTAATGTGAGCGTACTTCTGCAGGTCGGATTTACTGCCCACAAGCCATGGAAGCGTCTGCGTTGAAGGACGCTGTTTAATCTCAAAAATACGCTTATGACCAGGGTTTTGAGGAGTTGCAGCTGCACCAATGCCATAGACAGAATCGGTAGGCATGATAAGCACGCCGCCACGACGCGCCACCTCAACTGCTAAAGAAACTACAGATGCATCCGGATTCATCTGATCAACTTTGATGTATTCACCCATAAAAACCCTCGACTCATTGTTGTGTGCTGCGCGGTGTTGTGTGCCGCGCGGTGTTATGCGTTACGCAGATTTTCTCGCCAGGCGGCTGAAGTGCTACTTTGCTAGGTACGCCACAAGAATGCGCGGCCTGTGCGTCAGATCCTCTTTGACCTCAACGGACTCCCACACACCCTGCTCCTCGGCAAGGTGCGCCGCCTTGTCCAGGTGCCCCTCGTAGAGCTCAACGCAGAGCATACCACCAGGTAGAAGCATATGCGGAGCAGCCTCGAGCAATCGCCTATAGACGTCCAGACCGTCCTCTCCCCCGTCAAGCGCTAGCTCAGGCTCAAAGCCCTTGACCTCAGCAGGTACCTCCTGCTCAAGCACGCGTGTGGGGATGTAGGGCGGATTAGACACCAACACCGAGAAGGACTGTGCAAGCTCTGTGGGTACGCCTTCTACCAGGTCGCACTCAATGAGCTCCACGCGTTCTTGGAGGTCCAGGGCATCTCTGTTGCGAGTTGCCAGCGCAATCGCCTGAGGAGAAAGATCTGTAGCGTAGACGCGCGTCTGTGGACGCTCAGTAGCAATAGAGAGCGATATGCAGCCCGTTCCTACGCCAACCTCAAGCACGCGCACTTCCCCGTCAGCGTTTTGAGTTGCCGCGTCAACGCCCGCTAGCGCAACGTCTACCAGCACCTCTGTCTCTGGTCGTGGGATAAGCACGCCTGGCTCGCAGGTTAGAACCAGGTGCCTAAAGGGCATCTCGCCCGTCACGTACTGGAGCGGCTCCCCTTCTGCACGGCGCTTAATTGCCTCGCGCATGCGAGTGCGCTCATCCGCAGAAAGCGGCTTGTCAAAGTTGGTGTAGAGCTGAACGCGAGAAAGGCCTGTCACCGCGGACAAAAGCCATTCCGCAGAAAGACGTGGATGCTCATCACCCTTCTTTTCCAGGTGCTGAGTAGTCCACGTCAAAATTTTTTGGATTGTCCAAACTTCATCTGTCATGAAGTTTGCGCCTTAGACAGCCTGAGCGAGTTTCTCGGCACGCTCTGCTGCAGCGAGAGCCTCAATAACGGATGGCAGCGTGTCACCAAGAGGAACGCCGTTGTAGGTACCATTGAAGCCAACACGGTGATCAGTTACGCGGTCCTGTGGCTGGTTATACGTACGAATCTTCTCGGAACGTGCGCCATGACCAATCTGGGAAAGACGCTCTGCACCCTGCTCAGCCTGCTGACGCTCAAGCTCCATCTCGTAGAGACGAGCGCGGAGCATCTGCATACAAACCTCGCGGTTCTGAATCTGAGAACGCTGATCCTGAGACTGAACAACGGTATTTGTTGGCAGGTGAGTAATACGAACTGCGGAATACGTGGTGTTAACGCACTGACCACCAGGGCCGGATGCGCAGTAGGTATCAATGCGCAGGTCTTCCTGGTTGATCTGAATATCAATCTCGTCAGCCTCTGGGAGAACTGCAACGGTTGCGGTAGAGGTCTGAATGCGGCCCTGAGACTCAGTCTTAGGAACGCGCTGAACACGGTGAACACCGGATTCATACTTCATAACTGAATAGACTTTATCGCCTGTGACCTTGAACTCAATAGTCTTGAAGCCGCCTGCCTCGGAAGGAGAGCTGGACAGAATCTCTGTCTTCCAACCACGAGCCTCGGCAAAGCGCTCATACATTTTGAAGAGGTCGCCTGCAAAGATTGCTGCCTCATCGCCACCAACACCAGCGCGAATCTCAACGATAGTGTCCTTCTCGTCATTTGGATCGCCTGGAATCAGCATGACCTTGATCTCATCCTCAAGCTGAGGGAGCATCTCTTCATTAGCAGCAATGTCTTCCTGCAGCATCTCTTTTTCTTCTGGATCAGAAGTAGCGTTGAGAAGCTCTTTTGCAGCCTCGATGTCATCAAGGGCCGTGATGTACTTGTTGGCGTGAGCAACCAAATCTGCCTGATTAGAGTGCTCTTTTGCCACGCGAGCATACTCTTTTGGATCAGAGACAACAGCTGGGTCTGCAAGCTTTTGCTCAAGCTCAGCATAGGCCTCGACGATTTTTTCTAGCTTGTCACGCATTCTTGCTCCTAAGATAAGTGCCTCGTGCGCGCTTGGCTCATTGACATGCGGCCAAACTGTTGCAAAGCTGCTTGCGAGGTGAGAATTCAACTAAAGAAGTGTACCACCACTAGGCGGTTTTTAAACCGATACCTCCCTATCTGCACAGGATGAGGGTACACAAGTTACATAATTGTGAGAAAATTACAGCAGGTTCATACGGTAATGAGGCGCTATGACTTCTAAGAACAAAACTTCACAACCAGATAACACGCCTGCTGCAGAGGTCACCTCTTCTGATCAGAAGACCCTTGATGCCCAGGCTGCTGAGGTTGCTGACACTGATGGCGAGAAAACCGACGAGTTTGAAGAGGTCACCGACCCTATTGCTGCCGATATGGCCGCTGCTGATGAAGACTACATCATGGAAATTGTCAGCCCTATCTTTCCTGGTCTAGATGAAGACAGCGAAGAGGACGAGGACAACTCGGCTTCGGATGAGAGCTCTCCTGAAAACGATGCAGATAGCACAACTGACCTGGAGAAAATCGTAAACGATGCAGCTCTGACACAGGACCTTTCTGCTGTAGAAGCTCGCCTCAAAGAGCTTGAAGAGAGCACTCACGAACATGCAGAGGCTGAAGCTGCTGACGCTTCTGTCAAAAATGCTGCTGACGCGAGTAATGCAACCTCTGACGATGACGCAACGTCTATAAAAGATGTTGCTGATACGTTCTCAAGCTATCTTCGCAGCAGGCGTCGTGCGCTGTTTAGGTTTGTACGCCGCTACAGCCTGCTTTCTGGCATTCTTGCGCTTTTAAGTCTTGCTCTTTTATCTGCAGTTATCGTGTTCTTTATTCGCGTGAGCAACGTTCCTTCAACTGATACTGTTATTGCTGATGCGCGCACACGCGTTGAGGCACCAGCCTGGACTCCTGGTGAATATGATGCTGATGAGTCCTTACTCCTTACGGGCATTGAAGTTGTTTCTCGCACCAGAAGTACCACGGCAATCTCCAGCGATGCCGCTCAGTTTGGTGCCACAGGCTACGCCAACTCTGTCGTACGCCTTACCTACACGGGTAACGCAATTGCTGCCACAAAGATTTCCAAGTTAGGATACGCAAAT
>ENA-OWLC01000112-OWLC01000112.1-metagenome-genome-assembly--contig:-NODE-112-length-19429-cov-2.407557_pt1 | contig 19429 bp, 16 predicted proteins | sample MGYA00245344_ERZ651092 | MGnify/ENA primary metagenome ERZ651092 (study PRJEB26857, sample SAMEA4031755) | metagenome | biome: human; feature: oral; material: saliva | place: Philippines | collected 2014... | reverse complement strand
CGTGATTTTGCTTGGGAAAATCAGTTACGTGATTTACTCGCCCATAATATGGACATATCTCTTGATGAGCTTCGCGGCAAAGACGGTCGTAGTATTGAAGTCCAAAAAGGCTCTTTGTATATTCAGTGGCGATACACTGGCGACTCAGAATGGAAGAATGTCATAGCATATTCTGACCTACTTAAGGGCCAGAATGGTCAAGATGGCAAAGATGGCAAGGACGGTAAGGACGGTCGAAACGGCATTAACGGCCAGAATGGCCAAAACGGCAAGGATGGTAAAGACGGCCGCAACGGAGCTAATGGTGCTACAGGAGCTAGAGGAGCCACGGGAGCTACTGGTGCGACTGGTGCTACAGGGCCAGCTGGCCAAAATGCTACAATTTCTGTAACTAATAGCACTCAGCCTTGCTCGACTGGATTGACTATTACCGGAAATGGTACAAGTAACCTAGGTTTACAATTTACAGGCAAGAATCTTCCTGCGGGCGGTAGAACAAATCAAGTGCTCGGTAAGAAAACTGATAATGACTGTGACGTAGAATGGAAAGATACGTACGAAATTCGCGGGACTGGTATGCCTGAGGGTAATGTTAAGGCTAGTGTTGGTACGTACTATACCGATACAGCTGCTACAAACGGTGCCGTTCGCTGGATTAAAACTAGTGGTAGTGATAAAACAGGCTGGAAGGTTGTATACGGCGACACTGGCTGGAGAAGTGTTCCTCAGATTCTCTCAACATCCATGAAAGCTAGCGTGGTTAAGGTTCGACGAATCAACAATACTGTTTATCTGTATGCAGCTCTTACGGGCTGGGCGTATAACTGGAACGGTGGTGGTACAGGTACATTGCCAGATGGATTACGTCCTAGTGACCAGATGCAAGGTCCTTCCGCTGGTCGACACGGTAATTCATACTTGACTTGGATCGTTCAACCTAATGGATATATTAATGCTGAAGCAGCTAGTGCTCAGAATCCAACACCAACACTTCCTCCGATCGTTAGTGTATCGTATGTGCCAAATGACAATGTTCCATGGCCAACAACGTTACCTGGCACAGCTATGTAAGTAAATTATTTAAACTTATCTAAAAATCCCCGTCTGTTAAATCCGGCGGGGTTTATTTATATATAGTCTATGTTGTTATATAATTGAGATATGTTAGATATCAAATTCATCAGGGAAAATGTCGATTTGGTGCAAAAGTCGGCAAACGATAAAGGCTATAAAGTTGATATTGCGGCATTGTTGCAATTAGACGATGAGCGTCGCGATTTGCAGAAGCAGGTTGAAGCGCTACGCGAACAGCGCAATGTTATTTCAGCAAAGATGAAAGGCGGTCGACCAGATCAAGAGTTAATTGATCAGGGCAAGCAATTGAAAGTTGAGCTGGCAGAGCGTGAGAGCTATTTGAAATCGACCGAGGAAAAAGTTGCAGCAATTCTTAAAAACGTCCCGAATATCACTTTTGACGACGTGCCTCTGGGTGGCGAAGAAGATTCCGTTGAGGTAAAAGTTTATGGCGATTGCAAAACTGGCGCAAAAGACCATTTGGATTACGCTGTAAGTCGCGGCTGGGTGGACTTTGAGCGTGGTGCTAAGGTGGCTGGCGCGAAGTTTTATTATTTGAAGGGCGATTTGGCTTTATTGGAAAATGCCGTAACTCAATTTGCCTTGGATTACGTAACAAAGCAGGGCTTCACATTTATGACCGTGCCGCATATGGTCAATTTGCGAACAGCTGAGGGCGCAGGTTTCACTCCAAAGGGCGAAGGTAGTAATGAATATGTAGTTGACGGCGAAGATTTGACGCTAATTGGTACGGCGGAAATGCCATTAACCGGCTATCATGCGGATGAGATTTTGGACGAAAAAGATTTGCCATTGTTATACGCTGGATATAGTCCTTGCTATCGAAAAGAGGCGGGAACATACGGCAAGCACACGCGTGGTCTGTTCCGAGTTCACCAATTTAATAAGTTGGAAATGTACGCGTTTTGTTTGCCTGAGCAGTCTAAAGAAATTCATGAGAAAATTCTTAGCGTTGAAGAGGCGCTTTGGCAGCAAATTGGGATTTCTTATCACGTGGTTAATATTGCGGCGGGCGATTTGGGTGCGCCGGCTGCAAAGAAGTACGACATTGAATATTGGTCGCCAGTTGACCAAACTTACCGTGAGCTGACGAGTTGTTCGAACTGTACTGATTATCAAGCTCGTGGTTTGAATATTCGAGTTCGTCGAGAAAACGGCACGATTGAATCTGTTCACACTTTGAACGGAACTGCGGTGTCGTTAGCTCGCTCACTGGTAGTGATTTTGGAGAATTTCCAGAATCCAGATGGAACTTTGACTGTCCCTGAAGTACTTCGTCCATATATGAATGGTCGTGACGTGATATAATAAGAGCGTATTAGTTAGTAGGAGGAAAAATGATTAAGGATATTACAATTACTGGCGTTAAATATGAGCTGAACGCTACAACAAAAAAATATGTTGAAAGGAAAATTGGTTCGTTGGGAAAATACTTGCCACGCCACGCGCGAAAAAGTGCATCTGCAGACGTTAAGATTAAGCAGATTGATAATCCTGGCGGCAACAAGTACGAGGTTGAAGTTATTATCAATGTGCCGGATAAGAAAATTGTAGCTAAGGATTCAACCATGAACGTTTTGGCTGCGGTGGATATTGTTGAAGCTAGGTTGAATGGTCAAGTTCGTAAGTATAAAGATGATGTGCTGGCTCACGTTGGCGGAAGTCGTGGAGTTTTGGCGAAGCTAAAGCAAACTTTCGGTCGAAAATAATTGATAGATGAAATTAGCAGGAAAGCGTTCAGATTCTGGGCGCTTTTTCTTTTCAAATTGCCCGAAAAAAGTTATAATAAAAGAAGTTTTTGAAAATGCCTGAAAGTGAGGGAGTTTTAAGGTTTATGGCAATTACACAACAAAAAGCGCTGAGTAAGATTTTTGGCGATCCACAGAAGAAGATTTTGAAACGATTGCGTAAGCAAGTTGACGTTATTAACGGTCTGAATGACAAATATGAAAAAATGTCCGATAAGGAGCTTCGGGCGCAGACTGATGAGCTGAAAAAGCGTTTGTCGAAGAAAAATGTGACGCTTGATACGATTTTGCCAGATGCATTTGCTGTAGCCAGGGAAGCCGCTAAGCGTGTGATTGGCGAGCGTCCATATGATGTGCAGTTGATTGGTGGTATGGTTCTTCATGGGGGCAACGTTGCTGAGATGAAGACCGGTGAAGGTAAGACTCTTGTGGCGACATTGCCGACTTACTTGAATGCTTTGGAGGGCAAGGGCGTTCATGTGGTGACGGTTAACGACTATTTGGCGCAGCGCGACGCCGGTTGGATGGGTCAAGTATATGATTTCCTAGGCCTGACTACTGGTGTGATTATCAATGAGGCGTCATTTGTTTATGATAAAGATTACGACAATGAGCATCACGACGATCCTCGAATGCGAAAACTTCGTCCGGTTTCACGTAAAGAGGCTTATGCTGCGGACATTACTTACGGAACTAACAACGAGTTTGGCTTTGACTATTTGCGCGACAACATGGTTAACGACGTTGATTTGCTCAGGCAGCGTGAATTGAACTTCGCAATCGTTGACGAGGTTGACTCAATTCTGATCGACGAAGCTCGTACGCCACTTATCATCTCTGCTCCAGCAGCTGAAAATCCTGACAATTATTACACGTTTGCTAAAATAGCCGCAAAGTTGGTTCCGGAAGATTACGTTTTGGATGAGAAGCGCCGAAGTGTTGCCTTGACTGATGAAGGTGTTGAAAAGGTTCAGAAATTGTTGGGAATAAAAAACTTGTACACACCAGATCACGTGCGCAGTGTTTATCACATGGACCAAGCTTTGCGAGCGCAGACATTGTTCAAGCGCGACAAGGATTATGTTGTAACCAACGACGGTGAAGTGATTATCGTTGACGAACATACTGGTCGTTTGATGCAGGGTCGCCGTTACAACGAAGGCTTACATCAGGCAATTGAGGCAAAAGAAGGCGTTCCTGTGCTGGAAGAGAGTATGACCTTGGCGACAATTTCATTCCAGAATTACTTCCGTTTGTACAATAAATTGAGCGGTATGACTGGTACGGCGTTCACTGAAGCCGAAGAGTTTCAACAAATTTATTCACTTGATGTTATCCAAATTCCACCGAACAAACCAGTTATTCGCGAGGATAAGGAAGACTTGATTTTCAAGACTGAAAAGGCCAAACTTAAAGCTGTCGCTGAAGCAATTAAGGATTACCACAAGCAAGGTCGTCCTGTTCTGGTTGGTTCTGGTTCTATTGAAAAGAACGAGCAAATTGCCAAATATTTGGAAAAAGAAGGTATTAAATTTGAGATTCTGAACGCCAAGAACAATGAGCGTGAGGCTGCGATTGTTGCGAAAGCCGGCGAAAAAGGCGCGATTACTTTGGCTACGAATATCGCTGGTCGCGGTACTGACATTAAGCTTGGTGAGGGCGTCAAGGAATTGGGCGGATTGGTTGTTATCGGTTCAGAGCGACACGAATCACGTCGAATTGACAATCAGTTGCGCGGTCGTGGCGGACGCCAGGGCGACCCAGGCGAGACTCAGTTTTATGTTTCGACCGAAGATGATTTGATGCGAATTTTCCAGGGTGAGCGAATTGCGTCGTTGATGGATAGGCTGGGCGTTGATGATGACACGCCAATCAGAACTCGCGCCGTATCGAAAACATTGGAAGCGGCACAGAAGCGAGTTGAAGGCTATAATTTTGATACGCGCAAAAATGTTGTTCAATACGACAATGTGATTAACCGTCATCGTCGCGTCGTTTATGTTATGCGACGTAGGATTTTGGAAGGCGATAATATTAAGCCGGAAATTGAGCGATTATTGCGAGCTAAAGTTCACGAATTGACAACTCTTCCATCAAAGAATAATCCAAAGTTTGTCGAGGATTTCTCGGTTATTTTCCCGGTTGATAAGGAAAAAATTGAAAAGGTTGGCAAGGAAAAGAAAGATCGTTTGCGCTATGAGAAGGCGCTGGAGCTGGCTGAAGAAGCTTACGCGGAGAAAGAGCGTGAGATTGGCGCCGATGATTTGCGTGGAGTTGAGCGCGAAGTTTACATGGCGGTGTTGGATACATTGTGGATGCAACATTTGGAAAATATGCAACATTTGCGCGAGGGAATTCACTGGCGAAGTGTTGGACAGCGTGATCCTTTGGTGGAATATCGATCAGAATCCCAGAAGTTGTTCGAGAGTTTGCAGGCTAATCTCCGTGATGAAGTTCTGGCAACGATATTTAATATTCATAAAGCCGACGCTACAGTCCGTCAATCTCAAGACGACGAATATGACACTGAGCTAACTAGGTTGGCGGAAAATGCCGTTGAGCGTGGCGTAAATGAAATTGGTTCGGGCGAGGAAAATCGCGACGATGACTTCTCTGTGAAAAAGGGCAAGACCAGCGCGGAATCAAATCGTGCGAAGAATCAAGCTCGAAAGAAGAAAAAGGCTCAGCGACAGAACCGTAAGAAAAATCGTAAATAATCAGAGAATTAGGCAATGAAACATACAGTTGAGGAAATTAGACTGAAGAATGGTGCGCGCGGCTTGTTGATTGACGTTCCAGATGCTACGGTAATGAGTTTTCAGGTGCAGTTCAGGGCGGGAAATCGCTACGTTCTGAATAAAGACATTTACGAAACGGCTCACATTATGGAGCATATGGCGTTCGGTGCGAATGAAAAGTTTCGTTCGGAGCACAATTATGAGCAGGAATTTACCAAGAACGGCGCTTATCACAACGCTTACACTTCTGACTATTCAATGGTTTATGAAGCGATTTGTGCGGATTTTGAGTGGGACAGGATTTTGGAGCTTCAGAGGTTGGCTATTACAACGCCGCGATTCAACACTGATGAGCTTGAGGCGGAAAAGGGCAATGTTCGCTCTGAATTGACTGGCTATCTCAACAATCATAACCGCGTGATGTGGCCGCGCATTCAGCAGGCGCTGGGTGAAGATATTTTGACGTATAATCAGCGCCTAAAGACTATTGCTAATATTGAATTGAAGGATATTAAAAATCATCACAAGCGAACGCATACTTTGAAGAATATGCGGTTTGTGGTGGCTGGAAAAATGGCTGGACGAAAAGCGGCTATTAAAGAACACCTTGAGGGCTGGCAATTAGAGACGGGCGAGCGATTCGTTATTCCGCGTGATGAGCCGCGCAGGGCTAATCCGGTTTTAGTCAGACGAAAAGAGGCGACGAATTTGACGTTTGGCTGGTCAATGATGATTCCGCGCGAGCTAAGTGATGAAGAAGTCACGGCTATGAACGCATTGAACCATATTCTGACCGGCACGATGAGCTCGAGGATTTTTGGCGCGGCTCGTAAAAAAGGCTTGGCGTATGGTATTTTTAGTGATACGTCGATTGGTTTTTACGATTCGGCTTGGGATTTTGGTGGACAAGTAAATGTCGAAACCGCAGAAAAGCTCTTTGATATTATCGTGAGAGAGTTGAAGAAAGTTTTGGCTGGATCTATTTCTGAAGAAGATTTGGAAAGTGTGAAGTCATATTCGTTGGGTCGTTATCAAATGGGTGCTCAAACTGTTGGGCAAGTAAGCAATTTTTACGTAGGACGATATTTTGCTGATGATTTCGTGAGAGATTATGCTGCCGTTCCAGATTCTATTTTGGCGGTAACTCCTGATCAGTTGATTGAAACGGCTCGTCAATTTTTTGCATCCAACACGTGGACGTTGGCGGCAGTTACTTCGGAAGAAAAAGAGCTATTAACAAAGCTATACGATAAGCTCGACAAGCTGTTTTAGGGTGTAATCGTAAATTGCCCGTGATATAATCAGGTTATGAAAATTGTCATTGCTGGTTTTGGTGTTGAAGGTCAATCTAATTTGCGTTATTTTCGAGAGAAGTTTCCGGAAGCTGATTTTTTGGTGGCGGACGAGCGTGAAAAAGTAGATAATTTGCCGGAAAATATGGCTTATCAGACGGGATTTTCGGGGCTGGAGAACGCGGATTTAATCGTTAGGTCGCCAAGTCTTCCGCCAAAAAAGATAAAGACTAACGGTCGAATTTGGTCATCGACAAATGAGTTTTTTGCCAATTGCCCAGCGACTATAATTGGCGTGACTGGCACAAAAGGCAAGGGAACGACGTGCAGTTTTATCTCGTCGATTTTGCGCACGGCAGGTAAAACCGTTCATTTGGTGGGAAATATTGGCGTGCCAGCTTTGGATATTTTGCCGAAAATTGAGAAAAATGACATTGTCGTTTACGAATTGTCCAGTTTTCAATTGTGGGATTTGCAGAAATCTCCGCACGTTGCCGTGGTGCTGATGATTGAACCTGACCACTTGAATGTTCACGCTGATTTTAATGATTATTTGGCGGCAAAAGCGAATATTGCCAAGTTCCAAACCACGGACGATTATGTTGTCTATAATTCTCAAAATGAGTTCAGTTCGTCGATTGCAGATGCGAGTTTGGCGCAGAAAAAGGAATATCCATTTGCTCTTTCGGACGATATAATTTCTGCGATTCGCTTGCCAGGGAGGCATAATGTCGACAATGCGTGCGCAGCGATAGCGGCGGTAAAGTCGATTTTGCCGAACGTGTCGGATGATGAGATAAAGAAGGGGCTTAGCGAGTTTACGGGGTTACCGCATCGACTGAAGTTTGTTGCTGAAAAATACGGCGTGAAATATTACGATGACAGCATTTCGACCACTCCGGGCAGTGCGATTGCGGCATTAAAAGCTTTTGCGGAGCCGAAAATTTTGATTTTGGGCGGCTCAGATAAAGGCGCGGACTATTCTGAATTAGCGAAAGAAATTGCCCGACAAAACGTGCGACTGATAATTATCAATGGCGCTAACGCTGATGAAATTAGGGAAGTTTTAAGGGAAGAAAAAGTTGATTGCGAAATTGTCCAATTGAATATGGCAGGAATGAAAGAAGTTGCCAAATTAGCCAAAAATAAAGCGCAATCTGGCGACGTGGTGATCCTTAGCCCAGCAGCTGCCAGCTTTGATATGTTTAAGAGCTATTCTGATCGTGGCGAGCAATTTGTCTCCGCCGTAAAAGAGCTTTAATCTTGATAGACTTCTGGTTTTAAGACGCCGATGTATGGCAAGTTGCGATATTGCTGGCGAAAATCCAGTCCGTAGCCAACGACAAATTCATTCGGCGTATCGATGCCGACGTAATCGGCTTTTGTGTCAACTTCACGCCGCGCTGGTTTGTCTAATAGCGAGCATATTTTTACCGACGCAGCATTTTTTGCGGCAAATAATTCTCTTAGCGCCTGGGCGGTTCGACCGCTGTCAATTATGTCCTCAACTATCAACACATGCCTATCCGCCACGTCGGTATCCAAATCTTTGATAATTTTTACAGATCCAGAAGATTTTGTGTCATCGCCGTAGCTGGAAACTGCCATGAAATCAATTTCCATATAGCAATCCATCGCTTGTATCAAGTCGATCATAAACGGCGCCGCGCCGCGTAAAATACCCACGACAACAGGATTTTTATCGTGATAATCCTCGGTCAATTTTTTCCCAAGTTTTTGAACTGCCGTTTTTATTTCTTCGTTCGTAAATAGAATTTTCTCAATATCTTTATCCATCTTTTTATTTTAACAGAGAATTGAGCGTTGAAAAATGGTACAATAAAATATATGCAACCGCTAAAAAAGAAAATTGGTGAATTAGAAAAAGAAATTGAACAGGCTAAAAAAGCGCTGAAGTTTTCTGATTTGGAGCAGAAATTGGCGGAGCTGGATGATCAATTAAACCAGCCAGAAATTTGGAATAATCCTGATTACGCCCAAGAATTAACGAAACAGGCCGCCAGCCTTCGTCAGACCGTCGAGCCTTGGCAGACTTTGACAGTGCAGGTTAGTGATATGGTGGAGTTGATGGAGCTTGGTGATGACGATTTGTTGCCGGAATTCCAAGCGCAAGTTGCAGCAATCGAGAAGAGTTTTGATAGGCATAAAACCGATTTGTTGTTTTCTGGCGAATATGATAATCGCTCGGCAATTATGCGCATTTCCGCTGGCGTGGGCGGACTGGACGCTCAGGATTTTGCGGCGATGTTGGAGCGAATGTATTTGCGCTGGGCGGAAAAATCTGGAATGAAGGTTGATACGCTGGAATGCTCGACAAATGACGACGCTGGAATTAAAACGGTCGTTTTGGAGATTTCTGGATCTTTTGCTTATGGAAAATTGCGGTCGGAAAATGGCGTGCATCGTTTGGTGAGATTAAGTCCGTTTAATGCGGACAATTTGCGCCAGACTAGTTTTGCGCTTGTCGAGGTTTTGCCGAAAATTGACGCGCCCGATGAAATATCAATTGACCCGAATGACTTAAGAATTGATGTCTATCGTTCGGGTGGCAAGGGTGGTCAAGGTGTAAATACGACGGATTCGGCGGTTCGAGTGACGCATGAGCCGACGGGAATTACGGTGGCTATTCAGAATGAGCGCTCGCAGATTCAGAACAAAGAAACTGCGTTAAAGATTTTGCGGTCAAAATTGCTAGCGATGAAATTAGAGCAACACGCCGAAACTTTGTCCGACCTCAGGGCTGGCGAATCGGCAAACTGGGGTAGTCAAATTAGAAATTACGTTTTGCATCCGTATACTCTAGTTAAAGATACGCGCACAAAGCACGAAAATCGCAACGCTCAAGGCGTTTTAGATGGTGATATTGACGAATTTATCACAGCATATTTGGAACAAAATGCTGATTCTAAAAATATTTAGCTTATGGTATAATACTAGTAATGATTCTGTTAGATAGGGTAACGAAGAACTACGGAAAAAGTAACAAGCCGGCATTGAATCGAGCAAGCATTCATGTTGGTGCTGGTGAATTTGTGATTATTGTTGGTACGTCGGGTGCTGGCAAATCGACACTTTTGAAGCTTTTGACTCGCGAAGAAAAGCCAAGCTCTGGAAAAATTGTGGTTGGCGGAATTGATTATGACAATTTGAAGGACAAACATATTCCGCTGTTGCGTCGGAAAATTGGCGTGGTTTTTCAGGATTTTAAGTTGCTTCCGAATCGAACGGTGTTTGAAAATGTGGCGTTTGCGCTGGAAATTGCTGGAATGACAAATCGGGAAATTAAGGCAACTGTGCCGAAAGTGATTGAGTTGGTTGGTCTTAAGGGGAAGGAAAAGCATTTTCCTCATCAGCTTTCTGGTGGTGAGCGTCAGCGTGTAGCGATTGCGCGTGCGGTGGTGCGTCAGCCGAAGATTCTGATTGCAGATGAGCCGACTGGAAACTTGGACCCGAAGCATAGCTGGGATATTGTTCGCTTGCTGGAAAAGATTAACAAGTATGGCACGACGGTTATTTTGACGACTCACAACGTGGAGATTGTTAACAAATTGAAGCGGCGCGTTATTACAATTGATCATGGTAAAATCACCTCTGATCAGGCGAGAGGGAGTTATAAACAGTAATGAAATCATCAAAGTCTAACAAAAATAAAGAAACTATTCGTATACGTCAGCGTCGACGAGGTTGGTTGACGTTTGTCAGAATGTGCCGATATGGCATCAATAACTTTAGTCGTAATGCCTGGTTAACGATTGCTGCAACTGCGGTGATGAGCGTCACGTTGATTATCGTGTTTATAACATTATCAGCGCGTCAGGTTTTGGTTGATACCGTTTCAAATGTCTCCAAGCGTGCCGATATGTCAATTTACTTAAAGGGCGACACGCCAGAAAAAACGATTAAAACGATTAAATCTCGAATTGAAAAATTAGATAATGTCGATAGCGTTAAGTATATTTCCGCAGAAGAAGCGCGTGAAAAGCAAGCTGAACAATATAAGGACAATCCAGATACGCTTGAGGCGATTCGCGAGTCTAGTAATGAGATGTCGGCAACGCTTCGTGTTTCCGTGAAAGAATTGAACAACCAGCAGTCATTAAATAATTTTGTTAAAACTGATGATTTATATAAAAAATATAAAGATCCTAACAGGGAGCCGTCATTCTCAGGTGAACGCCAGCAGGCTATTAAAACAGTTGGCAATTGGGTGAGATTGGCGAGTATTGGCGGCTCAATCGCTACAGTTGTTTTCGTGGTAATTTCATCGCTTGTGGTCTTTAACACTATTCGCATGGCAATTTTCAACCGCAAGGACGAGATTGAGATGATGAAGTTGATTGGCGCAGAACGCAGTTTCATCAGAGGTCCGTTTATCGTTGAGGCTATAATGTACGGATTTATCGCAGCAATTATCGCAACGGTGGTTGGGTATGGGCTGCTAATTCTAGCACATGATCCGATGGTAAAATACGGAATTCCTATCGATAATCTTTTGAATCATCTAAAAATGTACGGCGTGCTGGTTTTCTTTAGTATGATTCTGGTCGGCGCGGCAATTGGCGTGGCGTCATCTTGGGTGGCAACTCGCAAATACCTTAAGCTGTAAAAGTCCTTGACATGCTGATTATGCTTATGCTAACATAGATGTATGAAACTACGGTCCACCACACCAGTTTCGGCATCATTAGTCAGCAGAGCGTCTCTGGTGGCGATGTCTGCAATGCTCGCTGGATCGAGCATTTTTGGCTTGGCATCACACGTATTAGCTCGCGACTATAACGCCGAAATTCAGGCAAAACAACAAGAAGCAGACAACTATAATTCTGAGGCTTCGCGCTTGGGCGAGATGGCTGATAGTTTGCAGGCGGAACTTGATAAGATAAACGGACAAATATCAGCTATTCAAGCGCAGATTTCTGACAGCCAAAAGAAGATTAATAGTCTTAATGATCAGATAAAAAAGAACGAAGAGTTAATTAAGCACAACCGTAAAGCGATGGGGCGAATTTTGGCGGATTTGTATGTTGATGATCAGATTTCGCCGCTGGAGATGCTTGCTAGCTCAAAAAATATTAGCGATTACATCGATAAGCAAGAACAGCGTAATTCTTTGAAAACTTCATTGAATGATAAGATCAAAGAAATTAAATCTTTGCAGAAAAAGCTGGAAGAGAATAAGAAGTCTGTCGAGAATACGCTTCGTGACCAAGAATTGCAGCGCAATGCGATGGCGGCTAAGCAATCTGAGAAGGCAAAACTGATTACTGACACGAAGAATGACCAAAATAACTATGCGGCATTAGCTCAGAAGCGCAATTCTGAAGTAGCTAAATTACGTGAAGAGCAGCTCAAGGAGAATAAAAAGAGACTTACTGTCGGGGCTGGATCTGTGGGGACTGGTGGATATCCTAGTGCTTGGGCTAATGCGCCGCTTGACGCTTATGTCGATCCATGGGGGCTATATACGCGTGAATGCGTGAGCTACGTGGCTTGGAAGATTGCTAGTACTGGGCGATATGTACCACACTTTGGTGGAGCGGGCAACGCAAATGAGTGGCAGTCAACTGCAGCGCGTCATGGTATACCTAGCGGCTCAACACCAAAAGCTGGTGCGGCCGCTGTGATGAATATTGGATATTACGGACACGTTATGTATGTTGAATCTGTCAATGGCGATGGAACTATTACCGTTAGCGATTACAACTTTGCCTGGGATGGTTTATATAGGCATTACACACGCTCAGCTTCAGGATTGACATACGTTTACTTCTAATCGGCTTAAATTACTACATAAAACGCTCGTGTTAAACGGGCGTTTTGTAGTATAATAAGCATATGGTTACGGGAGAAAAAAGACAGCAATTAAGTTGGTTTTTGACGCTTGTTATTGTGGCTATTGTTAGTTTTGTGGCGGGAGCTCGCTCCGATGCGCTGTTTGCTAACGTGGCGTCGGTATTTGGCGTTAGAACTTCAAATAAGACGATTGACTTATCTAGCGTTCAAAAAACATATCAAGAACTGATTGCTAATTATGACGGAAAATTGGATACTCAAAAGTTAATTTATGGCGCCAATCGCGGGCTAGTTGAAGCGGCTGGCGATCCTCATACGGCGTATATGGATCCTGACGAGACGAAGGAGTTTGATAAGTCATTGAGTGGGCAAATTGGTGGTGGAATTGGTGCGGAGATTGGCCTTAGAAATGGCAAGCCGACGATTATAAAACCTTTAGGGGATAGTCCAGCTCAGAAGGCGGGAATTAAGGCTGGCGAGGTGATTATTAAGGTGAATGATGAGGCTTCTTCTGACTGGTCAGTGGAAAAAGTTGTGAGTAAAATTCGCGGAGAAGTTGGTACGTCCGTTAAATTGACGTTATTAAGCGATGGTAAAACGCGTGAGGTGTCGGTTGTGCGTCAGAATATAGTTTCTCCGGCAGTAGAGTCGGAAATTGATGGAGAAATTGGTATTTTGAAAGTTAACCGATTTGGTGACGATACGGTAAGCTTGTCCAGAAAATACGCTTCGGAGTTTGTTGAGAAAGGTGTTAAAAAGGTGATTTTGGACTTACGGAATAATCCTGGCGGAACGGTTGGAGCTGCTCAAGGGCTATTGGGTATTTGGCTAGACAATCAAATAGCTATGACCGAGCGCAGAGGTTCTGAAATTGTTAAAACGCTGCGTACAACTGGAACGCCAATTCTGGGCAATATGAAGACAGTGGTGCTTATTAACGGCAACAGTGCTAGTGCTAGCGAAATTACGGCTGGGGCGCTTCGTGAATACGGAAAAGCCACGCTGGTTGGGCAGAAGAGTTACGGTAAGGGAAGCGTACAGATCGTGCTTGGGCTGCCTGGCGGGTCGCAAATGAAGGTTACGGAAGCCAGATGGTACACACCAAAGGGCAAAAATATAGATAAAACTGGTATAGAACCTGATGTAAAAGTTGATCTTTCGTCGGACGATGTCAATAATAACGTAGATCCGCAGATGGATAAGGCGAAGTCGTTATAAAGCTTGTGTTTTTGGGCTGGACAACATAAAATGGAGATAGTATGAACGGACAAAAAAAGAAGATTTTACTAGTTGAGGATGATATGGCTCTGTCTGCGGTTTATAGGTCGCGACTGGAGATTGAAGGGTTTGATGTTAGAGAAGCCAATAACGGAGAAGACGCCCTGTCTGCCACTGTTGAATATCGTCCAGATTTGATTCTTTTGGATGTGATGATGCCAAAGATTAGTGGTTTTGATGTCCTGGATATTCTTCGCAATACGCCAGAAACTGCTAACGTGAGGATTATTATGCTGACGGCGCTTAGCCAACCAAAGGATAAGGAGCGTGCTGAGAGTCTGGGTGTTGATGATTATTTGGTGAAATCTCAGGTTGTAATTGGCGACGTTGTGGCTCGCGTAAAGCATCATTTGGGTATTCAATAGAAGAGTAAATCGAGCGGAAGGTCAGCCTCTTAGGGGTTGACTTTTTGTTTGTTTTTTGGTATAAAATAGCTATATATGGAAAAACCAACACAGAACTCCGAGCAAGAACCGAAAACATTGGAAGACTATGTAGTTGCAATTTTTCATGCCGATGCTGACCCAGATATTACAACATCTCCACTAACCGTTATTCGCAGTGGTCAAGACGGAAAGGGCGTCAGGTATGATGGAGGCTGGATTGCTGGCGATATGCTAAGTGTGTGTGATACTGATTCTGAGAAGGGGATTAGTCCGATTGAATTATTTGTGAAAGTACATAAACTGATTGAAGTTAATGGAGAGTATGTTCCTGCAACTAAGATTGTGTCATTGAAGAAGCTCCAAAGTCGAGAAGCAAATAAAGGTTTTAACGAATCTTATATTCAGGATCTTTACGGAAAATCTACTGAAGAAATGATTGAAGAAGGAGAAAGGGCTGCTGAGCAGATTAGTAATAGTTCGGTCGTGGAAGAGGGCGGTTCTGATTTAGAGAGGCCGAAAGTCAGTCTTAAGATAGGAAGCACGGCGGTCGGTTCACCAGCCTTGAAGATGACTAAAGAAGTTCTGGCGTCGATTGGGGCAATTAAAGTCAATGACTCAGTAGGTTTGCCAGCGGTTAGGGCTATTGGAATTAAAAAGCCAGTGGAGACAGATAAGGTAGGTGCTAACCCAGCGGATTTGGTGGCAACCGAACCAGTTGAGAAGCCGGTAGAGGCGGATAAGGTAAGCGCTGATTTAGTAGATTTGCCAGCAGCTAAATCGGTTGAAAACCCAGTGGCTGAAAAGTCGATGGAGACGAATGAAACCAATGCTGGCATATTACCTGAGAGCTTTAAGTCTGTGATTAATAATTTTGAAAAATATACCGGAGGGGATAACGGCGAGTTTTCTGCAGAGACTAAATCTATAGCTAAAGAACTGAATGAGCTGAAGTGGCGAATTCAGAGGAACCCTGAAGCGATAAAGGAGTCTGCAACTGAAGGGCTCATACAACGCGCATCATCGAGGATTAGAGATCTTGAAGTTTCTAGGGCTAAATCTGCGAATGAATTTAAGAATAATATAGAGCGTCTTCTGGAGAGTCTAAAAAGTAAGATTGAAAATGATGACGAGCGTAGGCGTCTGGTTAAGCTAACTGAGCACGTAGATCAGATGGGCGTGGATAATAGAGTTCTGGGTGATTTAACTAATGTTTTGTTGAATAAATTGACAATAATAAGAAGTATTATCTATAATTCGCGGAATGACAGAGGGGGAATAATTGCTTATAGATATCATTTTGTCAGAGTGATTGAAGAAATTATTGGTAGCGATGACTATAGAGATATAGATAGAAAATTCAGTGGTGATTTGGGATCAGTTTACAGACGTCGTCAGAGTATCTTAGATGCTATTGAGGGAATTCGGAAAGCAGGGTATCGATAAATAATGTTAAGATATTGCCAGAAGAGGTGATTGATAATAAAATAACTCCGCATTGACCGGAGCTATTTTAATAAAAAGTTTTTACCGATTAAAGAACAACAACTTGCGTTCGGCGTTCTGATTTGCCGGTAAATTTGGTTTTCTTAACTGACTTAAAGCCAACTACGCCATCTTTTGCAGCGTGGATGGTGAAATTGCGGCTAACGTATGTACCGTCGCCAGCGATCTTTGTGGCGCCAGTTTGGCGAACTAGAACTTCTCCAGCGGAAACTTTTTGACCGCCAAATCGTTTAACGCCAAGACGTTGACCAGCATTGTTGTGGATATTCTTACTAGAACCACCAGCTTTAACCTTTGACATTCTTTACTCCTTATAGTTTCTATAAAACAATCTGTTCTAGTTTATCGAAAATAAAGCCAGTTGTCAAGCGGTTTTGGCTATATCTGCTGGTTTTAATACTAATATTTCTCTGGCAACAACTTGATCTTCACGGTAATATAAGAGGTTTTTATCGATAATTTGCTGATATCCAAGTTTTTTAAGATTTTTTATCAGAGGCAGGTGAGTGAATCTGCCTTCGCGATTTTGCCACGCTGGAACGGCTATACAAAGCGTCGTGTCTGGGCGGATTTGCGAGCGGATATTTTGTAGAAAATTACTAATTATGTGATTGCAATTTCCGACTACTTCGTGAAGTTTTTCTGAGCTAGGTAGTGCGGAAAACGGCTGACCTAAATATGTTTCGCAAACAATTCGAGAAATCCGCTCCTTCTGTTCACTTGTCAATTTTACAGAGGTAGCGTCAGCATGATGCGCTTGCCAGAAAGTGTTTGTCGAAAAAGTTTTTTCCACCCAGTTCATATTTTCAGTCGTGTAAGATATCATCTTATCGCTCAAATCGCTGCCATAAGCATTCACGCCGATAAGCGCAGCTTCTTGTAGTACCGTTCCTGTGCCACAAAACGGATCCCAGAGGTAATCGTTAGGTTTTGCGCCAGACAGGTTAATCATAATTTGCGCAAGCTTGGGCGGAAGCATTCCCACGAAGGCATCGCGCTTTGGTCGTCCGCGGTCGCGCTGAGTATACGAATTGATATTTTGAGCGCCACGACTTTCAGCGATTATCAAATCTCCGTACGCGTTCTTAGCTATGATAATTTCAATTTTCGCCTCAGACCTGCCGAGTTTATTATTGTGAGAGGTCGCAGTGGACAGAGCGGCGGTTTTATTAGGAATTAGGCGCAAACTAACGCCAGATTTTTTCAGGTTATTTTTCAGGATAATTCCTATTTTTTGAATGTTGCGCGGATCCATTTTATTGCCATAAAAACTTATTCCAAGCGTTATTTTTTTCTGGCTATGTGAAAGTTTTTTCGTGTATTTTTCAACAATAATTTTTGAGGCTTGGAGCAGGGTATTGCGATCTGATTTTTGCGATTTTATCTTCGTGATGACTTGTCCGCGTTTAATCGTTCCACCGAGGTTGTCAATTGAAAAATTGTCGCAATTAACCGTGGCGGCTTGGTTGGAGATTTTTTGGACATTTTGAGAACCGTAAACAGCCTCTAATTCAGCGATAGAGATTTCTGGTTGACGGCCAAGAATAGCTATAAACATGTCGTAATTATAACATTTATCGTGGTATAATGAAGGTTATGTTACCGAAGGTGTTGCAATTGTTAAAGTCGCCACGAGCCATTATGAGCGTTTTGACGTTGGTGATTTTGGCGATAATAATTTTTCTATCTCGGCACGAGCTCGTGAAGGCGTGGAATCTGTTTTTGCACGCGGATTTATGGCTATTATTCTTACTTTTGCCGTTCCAGATTATCGTGTACTTCGCTGGCGGCGAGATGATTTTTTCGTATTTAAGAGAGAAGAATCTGATTCATCATATTTCCAGGCTGGAGCAGACGAGGATTGCGCTGGAGCTTAATTTGGTCAATCACATTTTTCCGTCGGGCGGAGTTAGTGGAATTTCGTATACGACGTGGCGAATGCATAAGCTCGGCGTGAGTTCGGCGCGTTCGACGTTTGCGCAGGTGATTCGTTACGTTACGGGATTTTTGTCGCTTTTGGTTTTGTTGGTGATTGCTGTGTTGGCGCTGGCTATTGACGGTAAGGTTAATCGTTATATCGTTGCCGCTAGCTTCTTGCTGATTATCGTGGTTTTGGCGCTGACGTTTGGTCTGATTTTCGTGTTTTCGTCAAAGCGGCGTATGCAAATGACTGCTGCTAAATTGTCTAAATTCATCAATACATTGGTAAAAATTGCAACCTTAGGCAAGAAGCGACGAGTGATGAAGTCGAAGAAAGTCGAAGAGTTTTTTGTTGATATGCAGGACGATTTTCAAGATTTGTCCAATCATCCGAAACTTCTGATAAAACCGATGATTTGGGGAACTGTCTACACTGTTTTTGACGTGGCGATGTTTGCTGTGGCGTTTCTGTCGCTGGGTGTTTTTGTTAATCCGGCGATTCTGATGGTTGGATACGGCGTGGCGGGATTGGCAGCGATTGTCGTGTTTACGCCTGGAGGGACGGGAGTTTATGAAACCATTATGATTATTTTCTTAAGTATGGCAGGCACTCCGCCAGATTTGGCGATTGCTGGAATAATTTTGACGCGAGCAATTTTACTTACTGGCACGATTATTTTTGGCTATATTTTCTATCAACACGCACTGATTAAATACGGCAAGCCAGATGATTCCCAGATTTAGTGTTAGCAATTTCATAGCAATTGTCAATCAAACTTTTGACGTGGCTTTTGCTGGGATGGTTGAAGTTGAGGGCGAGGTTTCTAGTTTCAAATCTTATCCTCCGAAATACGCTTTTTTTGATCTGAAAGATGACGACGGGCTGGTTCGGTGTTTTGTTGGTTTTAGCAATTTACGCACGCCAATTGAAGATGGAATGAAAGTTGTCGTTCGAGCGATGCCGGCGCTTAGAGATAAAGGCGCCTTTAGTTTGAATATTCAAGAGATTCGCCCATTGGGCAAGGGAAGTTTGAAGCGAAGTTTTGATCTTTTGAAGCAAAAATTGACAGTTGAGGGTTTGTTTAATTCTGAAAGAAAGCGTCCATTACCGCAATATCCTCAGAGGGTGGCTATTATTTCCAGTACAAAAGCGGCGGGATATGCTGACTTTATGAAGATTTCCAGTGAGCGTTGGGGTGGCGTGAAATTCGTAGTCGCCAACGTTAATGTGCAGGGTGCAAATGCTGCAGATCAAGCTGTTCGAGCAATATCATATTTTAATCAAATGCCAGAATCTCCAGATGTGATTGTTTTGATTCGTGGCGGTGGCAGTGCGGAAGATTTGGCGAGTTTTAATGATGAAAAACTGGTGCGCGCGGTGGCGAGCAGTCGCATTCCGACAATGACTGGAATTGGTCATGAAATTGATGAGAGTTTATGTGATTTGGCGGCGGACGTTCGCGCAGCCACGCCGAGTAACGCCGCGCAATTGCTGTTTCCTGATAAGCGAGAAGTGGTTAGGCATTTGCATTACAGGCTAATTGACGCGAAAGATTCAATTTGTAGAGTTATCGAAGAACAGTCGCTTAATGCAACAATGTTGCAAAAAGAAGCACTAAAACAGTGGTCAAGCCGTGTGGATGTGGCTGTAAATG
>ENA-OWLC01000111-OWLC01000111.1-metagenome-genome-assembly--contig:-NODE-111-length-19571-cov-2.739854_pt1 | contig 19571 bp, 16 predicted proteins | sample MGYA00245344_ERZ651092 | MGnify/ENA primary metagenome ERZ651092 (study PRJEB26857, sample SAMEA4031755) | metagenome | biome: human; feature: oral; material: saliva | place: Philippines | collected 2014... | reverse complement strand
AATAACAATCGTCGATGGAAATAAACGCCTGAAAATAACTACTGCCGAACAAACGCCAGCCTTGATTGCGAAGGCTGCTGGGCTGACTTTATATCGCGAAGATAAGACGCATTTTACGAATTCCGACGATCTTTTGGTGAACGGTGTGGGTCTGGTAATGAAGATTGAGCGATCAAAACAGCGAACGATAACTGAAGAAGTTGATATTAATTTTGATATTGAGCAGATTAAGGACGATTCTCAGCCGATTGGATTTAAGAGTGTTAAACAACTTGGAGAAAAGGGCGTGCGGAAGGTGACTTATCAGGTTGAGGTAGAGAACGAGCGCGAAATTAGTCGTAAGGAAGTTACTAGTAAAATCACAAAGCAGTCAAAGAAGCAGATTGAAATAATTGGCACGAAGCCTAAAAATCCATTGACGAAAAGTAAGGGCGCGCAGATATTTACCGACTCTAAGGGCGTGGCGCATCGTGAAACGTATTATGATTTGCCGATGAATATTGTGATAAAAGCTTGTGGTAGCGGCGGTACTTATACGGTGCGGGCGGATGGCGCGAAGGTTGATAAAGATGGTTATATTTTGGTGGCGGCTAATTATGGTAATTATCCGCGATGTTCGGTGGTTGAGACCAGTATGGGTCCAGGTAAGGTTTACGATACTGGTGGATTTGCAGCCAAACATCCGCACGGATTCGACTTGGCGACTGACTGGACGAATGGAGATGGGCGCTAAATGGCTTCTTCTCGTGGACCAAAAAAATCGCTTGGACAGCATTGGCTGAAAGATCCGGAGATTTTGGCGGATATTGCTGAAGCGGCCGAATTGACGGGTGATGATGTTGTACTGGAAATTGGACCAGGGCTGGGTACTTTAACTAGTCGTTTATTGGCTCGGGCTAATTCGGTGACTGCTGTGGAATTTGACGCAGATTTAGCACGAAAATTACCAGGGCAATTTCCTGGTAAGAAATTAACTGTCATAAATCAGGATATATTGCAATTTGACCTGAACCAATTGCCAAAAAATTACAAAGTCGTAGCTAACGTCCCATATTACATCACTAGCAAAATTGTTGAAAAATTGATGACTGCGGAAAATAAGCCGAGCATTGCGGTGCTGTTGGTGCAAAAAGAAGTTGCCGAGAGAATTGCGGCAGAAGCTGGGAATATGAGTGTTCTGTCTGTGAGTGTTCAGATTTTTGCCGAAGCGGAGTTGGATATTGAAGTTCCTAGGCAGTTTTTTACGCCACCGCCAAAAGTTGACTCGCAGGTTGTGGTTTTGAGAACTCGTAATAATTCGTTAATTACACCAGAAGATCAGAGAGATTTTTTCCGCATTGTTAAGGCTGGATTTTCTGCGAAGCGTAAGAAGTTACGTTCCAGCTTGAGTGGCGGTTTGGGGATTGATAAGGGTATGGCGGAAGAATTGCTGAAAAATGCAGGAATTTCACCAGATGCTCGCGCTGAAGATTTGGCGATTGAAGATTGGAAGAGGTTATTGAAAGAGTGGCGTCTGCGATAATTGCCCTAGTGGTGATATAATATATATCATGACTAAGAAACACGCTTACATCACTACCGCTATTCCTTACGTAAACGGCTTGCCACACGTTGGGCATGCTATGGATTATATGTTGGCAGACGTGTGGGCGCGTTATTCCAGACAGAACGGGCATGAAGTTCGTTTTCAAGCTGGCGTGGATGAGCATGGCAATAAAATTGCTGCCAAAGCTGCCAGTCAGAATCAAACACCTCAAGAATACGTCGATCAAACGCACGTCAATTTTAAGAAGATGATTGCTGAGCTGAATATTTCAGTGACGGATTTTATTCGAACAACTGACGCGCATCACGTTGCTGCGGTGCAATATATTTGGCAGAAACTCGTTGAGGCTGGTTACATTTACAAAGGTTCATATGAAGGCTGGTATTGTCAGGGATGCGAAGCTTTTGTTACGGACAAAGAAGCTGCCGATAATAATGGGGTTTGTCCAGATCACCAAACTCCGTATCAGCGTTTGAGTGAGGAAAATTACTATTTTAAAACCAGTGCTTTTTCGGACAATATTCGTCAGGCAATTGAGTCAAATAAAATGAGAATCGTGCCTGAATTCCGTAAAAAAGAGTTTTTGGAATTGATGAAAGATGGCTTGAAAGATGTGTCGGTTTCTCGTCCACGTAAAAATCTTAGCTGGGGCGTGCCGGTTCCTGGTGATGATAATCAAGTCATGTACGTTTGGCTGGATGCTCTGAGTAATTACATTACGGTTATTGGTTATCCTGATCGTCCAGAAGAGTGGCAATCTTTTTGGCCGGCTGATGTGCAAGTCATTGGCAAGGACATTCTCCGTTTCCACGCTGGTATTTGGCCAGCAATGCTCATGGCGCTGGATTTGCCGCTCCCGAAAGTATTGCTTGTTCATGGATTTATTAATTCTGGCGGAATGAAAATGGCAAAGAGTCTCGGAAATGGTGTTGGTCCAGCCGATATTATTCCAGATTACGGCGCTGAGGCGTTTCGATATTATTTCTTGCGCCACGTACCAACGCAAGATGACGGCGACTTTACTTGGGAAAAGTTTGAAGCTGCGTATAATGGTGAGCTTGGCAATGATTTGGGTAATTTGGTTCAGCGAGTCGCTAAAATGGTGCAGAGTTATCAAGCTGGCGTTATTGGCGACGCTCCACAATCAGAGCACGATATGGGACCGTATCGTCAGGCGATGGAAAGTTATATGTTTGACCAAGCAATGGACGAAATTTGGCTAATTGTTCGTTCTTTGAACCAATATATTGAGCGAGTTCAGCCTTGGCAAGTTGCTAAAAATCGTGATAAAGATCCAGAAGCAGAGTCGCATTTGAGTGAGATCTTGGCGCACGCTTGTGGCACATTATTGCAAGTGTCTGACATGCTTCGTCCATTTATGCCGCAAACTGCCGAGAAAATTCATGATATGTTTGCTAGTGGTGTCGTGCCGTCAGAATTGACGCCTTTATTCCCGCGCAAATATATTCACACGCCAGATCCACGCGCTCCGAAAACAGAATCTCAGGTTAAATAGTTTATGATTGAGGCTGATAAGAAAAGTGCGACTGAGGGTTTACGTCTGATAGATTCGCATTGTCATTTGCACGATACGGAATTTTTTACGGACAATCGCGAGCAATTTTACAAAGAAACGGTCGAGGCGAATATTGGCATGATTTGTGTCGGTACTGACCAGCGAAGTAGCCGCCAAGCTGTGGAATTTGCCGCGAATCATGAGTTTACTTGGGCGGCAATTGGTGTTCATCCGCACGATACGAAAGATGGCTGGGGAGATGTCAAAACTTTGCTGGAGAATAAGACGGAAAATTCTCCGATTGTGGCAATTGGTGAAATTGGGCTTGATTATTATTACAATAACAGTCCGCGGGAAACACAAATTGAGGGCTTGGAGGCGCAGCTTCAAATGGCGATTGATTACAATTTGCCAGTAAGTTTTCATGTTCGCGATGGCGCGAAGGATCAGCCGTCAGTTTGGGATGATTTTTGGCCAATTTTTGACAATTTTCCTGGGCTTCGCGGCGTGTTGCATAGTTTTACGGACACGCGTGATAATTTGGAAAAAGGTTTTTCGCGAAATTTGTACGTTGGACTTAATGGAATTAGTACGTTTACAAAAGACCAATCGCAGAAAGAATTGTTCGCTTCGGTCCCGCTGGAGCGATTATTGCTAGAAACTGACGCGCCATTCTTGACACCAGCGCCGTTTCGTGGTAATATAAACAAGCCAGAATATGTGAGATTGGTGGCTGAATATTGGGCGAAGCAGCGAAATATTGATTTTGATGTTTTAAGCCAAGCTACTCTTCACAACACAAAAGAACTTTTTGGCATTTGAAAGTGGAGAAAATGAATAGTACGCCGGAATGTGTTACAAAAACACCTGAATTAGATGCCACACGCAAAGAAATTGCCGATATTCTTTCTGATGCCGAGCAACGCGATAATTCTAAGGTGAACCCTGAATTGGGGAAGACTGCGTTTGACGTAGCGAATATCCCTAATAATGAGGCGGTTTATTTATGTAATCAAACACTTGGTAGCTATGGAAAAAGTCTTGATCGCATTAATAAAAATCCGCTTGAAGTTGTGCAGACAATTGGTACTTCACTTCAACACTTACGTGATGAATACAAAACCGAGGAGAGTTGTAGGTGACTAAGTTTTTGAAAAAAGTACGAAGTTTGGTTTTTGCTGATGATAGCGACGCGGTGTCTTTATTGAAATTCCGTAAAAAAGATCGTCCATTAAAGAAGTTTACCGAGCGCGAACTAATCCAATTGGAAAGTGAAATTGGCGCAACAATTTTTGGCGAGAAGCCGGCGTATGTTGCGCGACGAGAATTTTTTAATTTAGATAAAGATACTTGGATTTGGTATGAAGAAGTTGCTGATGGTAAGGGTGGCCGGCAAGAATTGACGACGCGTTATGAAGTTCAACCAAAGGGAATTTTGAAGATTCAGCCGAATTATCGCTATAGTTACTTGGAGGGCGACGAGCTTCAGAATTTTGTCTTGGCAACTAAGGAATATTACGAGCGAGTTTCTCGACAATTGTATAAGAAAGATCCGCAAACCGGTCGGTCGCTTTGATATAATAAAAAAGTGAATAAAGACTATATCTATCTTGATCATGCTGCTGCCACGCCAATGGATCCGTTGGTGATTGATGCGATGTTGCCATATTTTTCTGAAAAGTTTTTCAATCCGTCTAGTCCGTACGCTCCAGCAATATTTACAAAGCGTGAATATCAAGACGCGAAGGCTCGGCTGGCGCGCTGCTTGGGTGTGATGGCTGATGAATTGATAATGACAGCTGGAGCAACTGAGTCTGTCAATTTGGCGTTCAATGCAGCAAATGGCGTAAGTTTAATTTCGGCAATTGAGCATGACTCGGTTATTAATTCCGCAAAAGCACGTTCGGAAGCGAAGCTAATTCCGCCAATGAAAAATGGACGAATAGACCCGAACACGGTTAAAAAAATGTTAACGCCAGATGTTGGATTTGTTAGTGTTGCGCTAGTAAACCACGAGCTGGGCTATATTCAGCCAATTGAAGAAATTGCGGAAATTGTAAAAGCTGAGCGGCTCAGGCGCCAAGAAAATGGTGAATCTTTACCGTTGATTTTTCATACAGACGCTTCGCAGGCGGCGGCTTTAATTGATGTGAAAATTAAAAGGCTGGGCGTTGATTTATTGACATTATCTGCGGCGAAAGTTTACGGTCCAAAGCAGGTTGGTTTATTGTGGGTGCGACCTGGCGTTACATTGAAAGCGAATATTTTTGGTGGCGGTCAAGAATTGGGGCTGCGCAGTGGAACTGAAAACGTTGCTGGAGTGGTTGGCTTTGCGACTGCTTTGGAATTGGCACAAAAACGACGTTCTGCTGAAGTGAAGCGACTGCGAAAGTTGCGGGAAGAGTTGGTAAAAGATTTGAAGCAAGTTTTTCCTGATATGTTGATATCATCAGATATGAAAAAAAGTTTGGTGAGTTTTTTGAATATATCATTTCCTGGAGTTGATGCTGAAAGATTGGTGTTTTTATTAGAATCTCGCGGGGTTTTAGTGGCTACGGGTAGCGCTTGCGCGGCTAATTCTGGAACGCGTTCTCATGTACTAGCGAGTGTTGGTCTGAGCGAATCAGAGATTGACGGAAGTCTAAGGCTTACCTTAGGAAAGTTGAACAATGATGAGAATATAAAGCGAGCTGGCGAATTTATCATCGAAGCTGTGCAGGCGGAAATGAAGAGGACTCGTCGATGATTCATAAACTAGTTGGCTTGATTATTTTTGCTGCTTTGGTGATTTTTGGACTTAGTGCTTATTTGTCGCCGGATGATTTGGGGAAATGCCAAAGCGTGGGCGAGGGCGATTGTCGTAAGGCTGATGCGATAGTTGTTGTCAGTGGTGGCGATACGAATGCGCGAACCGACGAGGCTATTAAACTATATAAAGAAGGCTGGGCGCCGTTGATTGTTGTGTCTGGTGCGGCGGCCGATAAGACTGGTCCGTCCAACGCTAAGGCTATGTACCAGCGAGCGATTAACAGCGGCGTTCCCGAGAAGGCCATTGTTATGGACGAGTCTTCCGAAACGACCAGACAAAACGCCACTGAAGTGAAGAAAATTGTCGATTCGCGAAAAATTGAAGATGTGATTTTGGTGACAAGTGGATATCATATGCGTCGGGCGCAACTCGAATTTTCAGCACAATTTAACGACGTGAAGATTCGAAGTCATCCTGTCGCTTCTGATAAAAACTGGAGCTCGTGGTGGTGGTTAACGCCGTGGGGCTGGTGGCTGGCAATGGGTGAATTAATGAGAATTGGGCTATTCGCTATGGGGCTGTCTAGATGAGTAAGAAAGTTTTTGTTGGAATGTCGGGCGGTGTGGATTCCTCTGTGGCCGCAGCACTTTTGGTTGAGCAGGGTTACGATGTAACGGGTGTTTATATGAAAAACTGGTCGGAAGATCTTCCTGGAATGCATTGTCCGTGGGCGGAAGACGTTGCTGACGCCAAGCGTGTGGCGGTTGGTTTGGGTATTGATTTTCGAGTTTTTGATTTCCAGAAAGAATATAAGCAAAACGTTGTCGATTACATGATTCGCGAATATCAAGCGGGTCGCACGCCAAATCCGGATATTATGTGTAATCAAGAAGTGAAGTTTAAGATATTTTTGGAGGCCTCGTTGGCGGCTGGAGCGGATTATATCGCGACAGGGCATTATGCGCGCGTTGCTCACGAATCGTCTTCGCCAGCCAAATTATTACGCGCTCGTGATGATAATAAAGACCAAACCTACTTCTTATATCGAGTGACTTCGGAGGCTTTGTCAAAAACCATATTTCCGTTGGGCGATTTTACTAAGGCGGAAGTTCGCGAAATGGCGAAAGAGCGTGGTTTGTGGACGGCTAGTAAAAAGGAATCGATGGGAATTTGTTTTGTTGGGCAAGTTGGAATTCGTGAGTTTTTGTCGGAATATGTTAAAACTGCGCCGGGAAATATTATTGATCAGCAGACGGGATCTGTCGTCGGTAAACATGACGGCGCAATTTTCTATACGCTTGGTCAGCGTCATGGGCTGAACGTCGGCGGTGGATTGCCTTATTATGTTGTGGGCAAGGATATGGAGAAAAATGAGGTTTACGTGTCGCGCTCAATTGACAATGAAAGTTTGTGGCGAAAAGAACTTAGATTGGCGGATATTCATTGGATTGATCAAGCACCACATAAAGATAAGAATGTGCAAGTTCGACTGCGTCATCGAGGCGCTTTATTTGACGCGAAAATTGACGGAGATATTGTGCACCTTTCTGCTTCGGAGCGTGCCGTAGCTGCGGGTCAATCTGCGGTAATATATGACGGCGATGAATGTTTGGGCGGCGGAATCGTGAAAACAGATTGACGTTATGGGAAAAATAGTGTAAACTGTTCTAAAGTAAGGAATAATAAAACGTAGAGTTAAAGGAAGAATTAATTTTATGCTAGCAATTCGTTTGCAACGTTTGGGTCGCAAAGGTTATCCAGTATATCGCTTGGCGGTACAAGAAGCACATCGTCATCCATCAAGCGGTCGTGTAGTCGCTTATGTAGGTAGCTACAATCCACACACTAAAGAATCAAATATCCAAGTTGAATTGGCTCAGAAATATTTGGACAATGGCGCACAGCCAACACCACGCGTAGTTAAGTTATTGAAAGAAGCTGGTGTTAAGTTGCCAAAGTGGGTTAAGGAAGTTTCCGCTGACAAGCACAAAGCCATCCGTAATCCAGAAAAACTTCGCAAGAATCAACCAAAAGAAGAGCCAGCTGAAGAAGTAGCTGAATAATCTGTTGAGATTGGTGATTTGATCTATAAACCCCATCTGTAAGGTGGGGTTATTTTATGGTATAATAACACTCATGAATGCCCAAAAAATACGTAGTAAATATCTTGAATTTTATAAAAAACAAGGTCACGCCGTTGTTGAGCGTGCGCCGTTGATTTTAACTAATGATCCGACGACTTTATTTACGGGCGCCGGAATGCAGCCTATGATTCCGTACTTGCTTGGTGAGGCACATCCTGAAGGTAAGAGAATTGCCGATTCTCAAACGTGTTTGCGAGCGCAGGACATCGACGACATTGGTGATAATCGTCATACAACGTTTTTTGAGATGCTTGGGAACTGGAGTTTGGGCGACTATTTTAAGGAAGAGCAAATTGGCTGGATGTGGACGTTTTTGACTGAGGAAATTGGTCTTGATCCGCAGAGATTGTACGTAACGTGTTTTATTGGTGCGCCGGAATATAATATTGAGAAAGATGTTGAAGCGGCTAAATTGTGGCAGAAAAAGTTTGCAGAAAAGGGCATTGATGCAAAAATGGCGGATATCGGCAGCGAAGAACAGGGAGCGGCGCGTGGTGTAAATCCAGGTGAAAGAATTTTCTTTTATGACGGCAGTAAAAACTGGTGGAGTCGCAATGGCGGTCCAGAAACTACTCCGGTTGGTGATCCGTGTGGTCCGGATAGTGAGATGTTTTATGAGTTTGATTTCATTGAGCATGATCCAAAATTTGGTGAAAATTGTCATCCGAACTGTGATTGTGGTCGATTTATGGAGATTGGCAATAACGTATTTATGGCATATAAAAAAGTTGCTGAGGGACAATTTGAGCCACTCGATAAGCCGAATATTGACCATGGATCTGGACTTGAGCGAATCGCGGCTGCAGCAAATAATGATCCTGACGTCTTTAAGATTAGCTTGCTCTGGCCGATTATTGAAAAGCTGCAAGATCTGAGTGGCAAGGATTACGCTTCACACACCGAAAGTATGCGAGTGATTGCCGATCATTTGAGGGCTGCGGCGTTTATGGCGGTTGATGGGTGTGTGCCAAGTAATAAAGAGCAGGGCTATGTAATGCGTCGTCTGCTCCGTCGGGCAATTCGTTATAGTTTTGATTTGGGAATCGAGCAGAATTTCCTGCAAGAAGTTGTGCCGACGATTGCTGATTTGTATGAAGCCGATTTTCCAGAGGTGAAGAATAATCGCGACAATATAATTGCTGTCCTTGTTAAGGAAGAGAAAGCTTTTCGCCAGACTTTGAGAAAAGGTTTGCGACAAATGCAGCGCTACATTGACGATGGCTTGACTGGTGAAGAATTGTTCACTTTGTACGACACTTTCGGTTTCCCGGTGGAGCTCAGTACGGAAGAGGCGTATAAACAAGGAATTAAACTTTCGGACAATTGGCGCGATGAATTTGCTAAGAAAATGGATGAGCAGAGGCAGCGCTCTAAGACGGCTCGCAAGGGGCAATTTAGCGGTGGCTTGGAAGGTCATGACTCTATTCATCTGAAATATCACACGGCGACGCATTTGTTGGGTGCGGCGTTGCGTAAGGTTTTGAATGCGCCAGATTTACAGCAGCACGGAAGCAATATTACTGCCGATCGATTGCGCTTTGATTTTAATCACGATAAATTGACGCCAGAAGAAAAACAGGCGGTCGAAGATCAAGTTAATGCTTGGATTGATGAAGATTTGCCAGTTAGTTTTGCTGTTTATCCTACAGACGAGGCGCTAAATATGGGTGCAATTGGTGCATTCGGCGAGCGTTACGGCGACGAAGTTAAGGTGTATTCTATTGGCAAGGATGATAACATTGTTAGCTTTGAAGTTTGCGGCGGCCCACACGTCGAACACACTGGAGTTTTGGCTGAAGATGGCAAGCGATTCAAAATCACCAAAGAAGAATCTAGTTCGGCTGGAATTCGTCGAATCAAGGCTGTTTTAAGATAGATAATTAACTGTTGCTCTAAAATCACAAGCGTTATATAATATTTCTTATATGGCATTGAAAGACATGTTGAAGAAGTCTGATAAAGATAGTCGCGAACTATTGGTTAGCTTAGATATTGGTACGGAGGTAGTTAAGGCGTTAATCGCTGAAGTTAAAGACGACGAGCTGAAGATTATTGGTGTTGGTCGAAAACAGCAGGAAATGGGCGATATGCATAGCGGTGCAATTGCTGATATTGCTGGGGTTGTGGCGAATTGCGAAGAGGCTCTGTCTGAGGCTGAGGATCAAGCTGGCGTTCAGGGTAAGCGAGTTGTTATTGGCATCGCGGGCGAATTAGTTAAGGGTGTTACGAACACTATTCGCTATCGCAGGCCGCAGCCGAATAAGCCACTAGACATTGCCGAGATGGAATTTATCATTGAGAAAGTTCAGGGGCGCGCTCAGGGAAAAGCTCAGGCTCAAATTGCGCTAGAAACTGGCAATGAGGATGTTGAAGTGAAGCTGGTTAACTCGGCATTGGTGAGTATTCATATTGATGGCTATAAAGTTTCGAATCCGATTAGTTTTCAGGGGCGAGATGTGGCGGTGCAGATTTACACGGCGTTTGCTCCGATGGTTCATATCGGCGCGCTGGAGAAGGTTGCGGACGAGCTTGCGCTGGATTTGGTGGCTGTGGCTGCCGAGCCATTTGCGGTGAGTAGGAGCGTTTTGGGATCGGATACGGATAGTAATTTCACGGCGATTCTAGCGGACATTGGTGGCGGCACGACGGATATTGCAGTTGTTAATGACGGCGGAGTCGAAGGCACGAAGATGTTTGGTATTGGTGGACGAAGTTTCACTAGAACTATTGCGGCTGACCTGGATTTAAGCTTCAAGGATGCAGAAAAGTTGAAGTTGAATATTGATAATGAGAATTTGAAGCCTAGCGTAAAGAAAAAAGTTGACGCGGCGATCGATAAGACTTTGGAAGTTTGGTTATCAGGTGTTGAATTGGCGCTGAGCGATTTTGATAATGTTGATTATTTGCCGAATAGGATTTTACTGTGTGGCGGCGGATCGAGCTTGCAGAAAATTACTGAAGCTCTAAAAACTCGACGCTGGCCAGAAGATCTGCCTTTTACTAAGAAACCTGTGGTTCAATATATCAATCCAAGTGATATTACAGGGATAATTGATGAAACTGGGGATATTAGCGATCACACATTTGTAACTGCAATGGGCTTGTTGCGAGTTGGATATGATACAATTATCGGTAGTCAAGACGGTAATAGTTTAGTTGAAAAAGTAAATAGGTTGTTAAAGATTTAAAATGAATAAAGACGTTATTTATATCGATGTAGAAGACGACATTACGACGATAATTAGTAAGATTAAGGCGTCGAAAGAGAGGATTATTGCGTTAGTGCCGCCTCGAAGAATTGGCGTTTTACAGAGTGCAGTCAATATTCGATTACTAGCTCGGGCGGCAACTTCGGCGGATAAGAGAATTGTATTAATCACGAATGATTCGGTTTTGGCTGGATTGGCGGCAACGGCGAAAATTCCTATTGCAAAAACGCTTCAGAGCAAGCCAGAAATTGCGGAGATTCCAGTCCTGAAAGTTGATGACGACAATGATGTGATTGATGGCGGCAAGCTGGCGGTTGGAGATATGGCGGATTCCGCGAAAAGATCAAAGAAATCCGATGAAGACTCTGCTGTAGATAATGTTATAGCTGACGCAAACAAGAAGGAACTTAAGGGGTTGGACTCTCTGAAAAAGATGGTTAAAAAACCGAAAGTCCCTGATTTTAATACATTCCGTAAGAAGTTCTTATTGATAGGCGGTAGTGCCTTACTTTTGATCGTATTTTTGGTTTGGGCAATTTGGTTTGCTCCACATGCCACGGTCGTTATTTCAGCAAAGACTACTAGTATGACAGTCAGTGATACCGTCAGCTTGAATGAAACAGCCACTACAAGCGCGAAATCTAATGTCATTAAGTCTGTAAAGAAAGAATTAGCAAAGGAAGTTAGTGTTGAATTTTCTGCTACGGGCAAGAAGAATGTCGGAGAAAAAGCTACCGGAGTGGTTGTCTTCAGTAACTCGTCGTCAAGTAGTGTGACTATTTCAGCTGGCACAATTTTGAAAAATAGTGGACTATCTTATACTTTGAATTCTTCTGTGACTGTTCCAGGGGCTACGTTGGGTTGGAGTTGTCCAGGATATAAATGTCCGGGATCTGCTTCTGGGTCTATTACCGCCAGTGAGGGCGGGGCTCAGTATAATGCGGCAACTGGTAGTATGAGTATTTCGGTTGATGACATTTCTGCGTCGCTACGGGCTGCTACTAGTGGCGGCACCGATAAAACTGCGACAGTTGTGACGGCTAGTGATATAGAATCGGCAAAAAGCAAGCTGAGCGAAAAGAAGATTGATGGATTAAAAGAGCAGTTGTTGTCATCATTCGGCGATTCGGCAACGGTTATAACGGAAAGCTACGTTGAAAATCGATCAGATCCTAGCTCGAGCGTGGCCGTGGATGGCGAGGCGACTGGAGCTGTAACTCTGAAATCAACAATTACCGCCAGCGCATTGGCTATTGATAAGAATGAGCTAAAAAACTTTGTGGAAGCAAAGCTTAAAGAGGAGATTTCTGGTAAGAAGTCGCAGAGAATTTATGACAATGGAGTAAGCAAGATTGCGTTCTCGCAATTTTCTAAGGCGCATAATACACAGACTGTGCGCTTAACTACGAATGGCAAGGTTGGCCCAGATATTAAAGAAGCGAACGTAAAGGATCAAGCCAAAGGCAAGAGTTACGGAGAGGTTCAGTCTGCTATTGAATCTATCGAAGGTGTTGAAGATGTCGATGTTAAATTCTCGCCATTCTGGGTTAAATCTGTTCCGAAAGATATCAATAAAATTAATGTCGAGTTTAAGATAAAAGATGTCAAGTAAAAACTTCTTAGCGCTAGATGTTGGATCTCGGCGAATTGGCTTGGCTATGGCGGATTCGCAAGTGAAAATTGCCGTACCGTTTGGTTGGTTGGAGAATAATGAAAATATCGTCCAGGAAATAACAGAGTTGGTATTGAGGCACGATATTGATACGATCGTAGTGGGTTATCCACGAAATCAATCTGGCGAACCAACAAAGCAGACGGAATTTGTAGAAGAATTTGTTAAGCAATTTGAAGACATTGAGCTTGATACAGAGATTGTTTTTCAGGACGAATCTTTAACGAGTGTGCAGGCTGAGCAGAGATTGGGGAATAAAATTAAAGATAAGGGCGAGATTGATGCGGAGGCTGCTAGCATAATTTTGCAGGATTTTTTGGAGGAGAATTATGAAAATTCGTAAACGACGTATTTGGCTATTAGTGCTGTCAATAGTTGTGGCTATCGCTGGAATCGGCGCCCTTGGGGCAACAGTGTGGTACAAGCAGATGCTTTCTCCTGTCGACGTAAATAGTCAGCAAACCTTCAGAATTAATATTAAAGAAGGCATGGGGTCTAGTGATATAGCCAAAACTTTAGAGGATAATAAAATTATTAAAAACTCTTTGGCGTTTTCTATTTACACAAGGCTCCATAATTCAGCGAGCAAATTTAAGGCTGGCGTTTATTCTGTAAAAGCTTCACAATCTGTCGATGAGATAATTAATCATTTGACCAGCGGTAAAACTGATGAGATTGCTATAACATTTTATCCTGGATCGACTTTGAATAAAAAAATAAAGAATTCTGATGGCAGAGAGGTTGAATCTGTGTTGCTTAAGGCGGGATTCTCGGATGATCAGATAAAAAAGGCATTTGCTGCTAAGTATGACAGTCCAGTTTTTGCGGGTAGACCGGAAAATGCTGGGCTTGAAGGGTATATTTACGGTGAAACATTCTATATTTCCCCAGACGAAACCGCAGAACAGGTTTTGCAGCGCTCAATTGATCATCTGGAGAAAATTGTTAAGAAATATAATTTGGAGGAGAAATTTAAAGCTCGTGGTCTGACCTTATATCAAGGGATAACACTAGCGTCGATTATTCAGCGCGAATCGATTGGCTGTGGGTCTGGTGTGGAAACTTGCGAGGATCAGCGTAAGATTGCTAGCGTATTTTACAATCGCCTGAAAGCCAATATGCCGTTGGGCTCTGATGTAACATATCAATATATTGCTGACAAAACAGGGGTAGAGCGCTCGCCGAACCTTAAATCGCCATATAATACACGCATTCAAAAAGGCTTAACTCCTGGACCAATCGCTTCGCCTAGTTTGAGTGCGTTGAATGCCGCTGCTGACCCGATAAACTCTGATTATCTATATTTCCTGAGTGGCGACGATGATATTACGTATTTTGCAAAGACCAACGAAGAGCACGAGGCTAATGTCAAGGCTCACTGTCAAAAGAAGTGCCAGATTTCTTGACAAAAACGCATTTTATAAAATTTATTGACTTTATTGTCAATATTGTGTAAAATAGATGTTAGATCATTTGTCTAATTTATCAACAGGGGTGAATTACGATAAATGACCTGCCAAAATTGTCGCTACGGATATAGCAAAACTAATGTAGAATAATAATAATCAATTAGGTCGACAACATATCCTGTTCTATTGCGAGAAGAAAGACAATTTGGTAGAGGTGCTAGTGGTAACGTTGGCACAAGGAGAACGATTATTCGTAACCATTTTACATCTCTTCGGAGTAAAAAACGTAAACTGCAATCATTTGCAATCTACGGTGGAATATTTTTATTGACTATATCATTTTTGATCTACGGCAATAGCGGTAGTAATGTATCCGCTGAAAGATCAAAAACTTTGGCATCATCTGAAACTACTGGTGTTTCATCGGTATCTAAGTCTGCTAAGTCTAAAACAGCTTCAGTAGATGAATTAACGGCAGCTAATGCTGTAACTAACTTGGCGGAAACGGCGGAATTGCCTTCGGCTGGTGACTTGCGCGAGTCTGAAACTTCACTAACAATTAAGAAGAATCTTTCTCAGAATGATGCAGAAGTTATAACAAAACCTGACATTGTTAAGCCAGACACCTCGGCGGCGCGTGGTATCTCATCTTACGTGACCAAAGAGGGTGACACGATGGAATCTATTGCTAAGAAATTTAAGATTTCATCTCAGACGCTTCGTTGGGCTAATAATACAACTTCGGACGCTGTAGAGCCGAATAAGACTCTAGTTGTGCCTCTTGTTGACGGTGTTGTCTATACTATTAAAGACGGCGATACTGCCCAATCTCTGGCAGAAAAGTATAAGACGAGTGCTGAGCGTGTTGTTCTATATAATGATATAGATGACGGCGCTAAGCTATCTACTGGCTCTAGAATTGTGTTGCCTGGAGGCGAACTTCCAGAAAATGAGCGACCTGGTTATGTTGCTCCACGAAGTAGGTCTTATGGTAACCGATATTCTTCTTCGGCATCATCTACTACTACGAGCGCGAGTCGAAGCTGGTTGACTGCTTCTGTCGGTAACCGATATGCGGCCGGTAACTGTACATGGTATGCATACGAGCGTCGTTTGCAGCTTGGTCGTCCGATTGGTAGCTTCTGGGGTAATGCTAATACTTGGGCTACAAGTGCTCGTGCCGCTGGATTCGTAGTTAATAATACGCCAGCACCTGGTGCAATATTCCAGACGACTGCCGGATATTATGGTCACGTTGGTATTGTTGAGCGAGTTGAAAACGGTGTGGTTTACGTTAGCGACATGAACTACGCAGGTTATGGAATAATTACTCACCGCACACTCAACGGTGCAGGCGGTTATCTATATATCCACTAGAACTAGTTAATATTAGCACCTCCGCTATCTCTCGGGGGTGCTTTTTGGTATACTAAAGATATGTTTGTAGATATTGCAAAAGTTTTAGTGCGCGCCGGTAGGGGCGGTAATGGTGTAGTCAGTTTTCGTCATGAGAAATATGTCGATAAGGGTGGTCCTGATGGCGGTGATGGCGGTCGTGGCGGTGATATTGTCTTTTTGGCGACGAAGGATCTTAATACGCTTTTGAATTTTCGGTATAAACCGGAGCTTAAAGCCGAAAAAGGTGGTGATGGCGGAAAACGTAATAAACGAGGAAAAAGTGGTGCGCCGCTAATCGTTAAGGTGCCGATGGGTACCCTAGTGAAGCGCGACGGTATGGTAATTGCGGATTTGACCGAAGATCAACAACGGGCAGTGGTGGCTCGTGGGGGAGATGGTGGATTTGGAAATGCACACTTTACGTCTAGTACGCGCCAAACACCTAAAATTGCTGAACTTGGTGAGGCTGGCGAGGAATTCGAGGCAGAGTTGGAATTGAAATTATTGGCCGACGTTGGTTTGGTTGGCTTTCCGAACGCTGGTAAGTCGACGTTCCTGAGTGTGGTTTCTAATGCGCGTCCGGAGATTGCTAATTACGAATTTACGACTTTGACGCCTAATTTGGGAGTGGCTGATGTTGACGATGGGTCGATTTTGATCGCTGATATTCCGGGGTTGATTGAAGGTGCATCAGAAGGTAAAGGTTTGGGTGATCAATTTTTGCGACATGTCGAGCGAACGGCCGTGCTGCTTCATATGATTGATGTATATAGCGATGATCCGGCGGAGAAATATCAGGCAATTCGTCGCGAGCTGGAAAAATATTCTGAATCATTAGCGGAGCGTCCAGAGATAATAGCGCTGACCAAATGCGAAGGCTTGGATGATGAGATTATTGCTATGCAGTCGACTGCCCTTCAAAAAGTAGCTAATGGCGCGCCGGTCGTGGCGATTTCTTCCCAGACGCACGACGGAGTGACTGAGCTTCTGCGAATGTTGCGCGATGAAGTTGCTGGGTATCGAGAGCGTGAAGCTGAGATTGTTGATGAAAAAGAGGAAGATTTGCCGATAATTTCGTTGGACGATCAGGTCGTTTCTGATGCTTGGTCTGTAAGGCGTGTTTCTGACGCTGAATCTAATGAGACTGACGATGAAGATGAGAAGATTGAGTTTATTGTTACGGGCGCTAAGATTGAAAAGTTTGCTCGTCGGACTAACTTTGATCAGTTTGAATCCGTTAATCGCTTGCGAGATATTATGCGAAAAATGGGAATTACTCACGAATTATTACGCCAAGGGGCGATTGGCGAAAGCTTGATTCAGATTGGCGAATCTATGCCGTTTACATTGGTCGAGCAATAGGTTCTGTTGGCGTAAATTAGCGTGAGCTTGATGATATAATATAAATATGGCGCAAACATTTTTCTTCTACGACCTTGAAACTAGCGGTCTTAATCCTCGACAAGATCGGATTATGCAATTTGCCGGTCAGCGAACCGATATGGATTTGCAGCCGATTGGTGAACCGTACAATATTCTCGTGACACTAAATGACGATACGCTGCCGAGTCCTGATGCGTTGATGGTGACGGGTATAACGCCGCAAAAAACTGTCGAAGAAGGCTATACTGAGGCTCAATTTGCGCGTATGTTAAGCGAGGAAATATTTACGCCTGATACGATTGCTGTTGGATTTAATAATATCCGTTTTGACGACGAGTTTATTCGTCATTTGTTTTGGCGAAATTTTTACGATCCATATGAGTGGACTTGGAAAGACGGTCGATCCAGATGGGATTTGTTGGATGTGGTGCGCTTGACTAGGGCGCTTCGACCTGAGGGAATTGAGTGGCCAATTGACGATAAAGGCGAGCCGAGTAACCGCTTGGAGCTCATCACGAAAGCTAACGGTATAGAGCATGAAAACGCCCATGATGCACTGGCGGATGTGACGGCGTTGATTACTGTGACTAAATTGATTAAGCAGAATCAGCCGCAAATGTACGACTATTTGCTGAAAATGCGTGATAAGAAATTGGTTCAGAAACTGGTGAATGTCGATGATAAAAAACCTTTTGTTTATGCGAGTGGTCGTTATGATAAAGAATTTGCCAAAACGACCGTGGCTTTTCCGCTAACCACGAGTCGAAACGGTGGAGTTGTTGTTTATGATTTGCGCTATGATCCGACGCCGTTTGTTGATCTGAGCGTTGAGGAATTGTCGGCGAAGATATTTGCAACATGGGAAGAAAGGCAAGCTGAAGATTTCGTTAAATTGCCAGTTAAGGAATTACAATATAATCGCTGCCCGGCAGTTTCGCCACTTGGTGTGTTGACTCAGGGTGATGGTTGGAAGAAGATTTCTCTGGATGCAGAAACTGTACAGAAGCACCAAGATATTTTACTTTCTCATCCAGATTTTGCCGAAAGGTTGCGTAGTATATTTGAGAATAGGCCAGAGTTTAAGAAAATGACCGACCCGGAAGCGCAATTATACGATGGGTTTTTGGACAATAGTGATCGAGTTCGCGTTGAAGCTGTGCGTAATGCTGGCGAGCGTGAGCTGGCTGACTTTCATCCGGATTTTCAGGATGAGCGATTGTCGCCACTATTGTTGCATTATAAAGCGCGAAGTTTCCCTAATTTGCTTAGTGAAGATGAGTTACGACAATGGGAAGAATGGCGCAATGAGCATTTACAGGCGCAAATGCCGCAATTTATGAAATCTTTGCAACGATTGGCGCCTAATGCGACCGATGAACAGCAGTTTATTTTGCAAGAATTGCAATTATGGCTGGAATCGGTTCTGCCTTCTGTTGACGCCTGAAATATGGTTATGCTAAAATCAGAAGGATGGTTTCGCATAGAAAAATAAAAAAATTGGGGAACGGATGTTAATTAAGAACAGAAAACGCGCAGTATGCAGAGGGATACTGTCTTTGGCATTCGTATTTTCGTTGTCGGCATTGGCAGCCTTATCGCCTTTGGTTAGAGCGGAGGAATCGCCTAAGTATACGTGGAAGGATGTAACCGTACCAGGAGATGATGAATTTAAAGAAGCGATTATTAGTCCAGACGGATCAAAGCTTTTTATACTGCGAGAAGATGCTAATACTGGCGATATAAAATTGTTAATTTCCGCAGATAATGGTGCAAGTTGGAATAGTTTTGCGATGCCAGATTCCGCGAATAGATTGCTAGTAAACACAGACGGGTCTAAGATGATTGTGAATGGTCGGCGTGGAGAAAAATCTTTTTATATGTCAACTGACGGTGGGCGCAATTGGGTGAAGTCTAACAATATAGACCCCAGTAATAACCATTTATTTATGAGCCCAGACGGCTCCACTCTGGCTAGGTGTGGAGATGACGGCGAAACCCCTCCGCTTTATGTTTCTATTGACGATGGTCAAACTTGGACACAGAAGGGTAATGTTTGCCCTGAGCGCGTGCTTGATGGCGGAAAGATGATTGCGATAGATGGGACTCCTAGTGTAGTAAAGAGGTCTGATGATTACGGATTGACTTGGACGGACGCTGGAACTCATGTCGTCTATGATACAACCCTTATGTCCATTAGCACTGACGGTAATAGTCTATTTAATGGTCGTAAAATTTCATTAGATGGCGGCGTCAGCTGGGCGCCTATTCCTACTAAAGTTCCGACTCAGAAGGTGGATGATTATATTATGCAGACAGGAGTTAGTGATGATGGTAAGAAGCTGTTTGTCTACGTTCGACCAGCAGTCATGGATGCCTCTAATTTGCCATATATTGTAATGTCAGTAGACGGCGGTAAAACCTGGACGTCGCAGGGTGATAATGAGACTGGTCTTGGTAGCGTTTATTCGTCTTCGTCGGCGTCCAGAATGTTCGCAATGTTTTACGACATGACAACCGGCGCGGCTTATTATCGCCTAGCAACCCT
>ENA-OWLC01000110-OWLC01000110.1-metagenome-genome-assembly--contig:-NODE-110-length-19606-cov-5.827528_pt1 | contig 19606 bp, 14 predicted proteins | sample MGYA00245344_ERZ651092 | MGnify/ENA primary metagenome ERZ651092 (study PRJEB26857, sample SAMEA4031755) | metagenome | biome: human; feature: oral; material: saliva | place: Philippines | collected 2014... | reverse complement strand
GCAGGCAGAGCAGGAGGACGCTGACGGTCAGCGAGATACGCCACATCAATTCCGCTTGGTGTTGGGGATTGCTGCTGCCAATCAGTTGGGCGGTCGGAATAGTACGGCGGTGTGAAACAGGGTCGATGAGTTTGGGCGTGGTGCTGATAATCAGGCTGAGGTGTTGGAAAGAAACGCGGTTGTAATCGGCTTTGCCGGGCGTACCGCTGTAACGGTAGCCGTCGCGCAATTCAAGCGTGCGTTTGTTGTCGGTCAGCGAAAAATTGCCCTCTTTAGCAAAAACGATGTTGTCGTTGCCGTTTTTATCCTGTTCGCGCAGGAACAGGTTTTTCATGATGCCGGATTCGGTATCGAAGGTTTCGACAAAATAAACCCTGCCGTTGCGCTTGCCCAGGTTATTGAACTCGCCGGCTTCCACCAAAGACAATTCCTGCTTCTGCTTCAAGATTTCGGCATATTCGCGGCTGCGCAACTCTGCCCACGGCATCACCCAAAGCTGCATGACGGCAATCAAAATGGCAAACGGCACGGCAAACTGCATGACCGGGCGTATCCACTGTTTCAACGCCAATCCGCAGGAGAGCCAAACCGACATCTCGCTGTCGCGCCAGTAGCGGGTCAATACGGTCAGCGTACTGATAAATGCGGTCAACACCAGCAAAAGCGGGGTCATGCCGATGACCCAGAAGCCAACCAAGGCCAACACGGCATCGATGGCGACGCGCCCGTCGGCTGCGCGGCCAAGCAGGTTGATGGCTTGCGTCGACACCAATACCGCCAAGAGGACGACAAAGATGCCGACGGCGGTAAAGGAAAGTTCTTTAATAAAGTTTCTTTGGTAAATCATAAGATTGAGCGTGGTATACGGTTTATGGGAAACCCATATTTATTCATAAGGCTTCAGACGGCATGACACAAATGGAGTACAATGATTTTCATCTGTTCGGACGGTTGGTAACAGGCCGTCTGAATAACCGACAACCGTTCCAATCAGGAGAATAAACGTGAAATTTAGCACAAAAGCCGAAACTTTGCAGGCTCAACAGGCAGGTGCGCAATTATTTGTCTGCGCCGAAGCATCGCAACTGAGCAACCCGACTGCCCTCGCCCTCTTCGCTTCCCTTGAAGAAGGTCAAAATTTCGCCGACACCAAAATCCCGACGGACAACGGTTTGCAAGCCATTGCCGTCGCCCGCCTCGAAAAAACCGACCGCGCCGCATTGAACAAAGCCGCAGCCGAAGCCGCCAAATGGGCGCAAAATCAAGAAACGGTCAATGTGGACGTTCATGCCTTTGAAGAAGCGCAAGCCGCCGCCGTTGCCGAAGCGTTTGCGATTGCGTTCGGCAATGCCGCCTACCGTTTCGACCGCTACAAAAAAGAAGCCAAACCGGCTAAATTTGCAGAAGCCGTGTTCCACAGCGCGCACGAAGCCGCCGTCAAAGAAGCCCTGCGCGTCGCCGAAGCGCAAGTTTACGGACAAAGCCTCTGCCGCGACTTGGGCAATGCCGCGCCGAACGAATGCACGCCCGAATTTTTAGCGCGTACCGCCAAAGCCGAAGCCGAAAAACTGGGCGCACACGCCAAAATCATTGAAAAAGACTACATCAAAGAAAACATGGGTTCGTTCTGGTCTGTCGCCAAAGGCAGCGTCGAAGACCCATATTTGGTCGAACTGAGCTATTTCGGTGCGGCCGACAAAGAAGCCGCACCTGTGGTATTTGTCGGCAAAGGCATTACCTTCGACACCGGCGGCATTTCCCTCAAACCCGGCCTGAACATGGACGAAATGAAGTTCGACATGTGTGGCGCGGCAACCGTCATCAGTACCTTCTGCGCCGCCGTCAAACTGCAACTGCCGATCAACCTGATTGCCGTCGTCGCCACCTGTGAAAACATGCCTTCCGGCGCGGCCAACAAACCGGGAGATGTCGTGAAAAGCATGAAAGGCTTGACCATCGAAGTGTTGAACACCGATGCCGAAGGCCGTCTGATTTTGTGTGACGCGCTCACTTACGCCGAACAATTCAAACCCAAAGCCGTTATCGACGTCGCCACCCTGACCGGCGCGTGCATCATCGCCCTGGGTCATGACGTCAGCGGCGTGATGGGCAATAATCAAGATTTGGTCGACAGCCTGCTTGCCGCCTCCCGCAACGTGGACGACAAAGCATGGCAACTGCCGCTCTTTGAAACCTACAAAGACCAACTCAAATCCAACTTTGCCGACATTCCAAACATCGGCACGCCGGGTGCAGGCACGATTACCGCCGCAACATTCCTGTCTTACTTTACCGAAGACTATCCATGGGCACACCTCGACATCGCAGGTACGGCATGGAAATCCGGCGGTGAAAAAGGCGCGACCGGCCGCCCTGTTCCTTTATTGTTGAACTATCTGCGCAATGTGAAATAAATCTTGGGGGAAGCCTGCGGAGTTACACATTTCAACCCCGCAGGCCGTCTGAAAACGGAATCCGCATATCTGACTCAACCTGACAAACGGAGAACCGCCATGAAACCGCTATTTGCCGCATTATCTGTCGCCCTTCTGCTCGGCACATCTCTAAACGCTCAAGCCGCCGAACAAACCACCCCCACCGACCGCAGCATCCAAGTGTACAAAAAAGCCGACTTAGCCGAATGGAACCGCGAAAACGCAGCCGGAGGCCAAGGCCCCTTGCTCGGCAGCTTTGCCTTCACGCGCCATCAAACCGCCGACCAAGACGCATTCAAAGAAATCGGCTGGCTCACATTGCCGCCGGGCGCTTCCATCGGTCAGCACAAACATACCGGCAATGAAGACGTTTACATCATCGTATCCGGCAAAGGCCTGTTTACCGATAGCGAAGGCAAACAAACCGAAGTCGGCGCCGGCGACATTACCATCGCCCGCCCCGGCCAGTCCCACGCACTCAAAAATATCGGCAAAAAGCCGTTGGTATTCTTGGATTTGATCGCCGAAACCGCAGGTGCTAAAGCCGCCGAAACCAAGTAATGCTTTCAATGAAAGCAAATAATCTGCCGTGATTTTCTGTCTTAATAAAACCAGGCAGCAGAAAGATTGTTCCGTTTTCATTTAAACCTAGATACAAGCTAAAGGCCGTCTGAAAACCACGCTTCGTTTTCAGACGGCCTTTTTTCTCAAAAATCTTATCATATAAATAACGCAATGTTATATAATAACAGCCTTTCAAAATATGATGAGAAACTAAAATGACACAAACCACACTCAAGCCCATTGTTTTATCTATTCTTTTAATCAGCACCCCCATCCTCTCCCAGGCGCATGAAACCGAGCAGTCGGTTGACTTGGACGAGGTTACCGTCGTCGGTAAAAGCCGTCCGCGCGCCACTTCGGGGCTGTTGCACACTTCGACCGCCTCCGACAAAATCATCTCCGGCGATACCTTGCGCCAAAAAGCCGTCAACTTGGGCGATGCTTTAGACGGCGTACCGGGCATTCATGCCTCGCAATACGGCGGCGGCGCGTCTGCTCCCGTTATTCGCGGTCAAACAGGCAGACGGATTAAAGTATTGAACCATCACGGCGAAACGGGTGACATGGCGGACTTCTCGCCCGACCATGCCTTGATGGTGGACAGCGCCTTGTCGCAACAGGTCGAAATCCTGCGCGGCCCGGTAACGCTGTTGTACAGCTCGGGCAATGTAGCCGGTTTGGTCGATGTTGCCGATGGCAAAATCCCCGAAAAAATGCCTGAAAACGGCGTATCGGGCGAAGCCGGATTGCGTTTGAGCAGCGGCAATTTGGAAAAACTGACATCCGCAGGCATCAATATCGGCTTGGGCAACCACTTCGTGCTGCATACCGAAGGCTTGTACCGCAAATCGGGCGATTACGCCGTACCGCGCTATCACAAAGAAGAAGGCCGTCTGAAACGCCTGCCCGACAGCCATGCCGATTCAAAAACCGGCAGCATCGGGCTGTCTTGGGTTGGGGATAAAGGTTTCTTCGGCGTGGCGTATAGCGACCGTCGCGACCAATACGGCCTGCCTGCCCACAGCCACGAATACGATGATTGCCACGCCGACATCATCTGGCAGAAGAGTTTGATTAACAAACGCTATTTGCAGCTTTATCCGCACCTGTTGACCGAAGAAGACATCGATTACGACAACCCGGGCTTAAGCTGCGGCTTCCACGACGACGATAATGCACACGCCCATGCCCACAACGGCAAACCGTGGATAGACCTGCGCAACAAACGCTACGAACTCCGCGCCGAATGGAAGCAGCCATTCCCCGGTTTTGAAGCCCTGCGCGTACACCTGAACCGCAACGACTACCACCACGACGAAAAAGCAGGCGATGCAGTAGAAAATTTCTTCAACAACAAAACACACAACGCCCGTATCGAGTTGCGCCACCAACCCATAGGCCGTCTGAAAGGTAGCTGGGGCGTGCAATATTTGGGACAAAAATCCAGCGCGCTTTCCGCCATTCCCGAAACCGTCCAACAACCGATGTTGATTGACAACAATGTGCGCCATTACAGCTTTTTCGGTGTAGAACAGGCAAACTGGGACAACTTCACGCTAGAAGGCGGCGTACGCGTGGAAAAACAAAAAGCCTCCATCCAGTACGACAAGGCATTGATTGATCGGGAAAACTACTACAACTACCCCCTGCCCGACCTCGGCGCGCACCGCCAAACCGCCCGCTCATTCGCACTTTCAGGCAACTGGTATTTCACGCCACAACACAAACTCAGCCTGACCGCCTCCCATCAGGAACGCCTGCCGTCAACGCAAGAACTGTACGCACACGGCAAACACATTGCCACCAACACCTTTGAAGTCGGCAACAAACACCTCAACAAAGAGCGTTCCAACAATATCGAACTCGCGCTGGGCTACGAAGGCGACCGCTGGCAATACAATCTGGCACTCTACCGCAACCGTTTCGGCAACTACATTTACGCCCAAACCTTAAACGACGGACGCGGCTTCAAATCCATCGAAGACGACAGCGAAATGAAGCTCGTGCGCTACAACCAATCCGGCGCCGACTTCTACGGTGCAGAAGGCGAAATCTACTTCAAACCGACACCGCGCTACCGCATCGGCGTTTCCGGCGACTATGTACGAGGCCGTCTGAAAAACCTGCCATCCCTACCCGGCAGGGGGGATGCCTACGGCAACCGTCCTTTCATCGCGCAGGACGACCAAAACGCACCCCGCGTTCCGGCTGCTCGCCTCGGTGTCCACCTGAAAGCCGCGCTGACCGACCGCATCAATGCCAATTTGGACTACTACCGCGTGTTCGCCCAAAACAAACTCGCCCGCTACGAAACGCGCACGCCCGGACACCATATGCTCAACCTCGGCGCAAACTACCGCCGCAATACGCGCTTTGGCGAGTGGAATTGGTACGTCAAAGCCGACAACCTGCTCAACCAATCCGTTTACACCCACGGCAGCTTCCTCTCTGATACGCCGCAAATGGGCCGCAGCTTTACCGGCGGCGTGAACGTGAAGTTTTAAAATCAGATAGATAAACAAAAAAGGTTTTCAGACGGCCGTCTGAAAACCTTTTTCTTACTTTAAACCAATTTTAAAACCAGCCATTAATCTTTCAACACATCTTGCGCAGCCGCTTGAATCTTAGCCGCCGCCGCTTCGATTTGCTGCTGTTCGGTAGATGGGTTTGCCACTGTTTCAACCGGGGCAGCTTGAGAAGCTGCGGCTTTAGGCTCAGATTCAGTTTGCGGCGCAGTCAGCGGCAAACGCGCCAATACAGTGCTGACGCCGGTTACTTTATCGCCAATCGCCACTTGCGCCTGCGCATCGACAGGCAGATACATATCCACGCGCGAACCAAAGCGGATAAAGCCATAGCGTTCGCCACGGGACAGTTTCGCACCGGCTTGGGTGTAGCACAAAATACGGCGCGCCACCAAACCGGCCACTTGAACAAAAGTAATTTCACGACCAGAAGCCGTAGTCGCCAAAACCGCATTGCGTTCATTTTCCGTGCTGGCTTTGTCCAAATCCGCATTCACGAATTTGCCTTTGTTATAAACCACTTTCGTTACCGTACAATCGGCAGGCGATTTTTGCGAATGCACGTTGAACACGTTCATAAAAATACTGATTTTCAAAGCATCGACATCACGATACGGATCGCGTGCGCGCTCGACCACCACGATACGGCCGTCAACCGGGCTCAACACCGCTTCAGGATTTTGCGGAATCTCACGCGCAGGGTCGCGGAAAAACTGTAGGGCAAATACGGTAAACACCCAAAACGGCAAAGACCACCAGCCGCAGCACATCGACACCAGCAGGCTCAAAGCCAAACCGCCGCCGATAATCGGCCAGCCCTCACGGGCGATAATCGGGTGGGGATACAAACGGTTCATCACTTATCCTTCATTTAATAATTTCAAAATTGCCGCCATTATATCTGAAACTCCAAACATTGAGGCCGTCTGAAATGTTCAGACGGCCGGTGTCTTTTGTAAAAAATACTCAACATAGATAAAGTTTAAATCTCGGCAACGCAATGACGCAGCGTCTTCAACAAGCGGCTCACACAATCCGACACCTTGCCGCAGACAATGTTTAGACTACCCCTCCGCTCCCGATTATCTCGACAAACCCAACATGACCGCCAATACCAGCCAAATCCAATGCCGCCGGCGCGATGTAGAAAACAAAGCGCGTTGAGACAGCAAACGCGTTTGGCTCAACTGAAACGCCACATCGGCCAACATCATCAAACGATCGGACTGCCGCGCCTCCCGTTCTTCCACTTTACGCAGTTTCAAATTTTCCGCCTCAATCCGCAGCCGCACCAGCTTGGCTTCCAAAATCAGCAGCTCGCGCGCTTCTTCATACTCCTGTTGCTTCATCGTCCGCACCCTTGTCTATCTCACCGCGCAAATACGCAATGTCCGTCCGAATATCCTGCAAGGTCTCAGCCACACGACTGCCCTGCTCCCGATAATCTGCCGATACTTTGCGGAACAATACGGCAATAATCAGCAGGCTCAAGAAGAAAATACCGAAAAACACCCATAACGCCGCGACATCCGACAACACGCGGTTCAAACCGAACAGCAAACCGACCAAGCCCACCATCAACAGCGCGCCGGACAACACCAGCCAAACCGCCAAACGGAACACATTCTCCGCCTGACGCGTCAAATCCAAGCTCAATACCTGCAAACGCAGCAGCAGCAAATCCGCGCCCTGATTCAACAAAGCCTTGCCATGTTCAAAACGTTGGCGAATCCCCATCTCGATTATCCTTTTTCTCAGGAAACATAAGGCTAAGGCCGTCTGCACGGCGCAATGAAATCCAAGATTTCATGTGTACGCCTGTTCAGACGGCCTTAACATATTCACATTAACGGCGGTTCAACAACACACCGACAACCAAACCGGCCAATGCGGCAAAACCCATCGCATAGTATGGTTTTTCATGCACCACTTCATCAGCGTGTTTGGCACCGCGTTTCAAACGCTCGCCCGCATCAGCTTCAAATTCGGCAAAACGCTCTTTGCCTTCTTTAAGACGCTCCTGAGCCGCCTCTTCAAACTGCTCGTATTTCTCACGCGCACGCTCGGCATGATGGCGCAAACGTTCGCCGGCCTCTTCTTCAAAACGGCTCAAACGCTCTTTGGCCGCGGCCAATTTCTCTTCCAATTTGGCCCGAGCTTTGCCGCCCTCTTCCGAACCGGCTTCCACACCGTCGCGGTACAACTCTTCCACATCATCCATCACTTCTCGGATGTCTTTCAGCAAAGCCTCGCGACGTGCTTCAAAATCGTGTTTTTTCATATTTTTCTCCTTGAGATAGGTTGATATGGTTACAGACTGTTTATCTGTTAATAAATTATAACCGTTTATTCCAAAATAAACGTTAATTTAAATAAAATTAAGTGCTTATTATGAAAACAACCCGATGAAATTTAAAAAAGGCCGTCTGAAAACTTCAGACGGCCTTTTTTAATACCTTTTACACAGCCTATTCCAATATTCTTTTTTGATAAAAAAAGATATAATTTCATATCATTACAATTTCTTAACAAAGGTGTCGCAACCATGGCAGTCAATCCTACCAAACTTTTTGACGGGCTGGCCAAGCTCGTGCAGTCGGAAGACAAAGCAAACTTCATCTACGGCTTCCTACGCCTGTTCGATACCCCAAAAGCCACCATTACCAAACTGCAAAACCAAACCCCCGGCACCAACGTCGCCGATATGCCCTTGCATGGCGAAATTGCCCTCAGCCGCAAACTCTATTTCAAACCCGTCGCCCCCGATGCAGACATATACGATGTCCTGCAAGACCTGAAACAATCCGCTACAGCCGACAAAAACAAAATCCGCTTCTTTATCGTAACCGATTTTCAAAACATCGCCGCCTACGATATCCAAGCCGACGACTACCTCGAATGCGCCTACACCGATTTAGCGCAAAACTACGGCTTTTTCCTTCCCCTCGCAGGCTTGGAAAAAAGCAGCGGATTTGAAGAAAATCCTGCCGACACCAAAGCCGCCGAAAAAATGGGGCGCCTTTTCGACCAAATCCGCCGCACCAACCATCTCGAGAAACCCGAAGACATCCATGCCCTCAATGTCTTCCTGACCCGCCTGCTCTTCTGCTTTTTTGCCGAAGACACCAAAATTTTCCCTAAAGACAGCTTTACCAAACTCATTGAAAGCCATACGCATAAAACCGGCGAGAATACAGACGAAGTCCTGACCGCACTTTTCCAAACCCTCGACACGCCCCCTGAAAAACGTTCCGAATCCCTGCCCGTCCATCTCGCAAGTTTCCCCTACGTCAACGGCGGTCTTTTCCAGGCAGACGAGCCCATCCCCGATTTCGATACCCGCACCCGCCGTCTTTTGCTCGAATGCGGCAAACTCAACTGGTCTGAAATCAATCCCGACATCTTCGGCTCCATGTTTCAAAGCGTGATAGACCCGAAACAGCGCAGCCGTTTGGGACAGCACTACACCTCCGTTCCCAACATCATGAAGGCCATCAAGCCGCTCTTCCTTGACGAGCTTCAGACGGCGTTTCAAGACATCTTCAAACGCTATCCCAGCAATGAAGGCCGTCTGAAAGCCCTATACAGCCTCTCCATGCGACTGGGCAACATCAAAATCTTCGACCCTGCCTGCGGCAGCGGCAATTTCCTGATTATCGCCTACAAAGAGCTACGCCGCCTCGAAATCGAAATCTTCAAAGCCGTCAAAGAAATCGACAGTAACGCTATCTTCAGCAGCCAAATCCGTCTCGACCAATTTTACGGCATCGAGCTGGACGACTTCGCCCACGAAATCGCCATGCTCTCGCTTTGGCTGGCCGAACACCAAATGAACCTTGCCCACGAAAACGAGCTGGGCAACAGCCTGCCCACCCTGCCTCTCAAAAGCGGCGGCAACATTAAGGCCGCCAACAGCCTGCGCGAAGACTGGGAGGCCTTCTGCCCCCGCGGCAACCGCGCAGAAGACGAAGTCTATATCGTCGGCAATCCCCCGTTTGGCGGCTCAAATTCGCGCGACGAGGAGCAAAACGAAGATATGGATATGGTTTTTGACGGCTGGAAAAAATACGGCGTCTTGGATTACGTTGCCTGTTGGTTTTGGAAAGGCGCGCAATATATCCGCGCCAGCCGCGCCAAGCTTGCCCTTGTTGCCACCAATTCCATCAGCCAAGGCGACCAAGTTGCCACCCTCTGGCTTCCTATCTTCGCATTGGGCAACCGCATCGCCTTCGCCTACCAGACCTTCCCGTGGGCAAACAATGCCAAAGATAAAGCCGCCGTCCACGTCGTCATCATCGGTCTGGAAGCAGCATATCTTTCAGACGGCCTCAGCCCCAATAGCGCTCAGCCCAAGCTCTACAAACTTCTCGATAAAGAATGGCACAGCCAAAGCGTTGCCAACATCAGCCCCTACCTGATTGCAGGCAGCAATCTTTCTGTTGAAAAACGCTCGAATCCTATTTGCTCTGTCTCAAAAATGTACAAAGGAAACCAACCTGGAGATGGCGGCAATCTCATCCTTACCACAGAAGAAAAAGACAGCCTCATCGCCCGTGAGCCGCAGTCTGCCAAATGGATTAAAAAACTGCTCGGCTCTGACGAATTTCTCAACGGCAAACAACGCTGGTGTCTCTGGCTGACTGACCTGACCCAAGAAGAACTCGACAGTCTGCCTGAAAAACATCCCCTCGTTGCCGAAAGGGTAGAAAAAGTACGCGCTGTCCGCCTTGCCAGCAAAAAAGCTGCAACCGTTCAAAAAGCAGACATCCCCCATTTGTTTGATGAAATCCGCCATCCTACTTCCGGCAACTACATTCTCGTTCCTTGTCATTCATCTGAAAATCGGGACTATATTCCTCTAGGTTTTTTGATAGATGGAACCATCAGTAACAATGCCAACCTGATGATCCCCAATGCCACCCTCTACGAATTCGGCATCCTTACCTCTGCCATGCACAACGACTGGATGCGCACTGTCGCAGGCCGTCTGGAAAGCCGTTATCGCTATTCCGGCACGATTGTGTACAACAATTTTCCTTGGCCCGAAGCCGACGAAGCTGAAAAATCTCGCATAGCCGCGCTTGCTGAAGACATCCTGCTTATCCGCGCCGACTACCCCGACCAAACCCTCGCGCAACTCTACGATCCCGATAAAATGCCGCTGCCGCTCAAAGAAGCCCATCTCCGCCTCGATACCGCCGTTGACCGCCTCTACCGCACCAAACCCTTTTCAGACGGCATGGAGCGCGTAGAATTTTTGTTTGATTTATACGAAAAAGCCGTCAACGGCCAAAAAACGCCGTAAAACGGCATCTTTGCCCCGACATCACCGTCTTTAAAAGGAAAATATCTTGACTATCCCCCTGCTCCACGTCGAATACGGACAAACCGGTAACAGCACCAAACCAAACAATATGGGCATGCGCGAAATGCAGGCCAAAGCGTTTGCCAAACGCGACGCGCAATATCTGCTGCTCAAAGCGCCGCCCGCCTCAGGCAAATCCCGCGCGCTGATGTTTTTGGCTTTGGACAAGCTGGCCCATCAAGGCATCAAAAAGGCGATTATCGCCGTCCCCGAAATGTCCATCGGCGGCTCGTTTGCCGATACCGAATTGGCGAAACACGGCTTTTTTGCCGATTGGCGCGTCAAGCCGGAAAACAATCTCTGCACGGGCAACGGCGACGATAAAGACCAAGGCAAAGTGGATGCCTTTATCCGCTTTATGCGCGGCAACGACCAAGTTTTGGTCTGCACCCATGCGACTTTCCGCTTTGCCTTCGACAAACTCGCAGATGTCGGGGCATTTAATGACACGCTGGTGGCGATTGACGAGTTCCATCATGTTTCTGCGGAAGAAAACAACCGTTTGGGCGCAGTCTTGGACGAAATCATGCGCAACTCCTCGGCTCATATTATCGCCATGACCGGCTCGTACTTCCGAGGCGACGCCGTACCGATTTTGAGCGAAGAAGACGAAGCTAAGTTTGAAAAAGTAACCTACACCTACTACGAACAACTCAACGGCTACCGATATTTGAAATCTCTGGGATTGGGCTACCATTTCTACCAAGGCCGTTATCTCGATGCTTTGGGCGAAGTCCTCGATCCGTCGAAAAAGACGATTATCCATATTCCCAACGTCAATTCGGGCGAAGCGGCGGTCGATAAGTATTCGGCTGTCGACCACATCATCGACACCTTGGGCGAATTTGTGGAAAAAGACCGCGAAACAGGCATCATCACGGTCAAAGCCCATGACGGCAGGCTGCTGAAACTGGCGGATTTGGTGGACGACCGTAAAACATCCGACCGTTCTTTAATCCAGGCATATTTACGCAATATCAAATCGCGCGACGATATGGATATTATTGTTGCGCTGGGTATGGCGAAGGAGGGGTTCGACTGGCCCTATTGCGAGCATGTGCTGACCATAGGCTACCGCAGCTCGATGACGGAAGTCGTCCAAATCATCGGACGCGCCACTCGGGATTGCGAGGGGAAAACCCATGCTCAATTTACCAATCTGATTGCGCAGCCTGATGCGGCAGATGAAGATGTCAAAGTGTCGGTTAATAATCTTTTGAAGGCGATTACGCTGTCGCTGCTGATGGAGCAGGTGTTGGCGCCCAATATCACTTTCCGCCGCCGCTCTGATATGAGGCCGGATGAACAGCCCAATCCGGGCGATGTGATTATCGACGATACGACGCTGCCCGCCTCTAAAAAAGTCGTCGATATTCTGAATAAGGATTCAGACGACCTTATCGCTGCGTTGGTACAGGATACGCAAAATGCCAAACGCTATATTCAGGAAGACACGCCTGCTTCTGCCATCAATGAAACCGCGCTTCCGAAGATTGTTGCCTGCCGTTATCCCGAACTGTCGGTAGAAGAGCAAGACCAAATCGTGCAAGGGACGCTGACTAAAATGGTGGTAACGCAGGGCGGCGGTATCAAAGACGGCAAGGATTTGCCCGATAACGCGCTTATCGAAGGCGAAAAAACCTATATCAGACAAGGAGATTTTTTTGTCGATACGGTTAAGTTGCAAGAAGCCGGGCAGAGTTATTCTGTTGAAGAAACTATCAGGGAACGAGATTTGCCTGACAACGCGAAAATCAAAAATCTACAAACTGGCGAAGTCAAAACTGCTGACAACCGTTTTGTCAAAGTCGGCGAAAAATTTATCAATGTAGATAGGTTGAATGTGGATTTAATCCGCGAAGTCAATCCTTTCAGGGACGCATATGAAGTCTTGTCCAAAAATGTGGACGCGCCGCTGTTGAAAGCGATTCAGGATTATGTACAGGCTGACCGCATCCAAATGACGGAAGATGAAGCCGCTATGCTGTGGCCGCGTATCAATGATTTTGTCCGCAACAACAATCGGCTGCCTGACAAAGATTCAGACGACCCCTTAGAAAAACGCATGGGCGAGGCCTTAATCTATATCCGCAATAAAAAAGCGGAACGCATGGCAAGGGGCTGAATATGTTGCTAAAAGGTATGCGCGTTGATTCTAAAATCAACAGCTTGGACGATATTTTCAATCATGACGATTTAGGCCTGCTTGCCGATGTTAAACCGATTGCCGCCAAAGCTGATGCCGATGCAATGGTTTTACAAACATTCGGCGAAATCGAAGCGTTTTTCAGACGGCATGGACGTTTACCGAATAAAGACGGTGATTTGACAGAAAAAGTTTTAGACAGGAAATGGCAAGCCTTGCTGAACAACAAACAGCATTGTGAAACCCTCCGACAATACGATACGCTCAATCTGCTGAGGCCGTCTGAAAAAACGGAATGCTCTAAAGCAGAAAATGTGGTTACGCTGGAAGACATCTTCAACAATGACGATTTGAACCTGCTCGACGTGGGCAATACGGATATTTTCAGGATAGAACACATACAGCAGAAGACGATAAATGGTGCTCCCTATACGGACGAAGACAATGCGGTACGGCAACCCTGTGCGGACTTTTGGCGGTTTGAAGCTTGGTTCAAACAAATCCACCATATGCTCAAACACGGTAAAGCCCATTTTGAACGCCTCAAAACTGAAACCTTCCTTCAGCCGGGCGATGTGTTCCTATTGCACGGGGCTTTGTGTTACGTCGCTGATTTTGCGGAGACAGAAGATAGGAAAAGTACAAGGGGAAACAGACGGTTGCGCGTTATTTATGAAAACGGGACGGAATCTAACATCTTGACCCGTTCGCTCGCCCGCGCTGTCTATAAAGATGAAAACGGTAAAAAAGTCATGCTGTCCGATACTGAAGCCCTGCCGGATATTTTAACCGCCGATCATCAACCGGATTTGGTAACAGGACATCTTTACATCGTCAAACTGCTTCAACCCAAACCGCAGCTTGCCGCCTATAAAAATCTCTATAAAATAGGCTTCACGACGGATACGGTGGAAAACAGAATCGCTAATGCGGAAAACGATACTGCTTTCTTGGAAAGCAAAGTTGTCCCTGTATTGTCTTTTGAATGCCGCAATATCAATCCGCATACGTTCGAGCGTTTATTGCACGCCTTCTTTGCTGCGCAAAAACTGAATATCCGCCTGATGGGAAAAGACGGGAAAAGTTACATCCCAAACGAATGGTTTGATGTCGGATTGGATGTCATTGAAAAAGCCGCCAAATATATTGTCAACGGTACAATTAACCAATACCGAATGGACAACACAACTGGGAAAATTGTTCCAAAACTGATGAAGTAAAACAGTTTAACAATTAGGAGATTCTATCCTTATGCCCTTTCGGCATTGCCCTTACCAATATTGGTTTGATGTGCAGAAATTCTTATCTGCCATTTATCCCTCAAATTAAAGGCCGTCTGAAAACTTCAGACGGCCTCTTCAATTCAGCTTAAAGACTTAAGTCTTATGCCAAACCTTTTGCTTTCAACACTTCCAGCATGGTGCTGCCCAATTCGGCAGGGCTGCGGGTGTAAGCGATACCGGCCTTTTCGAAAGCGGCGAATTTTTCTTCGGCAGTACCTTTACCACCGGAGATAATCGCACCGGCGTGGCCCATGCGTTTGCCTTTAGGAGCGGTCACACCGGCAATGTAGCCGACAACGGGTTTAGTTACGTTGGATTGGATGTATTCGGCTGCTTCTTCTTCCGCAGTACCGCCGATTTCACCGATCATGATGATGGCGTCGGTATCTGGGTCTTCTTGGAAGAGTTTCAGTGCGTCGATTTGGTTCATACCAGGAATCGGGTCGCCGCCGATACCGATACAGGTTGATTGACCCAAGCCCAGTTTGGTGGTTTGTGCCACGGCTTCGTAAGTCAATGTACCGGAACGGGAAATGATGCCGATGCGGCCCGGAGTGTGGATGTGGCCCGGCATAATGCCGATTTTGCACTCGCCCGGAGTAATCACGCCCGGGCAGTTAGGGCCGACCAAGCGGGTACCGTTGCCGTTGGTTTCCAAGTAGCGTTTGGCTTTGAGCATGTCCAAAGTAGGCACGCCTTCGGTAATCACAACAACCAAGCCTACGCCGGAATCAACGGCTTCAACGATAGAATCCAAAACAAACGGAGCAGGAACGTAAATTACAGATGCGTCCGCGCCGGTTTCTTTAACGGCTTCTTTCATGGTGTTGAATACAGGCAGGTTCAGGTGGGTTTGACCGCCTTTGCCCGGGGTAACGCCGCCGACAACTTTAGTGCCGTAAGCCAGAGCTTGTTCGGAGTGGAAAGTACCGTTTTTACCGGTGAAACCTTGAACCAATACTTTGGTGTCTTTATTAATCAATACGCTCATTCTTTTCTCCTTAGGCGTTTACGGCTGCAACAATTTTTTCGGCTGCGTCATTCAGGCCGTCTGCAGAAGTCAGTTTCAGACCTGATTCGTTCAGGATTTTCGCGCCGAGTTCGGCGTTGTTACCTTCCAAACGAACAACGACAGGAACGTTGACGTTGATTTCTTTAACGGCTGCCACGATGGCTTCCGCAATCATGTCGCAACGGACGATACCGCCGAAGATGTTGATCAATACGCCTTTAACGGATTTGTCTTCCAAAATCAGTTTGAACGCTTCAACCACGCGGTCTTTGGTTGCGCCGCCACCAACGTCCAAGAAGTTGGCAGGTTGGCCGCCTTTGAGTTTGATGATGTCCATAGTGGCCATCGCCAAACCGGCACCGTTAACCATACAGCCGATGTTGCCTTCCAGGGCAACATAGTTCAGGTCGAATTCGGAAGCTTTCAGCTCACGTTCGTTTTCTTGAGATTTGTCGCGCAATTCAGCGATTTTTGGCAGGCGGTAGAGCGCGTTGCTGTCGATACCGATTTTGCCGTCCACGCAAGCCAGCGCGCCGTTTTCGCGAACTGCCAATGGGTTTACTTCAAACAGGGCGAAGTCGTTTTCGACAAACGCTTTGTACGCGCCGGTCATCAGTTTGACGAACTCGTTGATTTGTTTGTCTTTCAAGCCCAATTGGAACGCAACTTCGCGAGCTTGGCAAGGTTGCAGGCCGACCAGCGGATCAACGGTTACTTTGAAGATTTTTTCTGGAGTTTCGGCAGCAACTTTTTCGATTTCTACGCCGCCTTCGGTAGAAGCCATGAATGTAACGCGGCGGGTAGAACGGTCAACCACTGCGCCCAAGTACAGCTCGGTTTGAACCGGATACATGTCTTCGCAAACCAAAACGCTGTTGACAGGTTGGCCGTTGGCATCGGTTTGGTAAGTTACCAAGTTGGTGCCAATCAGGCTTTCAGCCACTTCTTTAGCTTCTTCGCGGCTTTTAACGACTTTTACGCCGCCCGCTTTACCGCGGCCGCCGGCGTGTACTTGTGCTTTGACAACAGCGAATTTGCCGCCCAATTTGTCGTAAGCTGCAGCGGCTTCTTCGCCGTTGTGTGCCAAAATACCGCCTTGTACGGGCAAACCGTAGCTAGCCAGCAGTTCTTTAGCCTGATACTCGTGTAAATTCATGGATTTCTCCTTAAGGTGAGTGGGTTTTAGGAATCGCCCTGCGGCCAATCCCATATTTTCAGACGGCCCTACTATTTACTGAAGGGCAACCACATCCGCGCCAGCAGATACATGGTTGCGCCGCCTCCCCCGAGAATAAAAAAGACAATGCCTTTTTTACGCGAATTCGGGCAGAGCAGATAAACGGCAAGGCTGAAACTGATAAACAACAATGCCACGCGCCAAACCAATTCTTTATCTTTGAAACGGTTGAGCGTATAAGTTTCGGTCATCATCACATACATCTGCCACAATGCGGCCATACACATGCTGATGATGCCCGCCGGTATAAAGAAAATACCGACTATTTCTTTGTTCATAATGAATGTAAATGCTGTGTGTTTGTCTGACTGAATTATAAATCAGAAAACGAAGCTATCGAAACATTCAATTTGTCGAAGGCCTTAAGGCCGTCTGAAAAGTTTCAGACGGCCTTAATGTCTATCAACCGTGCAAAGCGCGTTTGTCGGCCGCCAAGGCAGCTTCGTGAACCACTTCGGACAAGGTTGGGTGGGCATGGATAATGCGGGCGATGTCTTCGCTGCTGGCGAAGAATTCGAGCGCAGTCACGCCTTCGGTAACCAATTCGCTGACAACCGGGCCAATCATGTGTACGCCCAAGATACGGTCGGTTTTGGCATCTGCCAACACTTTAACCGTGCCTTTGGCTTTGCCCATGGCCAATGCGCGACCGTTTGCGCCGAAACCTGAAGTACCTTTTTTGTACTCCACGCCTTCGGCTTTGAGCTGCTCTTCGGTTTTACCCACCCAAGCGATTTCAGGGTCGGTGTAAATAACAAACGGTACGTTGTTGAAGTCGATATGCGGTTTTTGACCGGCAATGCGCTCGGCAACGGCAACGCCTTCGTCGCTGGCTTTGTGTGCCAACATCGGGCCGCGAACCACGTCGCCGATTGCCCATACGTTAGGCAGGTTGGTACGGCATTCGCCGTCCACTTTGATAAAGCCGCGTTCGTCTTTTTCCAAGCCGACGGCTTCGGCGTTCAGACCTTTGGTGTTTGGAATACGGCCGATGGCAACGATCAGTTTGTCGAATACTTCGGTTTTGGCTTCGCCGGCAGCAGTTTCGTAAGCAACGGAAACGCCTTTGCCTTCAGATTTGATGTCGCCGATTTTCACGCCCAATTCGATGTTCAAACCTTGCTCTTTGGTAAAGTATTTGAAGGCTTCTTTGGCGATTTGTTGGTCTGCGGCAGCCAGGAAGGTCGGCGCAGCTTCAAGAATGGTAACTTCTGCACCCACGCGGTTCCATACAGAACCCATTTCCAAACCAATCACACCGGAACCGATCACGCCGAGTTTGGCAGGCACTTTGGTCAGGTTTAATGCGCCTTCGTTGTCCAATACGTTCACATTGTCGATAGCGACTTGTGGCAGCGGACGCGGTACGGAACCGGTCGCTACGATGACGTGTTTGGCTTCGATAACGGTTTTCTCGCCTTTGTTATCGACTTCGATTTGGTAAGCATCGCCATTTTTACCGGCAAAGGAAGCAGTACCGAACAGGCTGGTTACTTTGTTTTTTTGGAACAGGAATTTCACGCCGCCGGTCAGTTTGGTCACGATGGCATCTTTGCGCTCAATCATTTTGGCCGCGTCGAATTTTACGTCGCCGACAGTGATGCCGTGTTCGGCAAACTCGTGTTGCGCTGCGTGGAAATGTTCGCTGGATTGCAACAGGGCTTTGGAAGGGATACAGCCTACGTTCAAGCAAGTACCGCCCAAGGCAGGGGCATCGCCAGCTTTGTTGACGCCTGCATCGACGCAAGCGGTTTTGAAACCCAGTTGCGCGGCACGGATGGCGGCAACGTATCCGCCCGGGCCTGCACCAATCACTACTACATCATATTGAGACATCGTGTCATCCTTTGCTTTTGGCAGTATCTCAAAATAAAAACGATACTTTTTGTTTCTTTTTTATTTTGAATGACTGCGTTTTGATGGTTTTAAGAAAAGGCCGTCTGAAAGTCCATATCTGTCGATTCATTCGAATCAAATGTTTCAGACGGCCTCAATCGTTCGTTGAGCCTATTGTAGCACGATACTACATTACGCTACATCTAAATAAAAATTCAGACGGCCTTTTCATTAACAAATAAAAGGCCGTCTGAAACGATTACAGATCCAACAACAGGCGAGCTGGGTCTTCCAACGCGTCTTTAATGGCTACCAAGGTCAATACAGCTTCGCGGCCGTCAATGATACGGTGGTCGTAAGACAGAGCCAGATACATCATTGGACGGACAACAACTTGGCCGTTTTCAACCACAGCGCGCTCTTTAGTGGCATGCATACCCAAAATCGCAGATTGAGGCGGGTTGATGATCGGGGTGGACATCATAGAACCGAAAGTACCGCCGTTGGTAATACTGAATGTACCGCCGGTCAGATCTTCGATAGCGATTTTGCCGTCTTTGGCTTTTTTCGCGTAATCAACAATTGCTTGTTCGATGTCGGCAATGCTCATTTGGTCGGCATCGCGCAAGATAGGTACAACCAAACCGCGTGGGCTGCCAATCGCGATACCGATGTCGAAGTAGCCGTGGTACACGATGTCTTTGCCGTCAACAGAAGCATTCACAACCGGATATTTTTTCAGAGCGGCAACAGCGGCTTTAACGAAGAAGGACATGAAGCCCAGTTTTACGCCGTGTTCTTTCTCGAATTTTTCTTTGTACTTCGCACGCAAGTCCATGATTGGTTTCATGTTGACTTCGTTGAATGTAGTCAGAATGGCGTTTTCTTGTTGAGAAGCCAAGAGGCGTTCTGCAACACGGGCACGCAGGCGGCTCATTGGTACGCGTTCTTCAGGACGTGCGCCGGCAGGAAGTGCAACGGCAGGAACAGCGGCTGCGGCAGGTTTGGCAGCGGCATTTTGTACGTCTTCTTTCAATACGCGACCGTCACGGCCGGAACCTTGCAATGCGTTCACGTCAACACCGGTCTCGGCAGCCAGTTTGGCAGCGGCAGGCATAGCGGCGTTGTTTTGTGCAGCAGCAGGAGCGGCGGCTGGGGCTGCTTCGGCAGGAGCGGCGGCTGGGGCTTCAGCAGCGGCAGTAG
>ENA-OWLC01000107-OWLC01000107.1-metagenome-genome-assembly--contig:-NODE-107-length-19696-cov-2.761519_pt1 | contig 19696 bp, 19 predicted proteins | sample MGYA00245344_ERZ651092 | MGnify/ENA primary metagenome ERZ651092 (study PRJEB26857, sample SAMEA4031755) | metagenome | biome: human; feature: oral; material: saliva | place: Philippines | collected 2014... | reverse complement strand
AGTAGCTGGACTTGAACCATTAGAGAATAAGCACTGCCGTCTTGCTACTACTCGTAAGGATGTAGCCTATGATCAGATTAACTATGGCGATTTCAACAATATCGCTGTAGGACGCTGGACATACGGCTTAGGCAATTACAAAATATATCCTAAGTTCGCATTGTCAGAAGTTGACAACTATCTATTCGCTGCCGTGTCACACCACCGTGAGAAATCAGTCGATGAGTTCTACGGTGTGAACGAAACCCATCAAGGCGCACGTCCATATATTCAAGGTAGCAATAAGACCGCCTCCTATATTAACTCCTTCCTGCGTAATTCCCTTGCAGCGAAGATACACATCATCATTCCGAATGCGTGGGTGTCAAGCAAACGTAATCAGTTAGTTAAGCTATGCGAGGAGAATAAGATTCGCTCATCTAAGAAGCAGGACTTGGTGAAATATAACGGTATAAGCATCGGTACCGAATATCGTGAATCGTTACTTGTAGAGTATATGCGATTGGAGCTGCGTAAGATAGGCGACTATCTGAGCGGTGCAGATAACCAAGGCAAAGCCTACTCTTCTATTTCGTTTATGGACAGTTCTGGTAACGAGCAGCAGTGGAGAATTGAGACGATCGACCTTAAGTATAAGGAATATATCGAATCTTTGATTTCGTACGATAAACGAGCAGAAGAAGCCTTACTATCAAGCGTTGGTTTGGATGCATCTATTACAGCGGTTAGTAAAGATGGTGTTATCAGTAAGTCAGGTTCTGACGCTTACTATAACTACCTTATCTATATAATGTCGCTCACACCAGAGGACGAGATATGTGCAGAACCGTTTAATCTTGCTCTCAGATTGAATTTCCCAGACCTCTATAAGCAAGGCTATCGCATAGGCTTCTATCGTGAGGTTCCACAGCGACAGGAAGACGTCGCACCGAAAGACAGACTAAATCAGCAGCAGTCATGAAGAATGTATTAGTAGATATTTTCAAGAACTTCTCCACCTTCAGTCTTTATGCACCTGGAGTGGAAACTAATATGGACCTGAACGATTTGCGTTCGTCTGGTCTTACGGCTCGCAAGCGTATTGAAATCATCATCAGTCGTGCAGTGTTCGAGGAACTTTTAAAAGAGAAAGAAGACTCTCCTCTTATAGAAGCTCTGCGTGCTGCTATGGCGAACATGACCATGGCAACTCAAATCATCTTTGATAGTGTTAATCGAAGAAAGGGCGAGGTCAATGTGTATAAGTATGAGTTGGAAGCAATGAAGCGTTCTTATATGGAGAACTATTGCAACGCTATCGATACGCTTGTGCAACTACTATCTGAACCTACCGAAGGTGAAATCGCTGAGTTGTGGAGCAAGACTCCTTACTACCCTATCTTGGAGCGTTGCGAAATAAAGACTATGGATCAGATGGATGCTATCTACCCTATCGATGCATCTTATCTTTACTTCTTCAGAACTGTTCCTTTGCAAAAGGAAACGCTCGATGAAGTTATGTCGATTTACTTCGAGAAACTTACAGATGACAATAGAGAGCGCATTCGTCCTATCTTGTTGCTTGCCCTGGTGAAGAAGACAATAGCAAAGTCGCTCCGTAGGTTTGATATCCTCGAGTTCCCTTCGACGATTCGAAACCTCTTCGATGATAGTCACGCTGCACGCTCTGGTAAGGATGAATCCAGTGCTATTTTCGCACTTGCCGACCGCCTCGATCGTGAGGCGGAAGAACTCCTCTCGAATGCTGATACGCTGCTCTCCTCTGAGTCTGTTTCTGACTTCTGCTCAAACTCAGCGTACAATCACCCTGATGATAATATTATAATGTTGCCATAATGAAAGATATCGAACTTGTATATAAAGGCGACATACATCGCATTCCTAACCGTTGGGATGCGATGAACGACCGTCAGTATACCCAACTTGTAGGCGACTTCCTTCGTATGGCAGCAGGGGAACTCTCCGCTGGAGAGGTTCGAATTAATTGGTTGTGCGATATCATGGGTTGGAATAAACGCAAGTTTCATTCAGAAGAACAGATTGCTAACCTCGTCGCAATCTCTGAACAACTCACGTTCATGTTTCAGATAAACTACCCTGATAACAATAGTGTCTTGGATGGTGTCGACGAGGATACTTACGAGTTGTGCCGTCGTATTGATCCTTATCGCTTGAATATTCCACTTGCACGTGTGTTACGTAGGCTCGATTATCAATACGTAATCGATCTCTGTTTCTGTGCGCAACTCATCCCTTCTGTTCAGATTGACGGACGTTCTTTTCCTGGATATCGAATTGAGACGAGCTTTGGAACGCTTACCTGCTCACTTACAGCACTTCAGTACGTCGAAGCACAGGGTCTTATCGAGCGAGGTGAGGAGTCGTTGCCGTTGCTCGCTGCCATTCTCTATTATCCAGAGAAAGAGTACAATTCTGAGCGTGCACACGAATTAGCTAACGATTTCGCTAAACTTCCACTCGAAACGCTTACAGCTATATCGTTTAATTTTCAAGCATTTAACAACTATCTGTTTAGTAAAACTTCATTCTCTCTGCTATCTAAGTTCGCTCATAAACCCAAGCAGCCTATCACCACCGATGCCTCTGATGCGCTCTACGACCTCTCCAAGGAGGGGCTTGGAAATGCAAAACAGATAGAGCAGATGAACGTACTTACTTATCTGAAGGTGTTGCGTAAGAAGACTATCGATGCAGTCAAGGATATGAAGGGCTTTGGCTGGGATAAATTAAAAATCAGTGAAGAGGTAGGGCTGCCTATCTCTGTAATCGATAAGATATTATGATTAAAGATCAGTTTCTTTATTTCGCACAATACCCGTCAAAAGAGGGTGTTCGTGCTATACTTACCAATGGTGCGAGCGACTTCCCTGGTTATAATGACCTTGCGGAGTCTCTTGACAAACTTCCCAATGTGTCGCGACTTCCTGAGATCGCCAACTATGTCTATGGTCAGTCGTTCGAAGAATTGAAGCAGCGTATCGATAAGTTAGTGGGCTCGTTCCTATTCGTGGATTATGGCGAACTAAATATGTCAGCGGATGGACGCAACTCTTATCAGATTACCCAGCGCATCGCTATCACGGTGGCAAATAAAATGCCGAACCGTGCTGACGCTGCTGAATATATGCTTGCCTCCGATTCTGCACTTCGCCTACTCTCTAAGATTCACGCTTGGATGATTGCAGATGCCGAAGAAGGCGAACTCGATTGGATATCTCGAGGAGAACTCGACAAGGCGGAGATGATTCCTTTTGTCGCTACAGAACTCTCCTCGGTTGGTTGGACCTTAATGCTCAATTGTGTTGCGCCTGACACGCTTGGAACGCACCTTTTAAGTCGGTCCTTTGCGAAACAGCCTTAAATCCTTACCTTTGTATCGTTAATAAGTTGGTAGAATTATAGTTTGATAGTTAATAGTTTTTTCAGATTGAAGATTGTTTAGGATGACGGGCTAACGCAGTGATGCGTTAGCCCTTTTTGTATCGTTTTTTATCATTAGATAATTACTTATAAATCACTGATTATAAAGGCGATAGTACTTGCGTGTTCCTTATTATAGTGTTACCTTAGCAGTACAATTAGAAACAAAGAACATTCAAAAAACAAAGATTATGAACGAGCAAATTCAGAACATTCTCAACGAGAACGGAACAAAGACTTCTAAGATTCAGAAGCTCCTTAGCCTTGGACTTACACGCAGACAGGTTGCTGACCTTGTAGCAAACGGAAACTACGGATTTGTGCAGAACGTCTACAAGCGCATGATGCAGGGAATCACACAGAACGCAGCACAAGCAGCGACAACAGTTCTTCCACAACTCGACTACACTTTCAACCGCAACTTCGGTATCGAGATTGAAGCTTACAACTGCACACGTGAACGCCTCGCAAGAGAACTTACCGCAGCAGGCATCAGAGTTAACGTTGAGCGTTACAACCACAACGACCACAACGACCATTGGAAGTTGGTTACCGACAGCAGCCTTTCAGGCAACAACACCTTTGAACTTGTTAGCCCAATCCTCCACGGTGAGCAGGGGCTTGAGGAACTTGAAAAGGTTTGCTGGGTCCTCGACCTTTGCAACGCTAAGGTTAACGACTCTTGCGGACTTCACGTTCACATGGACGCTGCTGAATTCGACCTTCAGACTTGGAAGAACCTTATAATTTCTTACAAACGCCTTGAGAATGTAATCGACCACTTTATGCCACAGAGCAGACGAAACAACCGCTACTGTAGGACCATTGCCACCATTTCAGAGATAGCAATCAACCGAGCTTCTAACATTAGCGACCTTAGAACTGCTTTCGCTCACAACCGCTACCACAAGATAAACCTTGAAGCCTACGCACGCCACCGCACGGTTGAGTTCCGCCAGCACGGAGGTTCAACAAACTTCACAAAGATGTCTGCTTGGATTCATTTTCTCGCAAAAATGATTACCTTTGCAAAGCAAGGCAAGGTGAAAAACAACATCACCTTGCAGGACGTTCCTTTCCTCACGGAAAGCGAAAAGTTATACTTCAGATTAAGAACTAAAAAATTAGCAGCATGTTAACAACCTACAGGCTGAAGGGTGACGACAAAATCGTCGCCACCTCTCCAGCCGACTTCCTTCACCAGCTTCGCACAGGCAGTCGCTTTGATAGCGAAGGCACAGACGAAGAATATATGGTGCGCTTTGCTCACCGCTTACAGGAACTTGAGGGCTACCTTGTTTCGACTGACAGCCCCGATGCCTTCCTTGCCGACCTAATCAACAACGGTTTCGTGACCGTTGAAAAATAAAACACGATGCTCGTTTCTTTGTAGCCGTAGCAGTTTCCGAACTGTTACGGCTTTTTTTATGTCAAATATTGAGAAAAAATAAACTTTCTATCAATAGTTATCAATTTCGTTAAGTCACGAAAATGTTTTAAATGTTAAATATTCAATCTTACTACGATTTTTTATAGTAAATATTTGCATACTACAAATATTTGTAGTACCTTTGTATTGTCATAAGAAAACAATGAGAATATGAAACAGAAAAAAGAAATGATGGAGGTTACACCTGAAGAAAGGGAACTCCTTGAGAGAATGAGAAATTATAACAACTCTTATCCGAATGGTTATCCACAACTCCTATGGGATTTACAGGAGTTCTTCGACAAAATGGTCCGACAGCCATACGAATAAAACAAAAGACCTCTCCCTTACGGGGGAGAGGCACAATAAAGTAAAACTATAAACACAGCAACAATGGAAACAGTTATGACAACCCCAGTAGTAGTTACTGATATGAAAAGAAAAGTACAAGACATCTTAATGTCAGTTTCATGGCGTGATTTTGCCAACACCTACTTTCAGAAATCTTCCTCTTGGTTTTACCACAAAATGGATGGCATTGACGGCAACGGAGGTGCAGGCGGTTTCAACCAACAGGAGACCGAGCAGATGCGAGGCGCACTTATCGACCTATCCAACCGCATTCGTCGTGCAGCTGAGAATATTTAGGCGAGGTTCTCATTGACCTTAAGACAAAAGTCACTCATCGCCTATGGGTGCATTTTAGCCTCTCGCAATGCGAGGGGCTTTTTCCTTTCATTGTTATTGCGTTGTTATTCGATTTTTGTATCTTTGCAACGAATATTAACTAAAAACTATTGTATTATGGAACATCAACTTATTGTAGAGAGCGATCTTGTAGATTATCTCTCTAAGAAAGAAAACATCAACACATTTATCAATTTCTGTATCCGTGAGAGAATGAAGGCAGAAATCAATATGTCTATGAGAAAGGTTAGAAGACCCTCTCTCGAGGTGAGAGAAAATAATCATCTTGACTCTGAAACATTGAAGCCTCTCAGCGCAGAAGAAGTGGAAAATCCAAACACACCATTCTTCGGTCAGAAGATTGTCATCACAGGACAGTTTCTTACCTTCCCGAAGCGTGATGAACTGGGAAAACTCCTGAAGCAGTATGGAGCTGACATGAACACTTCTATCAGTAAGAAGACTAACATTGTCATTATGGGTTATGCTGCTGGTCCAAAAAAGAAAGACTTAATTAAAGACCTTAAAGGGCAAGGCTATGATATCCAAGTGTATAACGAGGACCAGCTGTTAAGGGTGTTTGACGAATATCAAATACCTCACGATGATTTACCCGATGAGAGACCCATTATAATAGAATAATTTTGCGTGGCGCAAAAAATATTTGCGTTTTTATTTGGCAGTTACAAAAAGACTTCTTATCTTTGCAACTATCAAACAATGTGTAGTAATACACAAATAAGGGCGAGAAGAAATTTCAAGCCCCGAACTTATTAAATTTCGATGGGCTTATTTTTATGCCCATACTTGCAGCCTTCTGCAATGAAGATATGGCGGATGCCTTCCAGTGAATTTGCCCTTGTTGGTGTAAGACACATTGTTTGACGACAGGAAGAGCATCCGCTTTTTCTGTTTCCGCACCTGACGGATTCAGGCAACAGTCAAACAATGTGCAACATGCAACAAGTAATCGAATTCGAGAGTTCTGCAAAGCAGCAGCCTATCGACGTACGTACTACGATACAGCGCAAACTCAAGTCTCTTAATCTTTGGCTCGACGCTAAAAGCGAGTTCTACAGCAGGATTTGCGAGTTCTCAGTTACCCGTCGTTTGGTAATTCGAGTTAACCTTGTATCTTTGTGCGTGATAGTAGCAGCTGTAGCCATCGAGCAGCAGCCTATTACATCCGTAGTTTCAACCCTCTGTGCAGGCTACTTAGTTTATCGCATGAATAAATCAGAAAAGAAACAGAAAGGAGGCAAGGCATGATATTCATTTATAATTACTTCAAGGTTCCTGATGTTCCAAAAGACCTTGAACCACTTTCCGAATTTATAAAGAAATATAACAAGGTTCTTGTAGCAGACATTGATACGTTTGCAGTATTTATCGATGAGGTGTATAAGAAGTTTAACTCGATTCCCAATGCGAATAAAAAATATACGCTCAATCTTTCTGATAGTTCTATCGCTATTGACGACAACGAAATTCCATTCTCGATGATAAGTATAGGTTTCTCCGACATACTTGGCTTATGGGGCTTTCAGACTTTCGAGAGTTCTACCCAGTGCGACCAGCAGAACCTTGAGGTTTTTCCTGTCCCCGATAAAGGTGACGAATGTTTTTGTCTCCCAGATCATTTAAAAAATATAATTAAGAAAGGAGGTGCAAAATGATATTCTTTGACTACTATTTCAAGGCATCTTCTACCCCGAAGTACCTTGCGCCTGTTGTTATCTGTATGGAGCGACGTTACCAAGCCCTTATGGCTGACGAATCTACGCTGAAGACGTTTATTGAAGAACTAAAATCAGAACTGGATGCCATTCCAAAGGCAAAGGGAAAATACAACCTCACTGCTGAAGCTGATAACGGTTATATCTATATCTGTACAACTACAAAACTCAGCTTCGCTGAAAATGTTTTACGTCTGCATTATAAAGAGGTTCTTTCTTTGGAAGGTTTCAGCGAGGAACTCAGTAAGAACCTTAATGAAGTGATAAGAAAGGAGGCAAAGCATGATAATATTTGATTGCTATTTTCGAGACTTTTCAATTCCCAAAGTCCTTGTACCACTTGCTGATTGTATGAAGAATTATCAAGGAGTTCTTGTAGCGGACTTAAAAGCATTCAACAAGGTTGTTGATGAATTGAAAGAAAATTATAACGCTATTCCAAAGGCAGAAGAAAGATTCTCGTTCCATGTTAGCGAAGGATCTCTTGGGACTATTTCAGTCTACAAGAACAACTCTCAACAGAAGTGTATGTTGCGCATCTATTTCTCTGATGTCCGTGGGATGTTTGGATTCGATTCTTCTCAAGAGTCTATTCAGCCTGTACCAGACGATGGCGACGAATATTATTCTTTGCCTGATCACATTAAAAGTAGTGTTCAGAAAGGGGGTGCGAAATGAAGATTATAACCGACCCTACTGTTTATGACTACCACGCTGAAAAAGGCTTGTTCATACCGTTAGATGATTTTTGTTCAGCACCAGGCTTGATAAAGTCATTAAGAGATAATGTTAAGCGTCAACTCACTAAGGCGGAGTATCATCTTGACTATTATAAGAACATTCATGATGCAGGCGAAGCTTCTTCTCGTCAACAAACAGCTATGGATAGATGGGGAGATCGAGTGAACAACCTTAAGGGCTTTGACAAAACCCTTTCCGAAGTAAAAAAAATAATTGATTTAAAATGAAATACAAAATGAAAGCGTCTATCGTTAATCTCGACGAAAAAACTTCTGAGACCCTTCGAGCAATGCTCGACCCTGGTTATATCTCTGAGCGCACAGAACGCTTAGAAGCTATCGAGAGTTTTCTTCTTGACCAATGGAGAGATGCAGGAGCGATAAAGCCTGAAACAGCTCTCACATTCCTCGACACCCTGCACTCACTGCGTAGGGATCTCAACGCATTCCTCACCTCTGCTGAGCCTCACAGAGGTGCCGATAATCAAAAACTATAAAACCTTAAGACAATGACAACAAAGAAAGAAAACGACGAGCAGCCTATAACTGACATCAGTATATACATAGCTGCTTTATCAGCGACATATCGTCCAGCGTCGACACCAGCAGAAACTACGCACTTCTTCTCTACCCCCGAGGTAGTAGATGCCATACGTAATATAGACCCTTCTGCCAAGGTGTGTGCAGAGCAAGTATTCACAGCTCTTCGCAATGCAGGATATAACTTCTGCAATCGCCCTGGTGCGCAAGGGTTAGAGTTCAAGTGGATGTTCCGTGAAATATAATGTTTGTTCTATTAAATTCGTAGAGGGCAGTGCGTTGTGAAGCGTGCTGTTCCTCGTCCTTTAATCTCTTTTATAAATCAACTATCTTTGCTTTATGATTACAGAAAGCCTTATACGAAAGAAATTCGTTCATAACACAATGACAGATGCTATCAATCGTCTCTATGCAGCATGGAGACCAGCTGTTTCAGTCTTTCAGGTACGTTCAGGCGAACTTCAACGCTTTGCTCAAAGCGGAGCTTCTTCAAAACAAATCTCTGATGGTTCGTATGAATTACGTTTGTTTATACCTTTACACCTTCGTTTTCTTGATATTCAATATCGAAAACCTAAAGGGAAAAGAGCACAAGGACAGTCTAATCTTTATAATAAACTTGTCTGGCCTATCCTTTATAAGCACGTATTCCCAGAACTACGCTATGGGCTTACCGACGAGGTTCGCAACTCTCTACATGATCAATTGTTCCATGCAATAGAAAGTAAATAATCAGACTATCACTTGTGCGTTTCAAGGATATTGCTTATCTTTGTCGCAGGAGCTAAAAACAAAAACTATGTGGATATTTCTCGAAATAATCATAACACTAATAACAATGCCCTTCTTTATAAAGGCTGACGATTGGTGCTGGAGAGCTTGCCTTATTTACATTGGTTGCTGCATGCTCTTTACACCCCTCGTAGGAATCCCCGTTTTTCTCTTTGCTTTCAGCAGATAGACAAACAGTTTTGTCCTTTCCTACTTTATTGTCTGTTATTACCTTTGTTTATAAAAGGTAATAACAGACAATTTTATTTATGGCAAAACATTTATCTGAAGACGAAGTTACACTCGTTGTAAATGCTAAGGCAGACAAGGCGCAGCAGAATATTCGTAAGTTCTCTAAGGAAATTGATAACCTTGGAGAGCGCAATAAGTCACTCCAACGTCAAATGGAATCTCTCGAACTTGCAGGCAAGAAGAATACTGATTCGTGGAAACAACGACGTGAAGAGTATGGCAGAAATGCCACGCAGATTCGAAACCTCAAACAGCAAATCGCAGCTGAGACGAAAGCACTTGACCTTAATGCTCTCACTATGGCACAACTACGCCAACAAGCACGTAGTCTTCAACGACAGCTTGACAACACGTCGAAAACTATTAACCCAGAAGATTGGAAAAAGCTATCCAGCCGACTCTCTGATGTTAGGGATCGTATGGGTGAACTTTCCGATGCTTCAAAAAGTCTTGTTGAAAAATACGCCAACCCACAAGCCATGTCTTTCCTCCATGGTGAACTATTTGTCCGTTTTGCAGAACTGGTAGGAAAAGCCCTCCAAAAGGTAAAGGAATTCGCTGCTGAAGGTATCAGTATGGCTGAGTCTGCTGATGGTGTTATTCACGCCTTCCGCAGACTTGACCAACCAGGATTACTTGACAGTCTTCGAAAAGCTACGAAGGGAACTGTCAGTGATATAGAACTTATGAAGGCTGCCGTGAAAGCTAAAGACTTTCACATCCCTCTCGAAGACCTTGGCAAATACCTGTCTTTCGCACAGCTTAAAGCGCAACAGACGGGACAGTCTCTCGATTATATGGTTGACTCTATCGTAACAGGTCTTGGTCGTAAGTCTCCTATGATCCTTGATAACCTCGGACTATCGGCTGCGGAAATTTCTGAAAAGACAAAAGAGACTGGAGACTTTATGAAAGGAGTTGCCTCTATCGTCGAGAAGAATCTTGCATCAGCAGGAGAAACTTACATCTCTGCTGCTGATCGCGCTGCTCAAAAAACTACTGAACTTCAAAACAAACAGTTACAATTAGGAGAAGCCTTACTCCCTCTTAAGGAGAAAGCCGTAGATACGTTTGGCTCGATGAAGATTAGTATCATGGAGTGCATTGTCTGGCTTATGAATCATCGTAAGGCTTCAGCTGCACTTGGCTTAGCTATTACAGGACTCACCATCAGTATGACAGTTCTTAATACAGCTTTCAGGACTTGGATAGCACAAACAGCAGTTGCAAAGGTAGCTATAGCAGGATGGACGTCTGCCGTAACAACCCTTAAAGGTGTTTATTTACTTGTAGCAGCTGCTATTAATGTCATGCGAGGTAATACTATCCGTGCTACAGCTCAGATGCGCCTTTTCAATCTAAGTTGTAAAGCAAATGTTATTCTTCTTCTTGTTACTGCAATAGTTGCAGCAGGAGTTGCTCTCTACTCATACATGCGTAGCGTGGATAAGGTGAAAGTAGCTATGGTGAATTTCAATTTGGAGCATGCACGCACTGCAGCTGCTATAAAGAAACAGAATAAGGAAATTCAAAAATCTGTCAATGACTCTACAGCTGAAGAAATCACAAAGATAAAGTTACTGCAAAAAACAATACATGACACCTCTAAGTCATATAATCAGCGAAAAAAAGCCATTCAAGATATGCAGGCTATTGTTCCTGGTTATCATGCTACAATTTCAAAAGAAGGTAGGCTTTTTAACGAAAATACTAAAGCCATAGATATCTATATTCAAAATCTCCGTCGTGCTGCTCGTGCTGAAGCTGCCTATGAGAAGATGAAAGATAATGAGAAAAAGATTCTTGATGCCCAAGATACCGTTTCAGACTCAAGCCAAAAAGGTCGTAATGTTAGCAATGCCGCACAACGTAGAGGTCTAAACACAATAGCTGGAGAACGTGTGCAGAAGAGGACGCAAGTGTTTGAAGGTGCTACTCCTGGCTCAGCTATGACAAATGAATATTATGTAGTTGTCGACAAAAACGGAAAGGTTCTCCGAGAGATAAGTAAAGATAAAGCTATCCCTATTATGAAAGACCAAGAATGGGGAGATATGTTCGGAGCAAGAAAGAAAGTGGCTCAAGATAAAGTACAGCAGTATACTGCTCAAAACGACCGTCTACAAAAAGTTATTGAGCAGAATGGAGGCATCAATCAAAAGTTTAAATCAGGTGGAAAACCTCAAGGCGGTTCCCCTGTTGGCTCTGTTGGTGCAGAATTAGATATTATTTCTGCAAAAATAGAGGCTTTGAAAGCAAAACGCCTAACTATTAAGGTTGGTGATACGAAAGGGCTAAAAGCAATTGATGCTCAAATCGCAGCGTTGGAAAAGCGCAAGAGTAGTTTAGAATATGGTAAGTCCTCAGGGAAGACAAAGACTAAAACAAAAACTCACAAAGGTCCTAATCCCGACGATGTGGCAACAAAAGATTTCACTCATGATCGTGCTCAAGACCTCGATGCAGAGAAGCGTAGTTATGATAAGAGTCTGAATGCCTTAAAAGAATCTCTGGCAAAAAAGAGTCTTACGCAAGAGCAATATAATGCTTCTGCCTCTGCACTCAATATACAGCATCAGAAAAACTTGCTCGACATCGAGAAGGCTTACTTACAACGCTCCGAGAAGATGGTGTTTAAGGATGCTGCGAAAAAGAAAGCATTGCAGGAAGGTCAAGCTAAGGCTGTCGCTGACCAGCAGCAGGCAGCGAACACCGCTTATATCGAAGCTGAAAAAGAATACTACGAATCTCTTGAGAAGATTCAGGAGTCCGCACCAGCTAAGCCACAGACACTTAAAGAAGAATGTGATGCAAAGCTGCTCCTCTTGGATGGATATTACCAGGCTTCCTTGCAAAGAGCAAAAGAGAATGGCGAACGTGAGAAGGAAGTTACAAAGGCTTACGAAGCTGCTAAGGCTGCCATCATCGTAGACTATGCGAAGAAAGCAGAGGAACAAAAGGCACAAGCACGACAGGAGTATGGGCTTGACACATTCGAAGACCAGTATGCCGCACGTCGTAAGAAGATAGAAGATGATAGTGTACTCAATGAGCAGGAACGACAGCAGGCTCTTACTCTTCTTGATCAGCAGGCAGAAGAACACCGCCTTCAGATACGTCAGCAGTATGGTCTTGCCTCACAGCAGGAACTCTATAATGCAGAGTTGGATCAGTTGAAGATGCACCTTCAGAATAAAGAAATATCTGAAGAAGAATATGAAGAGGCGGTGAAGAATATGAAGATTGCCAAAATGAAGGAGGCATTCGATTTTTACTCTAACCTCTCCAGCGGTGCTGTTCAGGCACTACAGCAAGCAGAGGAAGCGAACGTTGATGCGAAGTATGATGCGGAGATTGAAGCTGCGAAGAAAGCAGGCAAAGATACCACAGAACTTGAAAAGAAGAAATCTGAGGAAAAGCTAAAGATACAGAAGAAGTATGCTGATGTAAACTTCGCAATCAAAGCCTCTCAGATTATAGCAGACACCGCAACCTCTATCATGAAGGCTTACGCAGACCTTGGACCAATCGCAGGTTCTATCGCTGCTGCCTTGATGGGTGTGACTGGTGTTGCTCAACTCTCAGCAGCTAATGCAGAACGTCAGCGTGTTAAACGTATGTCGCTCAGTGGTGCTGGTGGTTCTGCCTCTGCTTCAGGCGCACGTGTTGCGACTGGTCTTGAGTCAGGCGGAAGTATCGATGTTGAGCGTAAACAAGATGGCAAAATGTTCCGTGCTGATTATGACCCTGACAGACGTGGATTTATCGACAAGCCAACCGTTCTCGTCGGAGAAGGTGGGTATGGTCATAGTAAGGAGTGGGTGGCTTCGAACGCTGCCGTCGAGAATCCTACCGTAGCACCATTCATTGATATCATTGACCGTGCACAGCGTGCAGGAACCATTCGCACACTCGACATGAATAAATTTCTTGTTCAGCAGGCACAAGGTCGTGCCTCTGGTGGATACGTCACACCAACAGTTAATGACGTGCGTGGTGTGGTTAAAGACTCCTACAAGGACACGCTCATCGAGCGATTAACTGATGTTCTTGACCGATTGTCAGTTGACGGCATCCCTGCATCAGTCTCTCTTAATGAGATAGAACAGAAGCAGCAACTACAAGACAAGGCACGAAGATTCGGAAGTAAATAGACTTAACACCTTACATAGTAATGAAGATAACTAACATAGAAAAGGGCGAAGACTACAACCTCAAGCCCGACACACAGATCCAGGTAGAACGAACCAATCCATTCTTCAATGATTACGGAGAACAGACGACACCGCTCGAACTGCCTTCGTCAGAACGTAATCGCAGGATACTCGGTTTCCCTGACTCGTTCGGTCGACGAGTGAAGATGACTGCTACAGATGTCGCGATACAAGATGGTGAGTACTTCGCTCAATGCAGGCAGGTGGTGCTATCTGCTCAATACAAGGGTGGAATATCAACCTCCTTCTACATTAACGATGGCTCCTTCTATTCAAGGATTCAGAAGGTAAAGCTGAAGGATATTTTCAAAGGTGAGTTTATTCCTGGTGTGAACACTGTAGAAGAAGGGATTAATTTTTGTCGTAATCTTCGCAATAACTCTAATGAACATTACGGTATCTTCCCAGTGCTTTTCACAGATGATTCTGGACAAAAGGAAGGTCTTAATTATAAGGTGTTAAATGGGTTTGGTAAGGAAAAGGTGTTGAGATACGACAAAATCTATGACTTCCTTCCCGAAGTGCCTTCTGCTACTTCCTTTCACCCTGATATGAGCGGTGATGATTGTGACTTCTATAATGCAGTACAGCGAACAGAGTATGTTAATGACATACCTATCACGCTCGCACCTGGTTATTATATGTCACCATTCATCCGTGCGAACTACCTTCTGAAGCGTGTCTTCGCTTACTTTGGGTATAATCTGCAAGAGAACTTCTTTACTCGCACAGAACCATTCAATAAGATGGTAGTCGTAAACAACGTTATGGACGTGTTGGTGAATGGAAAGATAAAGGTCGCTGACCTTGTACCTGATATTACCTGTGCAGATTTTATCTCTGTTTTTCGTAAGAAGTTCTGCTGTGAGTTCACCTCTGATGAAGGTAAGCGCATTGCAGATATCATCTTCCTACGTGATGCACTGAACGAAGCTCCGAACACCGACCTTACCCATTGCGTAACCCAAGAACCTACACTCTCTTATAAGTCAGAGAACGACTATAAGCGTGTAACACTCTCAGCGGAGGAGAAGGTCGATTCAGAAATCTCAGACTCCTACGACGATATAGATAGCTTAGTAAAGGCGAACCCGAACGCTTACTTCGACCCTATCGATGGGGCTATCTATAAGACTGGATGGTCTGGCGACTTCCAAGTGACGGTGAAGATAGGCGAAGCTTCGCAAGACTACAACACGGGAGAAACACTTGAAGCAAAAGAGATAAAGGTTCCAGAACTCATACCAGAGTTACGAATGCTTAGCTATAAGGCTACAATCAAGGAGGAAGATTTCACCTATGATATGGGTAAATTCCTCTACGTAGGTTCATACATGTCGCTCAATTCGAAGATGGTTGTTGCAACAGAACCGAAGGAGAATACCTCGGAATCCGCCAATAAACAAAAGACGATACTCGCCTTTAGTTATCTTTCAGACGGTCGTCCAGCAGGAACTGTCTCTGCTTACGATGTGAATGCGCCTTCACATCCTCGCATCTTCGATTATGCCCTGCACTACAATGGACCACAAGGCATCTTTGAAAAATTCTACCGTGAATATGACTTGCTGCTGCGCAATTCACTTCACGATATGAAGGTGAAGCTGCTACTATCTCAGTCGCAAAAACAGAACCTATCCTCTTATGCTAAGGTCGTTATCCGTGGTGTGCCTTTCTTTTTCAACAAACTCAAGTTCACACTTGGAGGGAAGAATGAGCCAGTAGAATCAGAGCTGTACACCGTATCGCTTATGGAACCGACCATCACCGCTCCTACGATCAATGAGCAACTCAAGGCTATGGATGTGAAGTATAAGTGGGTTGGAAAAGAGAAACGGACATCAGTCAGCTGGGAAGAATACAAGGCTGCTGATCGAGAACGAAACAAGACCTTCGTGACAGTCTACCCTCCTCTACCTTCAGCTGAGTATGTTGGTGTGCAATATGGTAAGCAGCGTTCATATACTGAGCGAATAACACGAAAAGGTGGCTGGTTCCGACACGGAGAGTACGAATACACTCGGACGGAGGTATGGTTGGAGTGCGTACCTCTTTAATTATGTCGGTTAAAACCTGTCCTTTATTATCTCAAATATATAGGGTACTTTTGTGTTAAACAATTCGCACATGGATATTATTCTTAAACCTGATTCGCTCAGCCTGACGGGCTCGATGAATCACTTTATCATATCAAGCACGCAAGAGGTTACATTCATTCTGAAGTATGCAGACTCGAATGAAATCATTGTGCAGCACACTTATACACCTAACAAGGCTAAGCGCATAGAGATAGACTTGGAGAACATCGTCACTCCGCTGCTATCTTTTCAGCTCCAGGAGTCGAATACAATTTATCGCCAACCGAACATTGCTCGTGAGTTCTTAGTTAATCTCATCGAAGACAAAACAGCTGCTCAAGAGTCTTGCCAATTCACGGTACTCCGTGCTGGTATAGATAAATTCTCCGAGTCTGCCTCAAGTTGGTTGAAGCGCAACTTCCTTACCTGGCAGCCTACGGTGAAGCCTGTTACCTATTACACGCCCGAGTTCCTTAGCTACTTCGCTGTCGAGGATTGCGTAGCTAAGTGTCGTGCTTACGTAGAGGAGAATGGTAGTTATATTCAGACAGACATCGAACTTGGCAACCTCTCTCATGGGAAAGTGTGGACGATCCCAATGCAATATGGAGTCATCGCTGGTAAGCTCAGTAAGATGCCAAGCTACTATGACGTATGGATAGAAGATGCTTCTGGAACTCGACTCACCTACATTCAGCGATACTATGCTTCAGATATTCGAAGCGAAGAAGAACAGTGGGTGCTCTTCGAAAATTCACTCGGTGGTATCGACACCTTCCGTGCGTATGGTGATGCTGAGAACACAGCGAAACACACGCACAATGTAGCTGAGATTGAGAACGACTCAGAAGAGTATCGTGTCGATACAGTCAGAGAATACAAGAAGAACACTGGGTTTCTTTCCAAAGAGGAACGCAAATGGTTGCTCGACTTCTTCCCTTCATTGGGCAAATTCCTCTACACAGGCAACTATGTACGTCGCATTGTAGTAACAGAGAGCGACGTAAGTTGGCAAACGAAAGACCTCCCTTCATCTTATACATTTACCTATAAGTACGCAGATGCACGTCCCTACCTGAATATTACCAGATCAGAGGATGCTGCGCCTGCAATGTTGGATATCAAGATACCAGATGTAGGGTCTTTTACCATCGCCCCACGCTTAGTTGAGCTTGAGCGACTACCGCTGAGCAGTGGGGCTTTATTTCCAGTTCAGAGTCCTTACTCTGATAAGTGGAATATTACAACAGCTGAAGCTATCCTTGAGTGGTTCTCACGTGAAGTTACCACCGCTTACAAGGGTGACGGTGCTTTCGGTCACCGACACGACAATATGTCGGTACTGAATGCGCTCGATCGTATTGGTGGTTACCTCACCTTGGATGCACAGAAGATTGCTGCTGGCTTGGCTGACGAAGCAAAGGCTGCTCGTACGCTCGACCCTAAGAGTGTCGACTGGGAGAAAATCGTGCGTACAGACCAAGACACCATCGTAAATGCACTGACTACCTTTATGAAGGGTATCGTGTTTGGTAAGTCGGTTCGTGGCGAGTCCGGCGTATCTATCTATCAGGATGAGCAAGGTGACTGGCATATAGACGCAGAATATCTGCACGTGCATCGTAAGCTCACCGCAGAGGAGGTGGAGATAATGAAGACCTCTCACATAAAAGGCAAGATTGTGAACTCTGCTGGTAGTTTCGTGATATCTAAGATAGAGAGGATAGTAGGTGCATGGCGATGCTACTTCCGCCAGCAGGATAGTGAGGGTCGTAGAGTTTATAATTCTATGCGAGTGGATGACCTTGCACTGTGCGAGACATTCAACTTGGTAGATGCTGGCGGTCAGCTGTCTAATCACTACTGGCATAGGCGTGTTAAAGCTGTTGGTACTGATTATGTCGACATCGCGGATAATACGAATGTAGATGACTACGCAAGCGGTAGCGATGTTCCACAGGTGGGTGACGAGGTTGTGCAGCTTGGCAACCTCACTGTTCCAGAAAGACAGAGTGCTATCATACAATCAGCAGCAGGAGAGGATTCACCGTACTTTAAGATTATAAAAGGTATTAATAGCTTTACCCTTCCTGCCCCTATCTTCCTTTTTGATAAGGAGAAATTCGAGATAAGGGTTGAGAACCCTGCTAATCGTGGTAAGTATATCCGTCTGCAAGACTTTTTAGAATCTATGCAGGGACGTATTAGTTCGGTCCTACAGCAGTCAGATAGACAGATTACCTTTTACTTCGGTGATGCTGTTCCTTCATTGACGAATGAACCTGCTAATGAATGGGCGGACGATGCTACAAAGGAATTGCATGAGCATGATATCTACTACAATCGCTCATACGTTGAGACAGGTGGCGGTCGTGCTTATTCTTTCGAGCGGAACCCTGATGGCTCTTTCTCTTGGCACGAGATTACCGATGCGGACGTATTAAAATCATTAGAAGCAGCTAAGCACGCACAAGATACGGCAGATGGTAAGCGTCGAGTGTTCGTGCGAGATATTCCTACTCCTCCTTACGATGCAGGCGACCAGTGGAGTAACGCTACCTTCGGAGATAAGTACCGCAACGACTTGCTTGTTTGCATTCATCCAAAGAAAAAGGGTGAAGAGTTTAGCATCGAAGATTGGCAGTCTGCACAACATTATACTACTAAACAGTTCGAGGCTGAGTTTAATGTTGGTGGTAAATCAATCTCTGCCTTTGTGAAAGACTTGCGTACTGGTCTTGAAACGGTTGGTATGCACTTGGATGGTGAGAATAGCACTTTTGATATTGTTGCAGACCGTTTCAAGGTAAGAACAACAACTGGCAATGTTCCTTTCTTTACTGATGGTGAAAAGCTTAATGCATCTTTTATCGACGCTAAGAAGATTGTTACTCAAGGCTTGCAAGCTGGAGATATTGACGCTAATAATGCCACGATAAGGAACCTTGTTGTAGAAGGGGATAGTACCTTTAATGGAACGATAAAGACAGAAGATGGTACTATTGCTGGATGGAAGATTAAACATGGATCTATAGGGTATGGAGCGGATTTTGACGGATTGTCTCTTTTTGATACATGTTTGATTTATAATTACAGAAACAGAAAAAGACAAGTAATAGTTGGAGAAGACCCAAAAACTAAAATATCGTATGGTGCTGACACTATGCTTGCATTAAGAAACAATACACGTGAGTCAGCGAGGAATATAGGGATATTTATTGATGTTGCCCCTGATAAAGATTTCGTTTTCAGGGATAACTTCGCCATACTCGCATTGCGTGGTACTTATGCTGGATTTAGACGCAAGCTGGAGGTCGTAAGTGATGACTACACAATAAAGAAAGAAGACTCTTCTATTCTTTTTACAGGCAGAGTTAAAAAGCTTTTTACCTTGCCATCCGACCCAGAAGATGGTGAGGAATTTACGATTTATTCTGCTTATGGTCAAGACATAGAATTAAAAGCTAATGACGGAACGTCTATAGAAGGTGATGCCACTGCTCCAAGAATCAGGGAGAACGGGCATTTGTCAGCATTAAGGTGTACGTATCGCATAGTCTTTTCGATGCTTCGTAAGACGTGGTACATCTTTGTACAATAGTCATTAATGAAAATTTAATAGCGTTCATTTATTAATTAAAACAAAAGGATAACAAAATGAAGAAGATTTTAGATTGTGTTTACAGGATTTTCGGAAGGCTCGCTACTATCGGTAGCGACAAGTACTTACACCTCATTGCAGGTCTTATCGTTGCATTCGTGCTTGGTAGGCTGTTTGCAAACGTTGAAGCGTGGGCATTCCCTGCAA
>ENA-OWLC01000105-OWLC01000105.1-metagenome-genome-assembly--contig:-NODE-105-length-19767-cov-5.611607_pt1 | contig 19767 bp, 9 predicted proteins | sample MGYA00245344_ERZ651092 | MGnify/ENA primary metagenome ERZ651092 (study PRJEB26857, sample SAMEA4031755) | metagenome | biome: human; feature: oral; material: saliva | place: Philippines | collected 2014 | study... | reverse complement strand
TTTCTTGTCTTTTACTTACGCAGACCTTGAATTTATGTAAACATTTTTTTCGAGTACAAACATTCTTATTCCCTACGTAAGATTTAACTGCAAACTATAAATAGACGCTGTGCGCTTTATAATATTAGAGCTTAGTTTATCACTTCATATTTCGAAAGAACAAAAAACTCCCTATAATTATGAGAATTATAGAGAGCTTTAAGTTTATCGAATTGAAGAATTCTATTATTTCAAATACTTCTTCAAACGCTTTTCAAGAAGCATATAATGTGCTTTCAAATCAGGAGAAGAAACACGTGGAATAGTTGTTTCCAACAAAGAAAGCAACTTCTGCGCATACTCTAATTGGAACTCTGAAGTGCGATTGACAGTTGTTCCCCACAAAGGTTCTGGCTCACCATAGCCATTACCGAAGTTAAGAAAATGCGTATCATCATCTAAATTTCGTTGTCTGTCTGCCAAATAACAACATTCTGTATACTCTTTACCAAGCTCCTTCTGTCGTAACATATTGGTAATAATACTATTTACAGAAGTCAAAGGCGATTGAAGATTATGAACATTAGGTGCTTGCTTCATATCAGAGACACCCTCTTGCAATAAGTCGACATAGAGTCGTTGCATAGAGAGGTCAGCCACTGAAAGATTCTCTTTACCGGCAATCGTCTTGCCAAAGACATCTTGATAAACATCCTCCATATACTCAATTGGCGAATAAGAGGTAGAGTCAAGATAATAAGAAATAGCAAGTTTTGACGTTGCCATCATAGCAAGCGACTGCACATCACGAGCTAAAATCTTAAAAGGCTTGTTTGCTCCGAATGGTAGTTTCTTCTCAATCGTATCGTTACCTAATGTCACAAACGTGCGTGCTTGCTTCAAAAGCCATTGCACAGACTCTTTTTGCTTAGCCTTAGGCACAACCTTATAGCGTGGTAAGCCCGACTTCTCGCTTGTTTGATAGAGGTAGATGCCAGGAACATTAACACTAACATTACGTACATAATGCATAGCTTGAGACAACACCTCATTATATAACTCAGCCTTACGATTATCACCATCCTCATCACCAATCCAATGATCAAGGTTCTTGAGAATCATTCGAAGATTGTCCATACCATAGGTAGACGACTTTACAGGGTCGTCACCGAGGTCTTCCTCAATAGCAGAAGGGTCATACTTCGTTCCCGTTTGCTGTAAGCCATAACGATAGAAAGGGTCGCCCTCATGCTTATCAGCCAACAAACGCAGCTGTTTAGCATCATCCTCAAACCCCTTCGAACCAGGGAAAAGTTTGTAAGCCCACTCAACAGCATAGTAATCATAGACACCAAGGCGCGGTGGAGTAAGTTTAACGCCATAATCAGTAGGTTGCGCAACATAATTAAAACGTGCATAATCCATGATGGAAGCCGTTGTACCATACTTTTGCGTGAAGGCAGGAGAACGCAACGAGTCAGTAGGAAGCGCTGCAGAAGCTGCCATGTTGTGCATAAATCCAAGCGTATGACCAATCTCGTGCGCAATAATATACTCGAGTGTCTCCTCTATAATACTGTCAGGCATCTGCGCTCCACGTGCACGAGGATCAATCTGTGCCGTCTGAACAAATCGCCAGTTGTTAATCGTGTTTACAACATCATTATAAACAAGAACGGTAGCATTGATTACTTCGCCTGTGCGAGGGTCAGTCCACGATGGTCCCATAGCATTCTCGACGTCAGTAGGTAAGTATCTGATACAAGAATACTTGAAGTTATCAGGGTCGAAATTAGGGTCGTTCGCAGGGAAGTCTGCCACCTGCATGACATTCTTAAACCCAATACGTTCGAAAGCCTTATTCCACCATAGAACACCAGCTTTGATAGCTCGTTTCCAAAGTGGAGGGAATGTATTCTCTACATAATAGACGATTGGCTTTGTTGGTTCGCAGAGTTCGCCAGCAAAGTAGGCAGCCGTATCCTTCGGTACAAGTCGCCAACGCTTAACGAATGTTGCTTTATCAATTGATCCGTCCTTCTTAAGAACATCCTTGTTCATAAGAAACATTCCCACACGTGTATCACTCAAACGAGGTGTCATCAAGTCGTTTGGCAACAAAGCTAACGTAAAGTTTACGCCAATCGTTACGGGATAGTTGGTGATAGGCGAACCCTTCTTACCAGAGAGACTAATAATGTAATGCCTATCCATACCGACACAGGCATTCTCATCGAAGACTTTTAGTTTCGTCACCCTTGTAAGATTATCTTTCAAAGATGAGTTTACTGTGTACGACCCTACATTCTTTGCAATCACTGGGAAGAAGCGATTCTCCTTTAGAATAAAGGACGAAGCATCGAACAGCACGGCTCCAGTGGAGTCGTTATGTGCTTTGATAGGGAATGAAAAGAAATCAAGATTATCATAATTCAGCCTTGCAGCAAGCGTAGCTGAGGGCTGATTCTTTGGTACAAACAAGTCGGTATTTACCACCTGCATCACCACAGAACTATCTTTCTCAATGAAGCGTACATGCACTAAGTTGGAATTCTTAAAGCCTAAGTCGCCCATCTTAGGATTTGACACTGACGAAATGGTTACGCCAATAATCATGTCGCGACCCAAAGACTGCTTCGGAAGCTCCATCAATATACGTCCGTCAGTCTTATGAAACGAGACAAAGCTACCACGCACCGACTCCGTTAATTGCTCGGTGAGGGCACGCTCGTAAGCCGATTTCTTTTCTGTTTGTGTGCTCTGCGCCTTCTTCTTACGTTTTGAAAACGGGAAAGCCGCTCCCGATGTTGCGACCAGAGAGAAGAGAAGCAGAAGTAATAGTATGCGACGCATTAACTGATTAGCTATTAATGAATATTTCATTGACCATCCTCCAAAGCTTTGTTCACCTTAAAGAGCAACATAGAATAATGTGAGTGCGCATCAGGTGAGAGGTTTGCTTTGACACACTTCTCCAACATTGGCTTTAGCTTCAACAGTGAAGTGTAGAAGTAAATAGCCGAACCATCTAACAAAGCAGCATCAACTGTTGGTGCGAGGGATGCTGTAGGGTTACCATAGGCAGTGTTACTTGTCTGATTGCCATTAACCGATGTAGACTGAAGTGCTGCTGGACCATTACCGCCCTGCTTGTTAGCCTTGTCGATAACGGCACGTGAATACGTTAGATAAGTACGCTGTAACACACGTTCCTCCTGAGATGGAGCCTTACATAATTGTGCACTTTGAAAGAGTGAAGAGAAAAGGTCGTCGAAATATTCTTTCTGACTGTAACTCTGTGATGAAAGGTGTGATGCTACTGCCAAGCGTGTACGAACACCAAAGAGATCATATCCAATAAACTCTAAAAGCTGGTCGTAGTAGCTTATAGCCATGAATCCCTTACGTTCAAAGGTTGGGTTAGCATATTGCTTGAAGTGCTTTGCCTGATTTAAGCACCATAACATCGCCTGTCGCTGGCGTGCTTTAGGTACTACCTCATAGCGAGGAACACCCGATGTTACTTTCATATCGTTTAAGAAGATACCACCAACATTGCTCAACACACGTTTGAAGAAAGCATATCTCTGCTGAGAGATTGCCAGATATAACTTCTCTTTGATGCGACTATCTTCATCGTCTTTCACCCAGTTATAAAGGTTGTTTTCAACGATTTGCATATTACGCAATCCATATTCGCTCGCCTTAATCGCATCACTACCCAATGCACCTTCTTGTACACGTGGGTCCCAAATCAATGAAGAAGTTCGGAAGAAACGATAACGAGGATTCTGTACACGCTTATCAACCATCTTCTCAAGTGCATCGGTTTCAGCACTTAAACTTGTCTTTGATGGGTCGAAATAACGATAAGCCCATTCGATAGCATGCTTATCATACTGTCCAACATTCTCTGGCATATAAACAACACCCTTATCACTTGGCTGAGCAACATAATTAAAAGGTGTATTAGCCATTATTGATGCAGCAAGATTGTTGGTATGTGTGAATGTGCTATTACGAAGAGAGTCAACAGGATAGGAATACGAAGCTCCTATATTATCCAGCAAACCAAGGCTTCGCCCTACTTCGCATGCTACCATGTATTTCAATCCTTGATTGAACTTGTCTTGTGGCAGATGAGAAGTACGCATTGTGGCATCTGATGCTGCTGAACCTAAGAATAACCAACGGTAAATCTGATCACCGACATTGGCAGGAACAAACACAGAGGCATTGATGATTTCTCCTGTTTGTGGGTTCGCCAAAAAAGAAGATGTAACCTTCTCAGCTGTACTTGGCACGTATCGAATGCAAGAATAGGCAATATCATCTGCATCGAAGTTATGGTCATTCTTTGGGAAGTCTAAGGCTTCAATAGCCTTTTGATAACCCGCTTGTTCGAAAGCCTTATTCCAAAGTTCTACTCCTTGCTTTATCGCATTCTTCCATTCAACAGGGAAGGCATCATCAATATAAAAGCATATTGGCTTAACAGGCTTTGATAACTTACCTTGTTCGTAAGCCTTTAGATTCTGTGGAACGAGGTTCCAACGTTGTGCTATGAATGTTTGCTTGCTTTTTGCTATGTTATTATCGAAGGTGAGTTTAGATATAGATGCTATACCAACACGTGAATCTGTTATGCGTTGGCGCATCTTGCTATCTGGCAATAATGCTAAACTATAGGTAACACCTACGGTTGTTGGAATCTCACTCGCAACTGGTAAAGACAAGAGTGAGGCAGTGAGCAGATAGTTGAAGTCAACGTTTATTATTATATTACGATCAAAACTCTTAATCGTTCTAACATAAGACATTTCGCTCTTAGGCGAAGCTGACAATGCTAAATCACCCGACTTCTTTGGAATAATGGGTAACATACTGTTAGGACGTGCCAAGAGATCTGTTGCATCTATCACGATAGCCGAACTATCATTGTTGTAAGCAGCAATCTTAAAGCCCATCAAGACTGGGTCACGATAGCTAATCTTCAAGGCTTCTTGCATCTCAGCGCTTGCACTACCATCTGAATAAACCACACTGTTAGGTGTCTTCATCACCAAGCTGCTGTCTTGAACTTCGAAAAAGAAATGCAAAGGAGTGAAGCTCTTTGTACCAATGGTCAGATAGGTTGGGTCTGTTGTTGAGGAGATACCACCACCCAACAACATCTCTTTATGCAAGTATTTAACAGGGACCTCCAAGTAGAGTTTCCCATCACTCTTATGTACAGTGATAAACTTACTACTTGCAGTTTCCTTCTTCTTGTCCTTAAATAGTTTATCGTATTTTGTTTCCTTCTTAGCTTTTTTGTCTTCGTCGCCTTTTTTATCATCGGCAAAAGCCCTAACATTAACGCACAATAGTAATAAGCCTATTCCTATTGTGCGCAGTGTTACCATTATATTGTTTGTTTTCATGTCGGAATTATGGTTTGAATGTGGCATGTAATCTCCTTACATGCCACGTTCATTATTGTCTGTATGTAATGCTCTTGATACGTCCAGTAATATTCTTTTTCGCCCAAAGCAATTTGTTTTCGTTCATATCAAAACAGTAAATGCTTCCCACAAGCTGACCTGAAGCTGCGTTTGTGGCTACATAAAGCTTATTGCTTCCTTCTAAGATGAGCATATCAGCGATAGTCTCACTGCCATCTCCAAAGGTTGTTAATGCGCTTTGTGGGAAATTACCACCAGACAATACGTTGTAAGCATACAGCTTATTACCAGCAGAATAGTAAACTAAGTTCTTCTCTGGAGATACGCGTACAACTGATTGTGTGGTCAAACCCGCAGTAGCTGGTACAACAGCCTCATCTTTTACAACTGCTGCCTCAACCTTAGTAGCTGTAGAAGGATAGAAGCCTGGGAAGATATAATAGCACTTAAACTTTGATGAAGTAGCATTCCATGTGAGTAAAACGATGTTACGCTCGTTGTCAACAGGTCCCATACCAACAAGTGTTTCACCCGTAAACTTCCCCTTTAATAACTCAACAGGCACCTTACCTGTAGCCTGTACCTTTTGTGCAACTAATCGTCCTTCAGCATTATCAAACATTACGTAGCCTTGTACATAACGTAAGTCTTGTTGCTTCCAAGCTGTAGCAGCATCAGCTAAAGATATGTCAGAGCCTAAAGCATCCTTTATAGAATTACCTAAGTTGAAAGGTGTTGTCTCTGAGAGTGTCAATCGGTTTGGCACATGATTTATCATTGTCAGCATTGACTTAGGATATGTCAAGGCACTCTTTCTAAGATATGTAACATCACCTGTACTATTAGTAGTGAAGCGCATATTCATCAGATTACCGTCGAACTCATAAATAGTACTTGGATTTCCTACAGCAACAAACAAGAGTGGAGTCTTGTTATCACGTGCTAACGCATAATCAATTCCCTTAGGTTCTCCTGTGAAATCAATGCTTGGGTTATTCTTTTGCAGAACATCTAAGTCAAAAGTCTTTGTACTTCCTTCCTCTGGCAGATAAGAAACAATTGTCTTTCCGCTATTACTTGCTAATATGTAAAGACCATCAACATAAGAGTATTGTACATTTAGTCCAAACTCATAATATTGAATATTATCTCCATTGCTCACCTTTAATCGGCATGGGAAAGAGCCGAAGTCCTTACATACATATTTAAGAGAAGCATCGGTCGATACAACCTTACCATTTACTTCCCACTCATAGTCAACCTTCTTTTGCTCATTTGTCTGTACGACATTAGGCGAAATCTTCAATGTATCCCATCTATTAAGGGTATATTTCTCCTGTAAGTCCTGTGCCAATGACAACTTAGACGAATTGCCAGAAGGACCATAAGACTCGTCTTTTATACATGATTGAAATGACAATGCCACTAATGGGAGTGCCAAGAGAAGATATAAATATTTCTTTATCATCTTATTTCTTATTTATCTGTTTACCAATATTCATTCTATCATAAGGTATAATCATAGTTTCTCGTAAGCTAAGTTCCTTATTGAAACGATACTCCGTGTACACTCGATTATACCTTAAGACAAGTAACAATACTTATCCTACCTTTTACAACTCATCTGGATGCGCTGCAAAGTAAGCAATTACCTCCTGCACATGCTGATAAAGATAGCCTTGTGCCGTTACATCAGAGCCTTCTATGATATCTCTGATAGTAGCCTCATTACTGTCATAATAAGCAAGTAACTTACGATACTTGTTTTTGGTAAAGGCTCCTAACCCCCAATAACTCTCCATCACTTCCCAGAAATCAGGCTTAGAGAGTACATTGTTAAAGGTTATTTTAACCGTATTGCTCTTGGTAAATCTTGTACCCAACTTATCCTTCCCTACTAAATTCAATACCAATCGTATTGAATCATCCTTATCTTCTGACAAGTTAGCACGTATCAATGTTACTGGAACATAGGTACGATAAGCATTAGGAGCGAAACGCAAGGTGTCAGCATTAAGTGTGTAATGCTTCCCTGCAACAGCTGTTGTACCCTTACCTACCTCTACACTGAAGGGTTGCGCCTCAGCAGAAAGATTACCTACAAGCTGCACAGGGAGATAAACCACATGTGTAAGTGTATCAACAGGCTTTACTCCGAATGAGTAATTCACAACAGTATCACCTGGTTGTGCATAATAGAAGCTAACTTGATTTGTTGGTTCAAACATGCCGTCAGAACTGTGTTCACCATCAAAGTCGACGTTGCTGCATGCTGCAAACATGGTTACACCAGCGCAAACAAGTAGTATATTTCTTATTGTTTTTTTCATTTTCATAAAGTGTTTAATAACTTACTGTCCTCCGAACTCTTTCTCCGTTTCTGGCCAAGGCAAGACGAAGATGGAATTAGATGGCTGACGTGTGGTAATACCTCTAAAGTCAGTAAATGCTTTGTTGTAGTGCTTCAACGCATAGAACGTTTGTCCTTCTCCAGGCATCTCACGCATACGCTCACGCAACATCTCCTTATTGAAAGCCTCTCGTGTTGCTACCTTTGCGCTATCAACATCCTCTAATCCACGACTTTTTCTTACTTCATTGAGTAATCTAACAGCCTCTGTCTTATTACTATCGTATGTACATTCACTTAAGATATAATACATCTCTGGCAAACGGATTAGTGTCAAGCCCTGTAAAGGATTACTATTCACCTGTGCATCACTCTCTAAGAATCTTACAAAAGAATAGGTTTTCAAACCATCTGGTGTAGTATTCTGTCTGTAATAGCCAGTGTAACGCAAGTCAGTACTTGTAGCCGAGAAAGCTGATGTCTCATACAGATTCTCAAGATCTCTACGTCCTTCTGTGAATGTACCGCGTGCTGTCTGCGATAAGAAAAGCGTGGAAATAGTACTTGAAAGCGTATTGTTATACAAACCGAAGATCAACTCTCCTGCTGCAGGGAAACGCTTTACATCACTCAATGAACTATACTTCTTCAATGAGAAGTTATTGGTTGCATCGATTACCTGCTTAGCATACTTAGCCGCATTCGCCTCGTCACCCATAGCATAGTAGACTCTTGCCTTGGTAGCAGCCACAGCATACTTATTAAAGAACACAGCACGCCCTTTCAGATAGTCATTAGTAGCAGTTGTCTCAACGTTTACTACATCATCGTTCTTCAAGAGTTCTTCAGCTTTATCCAAATCCGACAATATCGCCTCATACGTTTTATGCAAAGTCAATAACTTCTTATTATTGAGGTCGAAAGTCGTTGAGTATGGTATACCACGTGTTGACGCATTGCTTTGACCATAGTCTTCAGCAAAAAGACGAACGAGGTCGAAGTGCATAAAGGCACGTAAGCCATAGCACTCACCACGCATCAAAGGCAGCTCCGCATGCTCAAACTTAGCATTCTCTGTTTGATCAATTATATTATTGACGTATGCTATTGCTTGATATTGCTTTGTCCAAATAGCATCAACGATTGAGCGTACATCACTGCGCATATAATCGTATTGTCCTACGAAGTAGCTTGTCTCTGATGAGTTATCGTAACCAAAGATTTGTCCTAACTGGTCTACGAAACCAAAGCCTAAATTGCCACCATATAAGTCTGATGTTGCCATACTACCATAAGCACCATACATTGCATTACGGAAACCACGGATAGATGAGAACTGCTCTTCCTCATCAACTTGTCCTGCTGGTTGAACATTTATAAAGTCGTTACACGATACCACAGATAGCATCATGACAGCACCTACCAATAGTTTTGTATAATATGATATTCTCTTCATATTCATTTCTTTCTTATTGTTACCTAAATAGTCTTTCACCATTATATTAATGTGTCAGCCATCATCGGTTTAAAATCCAAGTCTTACTGAGAACTCTACGCTTCGCTCATAAGGATAACTTAATCCGCGCTCACGTTTTACAGATGAGAGATAGAAGAGGTCGTTAGCCAACATCTCCAAGTGTAAACGCTTCAAGCCATATCGCTTAATGAATGTCAATGGCACTTCGTATGCTAACGAGAGACTGCTCAGCGTGATATAATTATTTGTCTCAACAAATCGTGATGTCTGCATAGGTACGCTTGAATCGCTAATTCGCTTGTACTTTGCTTGCTGACCAACTTCCTTCCATCTGCTGCTAAATACGCGTTCGTCAGCATTATAGCGTGGGTCAGCACCCTCCACCTTACTTGCTAACGTCTGGTTATAGACAGCTCCACCGAAAGAATAACGCATAGACATTCCCATTGAGAACTGCTTATAGGTAAGGTAAGAGCCTAATGAACCCATACCGAATGGTGTAGTATCACCATATACTACCTTGTCATTAGGGTCGTAAACGAACGTAAGGCTGCCATCACGCTTAATGAAGACCTCATTACCCGTGATAGGGTCGATACCAGCTGAAGAAACCACCTTCAATGCTGTCAACGACTGACCTTCCTCATAGATAGGCAGTGGTGTCACACCACCCTTTGCCTGGTTCTTCTCGTTTTGTTCGCGAAGAGCGTTACTGATTTTCTTAATCTTATTCTTGTTGTAAGCGTAGTTAAGGCTCAACGACCACTCCCAATCCTTATTCTTAATAGGAATAACACGTGTCTGGAACTCGAATCCACGATTCTCTACCTCTCCGACATTCTCACGTGACGTGGTAATACCCAATGATGGAGCCTTAGTAATGTCAAGCAACAAGTTGTCTGTATTCTTTACATAAACATCTGCCGAGAAGTCCCAGCGTCCCTTGAACATTGTGAGGTCAAGACCGAGGTTGGCACTGAGTGTTCTCTCCCACTTAAGGTTCTTGTTTCCAATACCCATTGGTACGGCACCAATACCTTTTATATAGTTAAGACCTGCCAAACTGGTATACATTGTCAACGCCTGATAGGGTTCAAACGAGATGTTTCCAAGATAACCCAAACTTGCACGAAGCTTTAACAACTGGAAAGGTGAACCTTTAAGGAACTTCTCATTATGAATATTCCATCCTGTTCCCACACTCCAGAAAGGAGCAAAACGAGAGTTCTTACCAAACTTAGACGAACCTTCATAACGATAAATCACATCTAAGAAGTAACGGTTATCCCATATTGTGTTAAGGTTTACGAAGAAACCTGCACCATTATACTTACTGTCTACACCACCTGGTTTGCCTGTTGGATAGTTTCCTGCCAACAATGGGTGGGCTACGTTGTCTGAATAATAACCTACAGAACCATACCTACTACCGTCGACAGAGTTTGACTCGATCGTTGCACCTGCCATCGTCGTAAGGAACAGCTTACTAAATATATAGTTATTGTATGACACCATCAACTTACCCTGATAGGTCGTTGTACTGGTGAAAGTCTCTGTCAGGCTTCCTCTGCGTGACACATCGGCTACGTTCTTAATCTGATCTGCCGAGAAGGGTGACACAAAGTTACGTCCCTCATATTTTGTCTTTTGTATTGAGAAGTCTCCATCAATTCTGAACTTCTCACCCAACCATAACTGAAGTGTTGTTGTGTTTAATACGTCAAGCGTATTTCCTCTGTTGAAACTACCTAACGATGCCTCATACAGAGGGTTAGAGAGGTCGTAGTTCAACTTTGGTTTCAGGGCTCCATACTCATCATATGGATATTCATATGGATTCTGCTTCACCCACTCAGAGAAGTCACCATATGGCGACTGAGTTGATTTCACAGATGAGATAGTAGCCGTATTACTGATAAAGAACTTACCAGAAAGGTTATATGAGAGCTTGAAGTTTGTTGACAAACGCTCACGGCTCGAACCCTTCATTACACCTTCCTCATCTCCATAACGCACACCTAAGTTGTATCGTGCGTGCTCATCACCTCCGTCGATACTTACACTATGCTGTGAAGAAAGCGCATTACGCAATGGCTTCTTAATCCAGTCGGTTGTTACACCGTCTTGAATCTGATTGTAATAGTATGCATACTTGTTTTGCAGCGCATATTGTTCTGCTAAGTCGGTTGCTGTATAAAGACCCGCCAAACGCTCGTACTCAAGCTTTTGTGATGCTGAAAGCAATTTATAATCGCTCAAATCAGGAGTTGACAAACGTAATGTTCCGTTATAATTAAATCTCAACTTACCACCCTTGAGTGCCTTCGTTGTGATGACGATGACACCTGCAGAAGCCTTCGCTCCATAGAGTGCTGATGCCGATGCATCTTTGAGTACGGTAATTGACTCAATATCGTTCATATCCATATCATTGACATAGTCCACCTTTACCTGCGAACCGTCAACAACGAATACTGGTAAGTTTGCTTGACCAGAGAAGGTAGCACGTCCACGAATATTGATATCAGCAATCTTATTTGGGTCAGATCCGCCAAGGTTATCTTCTAACACGCTAAGACCTGGCACAAAGTTAGCCAAACTCGTAAGTACATTTTTTGTACCAACAGACAATAATTCGTCTTTCTTTATAGATACTTGCGAACCTGTAAAACTGTTTCTATTCTTTGTTGCAAAACCTGTTACGACAACTTCACCCAACTCACCAACGTCTTCCTGCATCGTGAAGTTACCTGCCGTACCATTCTTTACCTTTTTCTCTAAAGGCTTATATCCTATATAATTAAAGGTAAGTGTAACCTCTGGCAGGTCGGTATTAATTTCATACTGACCATCTAAATTCGTAATATAACCGCCATTAAAGCCTTTCATTCGGATGGTTACACCGGGCAGAGGCAAACCGTCTTTATCGGTTACCTGTCCATATACTCCCTTCCGTTTCTCTTGTGTTGGTTTACGAACAAGTTTCACGCTGTTGCCATCAATACTATAGCTAAAACCAGTCTTATTAAAGACTTGTCCTAACACGGCACGAACAGGCTGCGCTTGTGCGTCAATGTTAACTTTCTCCGCTTGAGATAGTAGTTCGGGAGTCACATCAAATTGTAATCCTGTTTGCTTTGACACTTCATCTAAGAAGGTCTTCATTTCTGTTTGCTTCATAGACAGCGTCACCACCATCTTATCGACATCTTGTGTTTGTGCCGATACGGTTGACCCTATACTAAGCATTAACATCAGAGCCAGTACTGCCCAAATTCGTAATACGAGATTACTTTTTTGCATTTCTTTTCTCATTTCCCCTCTGGTACTTTAATGTTTAGAACTATTCTTATAAATTAAAACGTATAATAAAAAATTATACTAAGAATCTTTTTCAAAAGCCGCTTTTTAAACAGCGAATCTACAAAAGTACATAAAAAACAAAAACCTTGCAAATATTTTTTAAGTTTATATATTAAAAACATATCATTTCATAACATCTATCACAAATATTTGATTGAAACCTAAAATATTATTTCTTTGCCTATTCTTTACATTGTCTTTCTGTCTTTTATCACTCACCTTAGCCACAATCAATAAGCGCATGTAAATATTTTTTATACATCTTGATTTTTATATATGGTCTTTAGCCTTCGAAAAGAGGCTTAATAGGCTTCTAAAAGGTGCCCTTTTAAGGTCTTACTAACGCCCTTTTGGACCCTTAATAAGCACATTTTAAAATGCAGGTTAATAACATACTGTGTACCTGACAGTTACAAGCATCTTTAGAAATGCTATTTTATACGCATGAAAAGGAGATTTAACCCGAAGTTATGTAAAGATATTTCGTAATGATAAAAGAAGACGTTTATAAGATAGTATACAAAAAACGGGATTACCTTCGTAAAGGCAACCCCGTAAAACTATTATAACTTAGGATTATTTAATGTAATAAGAATACTGCTTCCAACCTAATGGAAAGGTTATTATGCAGAAACTTATAACGTCGTTAGATAAGAATCTATTAACGTAACTTATAACCCTTGAACGCATAGAACAAGATATAGCCAAAGCATACAAAGCAAAGACCATAGGCATATCGAGCATCTGAAACATCCTTTAAAAGACCAAACAGTACTGTAATTGCTGCTCCACCGATAAGTCCCATTGTCAAGAGTGATGAACCCTTCTTGGTAAACTTACCCAAATCCATCAATGCCAAAGGCCAAAACGCTGGCCACATCAGTGAACATCCTAAAGCCATAACACCGACACTATAGATACTGTAAACTCCAGGAAGAAGAACAACGAGGGTCGTTCCCAATAAGGCTACGAATGAACAAATCTGCAAAGCACGTGTCTGAGAAAGATACTTAGGAATCAGAATGATTCCTGCAATATATCCAATACTAATACTAATCGGAGTTATCCAAGAATAGTTTTCTGGATGAGCAAGTCCTAACTCATTCGCATAGTCAATGAGCGTTCCCAACACAATAGTCTCTGCACCAACATAAAAGAAGATGGCAATAGCACCCAGAACCAAGTGTGGGAACTGGAAAACAGACTTCTTACTGTTTGCATAAGCAGATACTTCTTGGTCAACCTCATCAGTCTCACTGCTATCCTCACCTGCTGCCTTCACCTCTGGCAATGGTGACAAAAGAGCCACTACACCCAAAGCAACGAACAGACAAATAATCACAGCAAAAGGTTTACCTAAATCATCTATCGCAACACTACCTGAAGCACCTGCGAAAAGAGCAATAAAGAGGGGTGACACTGGCCAAGCTAACTTGTTGATCATACCCATAATAGAGATACGCTTTGCAGCACTCTCCGTTGGTCCCAATATTGTCACATAAGGATTTATAGCTGCTTGTAAGAAGGTGTTAGCCGTTCCACAGAAAAAGGAAGCTGCTAAAAACAAAGGAAAACTCTTTGCATCTGCCGAGAAGATAAACACTCCAAAAGCTACGGCAAACATTCCGAACGCAATAGCCATCGTACGCTTATATCCTATCTTGCTAATTAACATTCCCGCAGGATAGCCAAAGATAAGGAAAGGCAAGAATGTTGCACCAATGAGCATATATGCTTCCATTGAAGAAACACTTAACGACACCTTCAATACTGGAACCAACAATGAATTTATACCCAAGGCAAATCCACAAGTGAAAAACATAAGCCCTAAGAATGCCATAGGGACAAGGAAACTCTTTTGTTCTTTCATAAGTCTACTATGCAACACTATTGATGAATACTTCACTTAAATAATATGGGACAACATGACATCTTCTCTTGTTGATTAGAGTAATGTTATGTCCACGAACAAGACATTTCGTACAATGTTTACAGTACGACAATGTTTTATTATTAAGAATTGAGATGTCAGGGGAAGAGATAGAACTCTAATTATAAAAGTCAGATTCTCACACTTCTTGAAGCGATATAAAAAGATTTTCGAGGAGTATATAACTCCCTAAAAACTATCATCAACAACTGACATACTCCATCATATTAAACTGTTGGAAGGCCCAACAAATATTACCCTGCATTCTGTCATTTCAAGAAAAAACCTAACCCAAGTGTTGCAATAAAAGTCACATTAAATCTTGATTGACGATGCAAAGGTATAAAAAAAACGCGAAAAACTATCACAACTTGATAGTTTTTCGCGTTTAATCTCTTTGTTTGAGGATTATAAAGCTATTATTTCGTACGCCTGAGTATCTCATCACGGCATTCTTCCATCAGCCATTTTGGCGTACTCGTAGCCCCACAGATACCTACTGTTTCAACTCCTTCAAACCAACTCATGTCGATTTCGTCTGCACTCTCAACCTGATGGGAGTTTGGGTTTACACTCAAACATTCGTGGAAAAGAACCTTACCATTTGAACTCTTACGGCCTGCCACAAAGAGAATTAAATCGTGTCGAGCAGCAAAGGTTGAAATGTTTGGCATACGGTTAGCAACCTGTCGGCAGATGGTATCAAAGCTTTGGAACTTAGCCTTTGGTGATATATGACTTTGAATGTATTCGATAATCTTATGAAACTCATCCAAACTCTTTGTTGTCTGTGAGTAGAGATAGATGTCATTATTAAAGTCTAACGCTTTGACATCTTCAAACTTCTCTATCACAATCGCCTGACTATGGGTCTGACCTACGAGTCCAAGCACCTCAGCATGACCATTCTTTCCAAAGATAACAATGGAAGAGGAGGCACTAAGTTCTTGTCCCTCGCCTACTGCAGGAGGAAGAGAAACAGAAGAAGTAGAGGTTTCCACCGCTTCATTCGTTACTGGCTTAAGGCTTGAAGGTTCCTCAACTGTAGCCCCACCCTTTGACGATATCATATAAGAAGGTTGACGACCTTTCTCATACTGTGTCTTAATACGACGCTGAAGGGCAAGAACCACAGGGCAAGTAGCATCGATAATCTCAATGTTATTACGTCTTGCAAGTTCGTAAGTCTCAGGTGGTTCGCCATGTGCACGCAGCAAAACCTTCACGTTATGAAGTTCGCGCATCTGCTCATGATTAATCGTGATGAGCCCTTTCTTTGTGAGGCGTTCCACCTCCATACTGTTATGTACGATATCACCTAAGCAATAGAGCTTTGTACCCTTTGCCAATTCTTCTTCGGCTTTCTTAATGGCAGTGGTCACACCGAAGCAAAAACCACTACCGTTATCTATCTCTATTTGAAGCATTTCTTTTTAAGGAGTTAAGGAGTTGGGAAGTTAGGGGAGTTAAGCCAACGCCCCTACTCCACAACTCTATCATATAACTTGTTCACTTGTCAACTCGTAAACTTGTCTACTCGTTTACTTGTCTACTCATCAACTTGAATAACCTCTGCACTTGTACGTCCACTATACTCTGGAGCGTATGCACACTGCGCAGTGCAGGTTCCTGTCTGATAAACACCTGCTCGGTCAATATAATATTCTGTCTCAACGACATGCTTACCCTTAGCCATTTGGTCAAAATAGTAATTAGTCGTGTAATCCTTTGGAGCAATGTAATATCCCCAATGATAACCACTCAACTGACTAACAGGCTCAAGGCAGGCAGCACGCTTATCAACTACTTGTACAAAGTCGTAATCACGATCAGCAATGATCGTCAAACGGATACGCACCTTGTCACCAACTTTAAGGGTCTTTCCCCTCTTCAACAGTACACTATCAACCATGACTTCACGCTTAATCTTCAAGCCAGATGAAGCATCAGAGATATCTGTTGACGCCTGGAAGAACTGTGCATAGACAGCACCCCAGCTTGTGCCAGTGCTTGTCTTGCTGATAACCAAATCATGATTTTCAGACGAGTGGAAATCAACTGGCTGTGTAGCCTTCACATAGCCCAACCCTGCCGTAGGCTGTGTTGTCTGCAAAGGCTTATTATCAAGCATCAATGTAGCATGCTCTCCATTCTGCATCAACCAATTGCCATTGTTCATAAATGCCCAAATAGCATTCACCGAGTTCAATGGTGTATCCCAAGCCTGCGTACGCTTCTCCTGTAAGAGCCAACGCTGCATCTCAACAAGCGTCTTACCATCAGTAGGAGTAATCGTCTTTATCGCCTCGATAGCAGCCACCTCTGTTGGAATCTTATAATCACGCCAGCTGTAATAAGCGTTTTTAGAATCGAAGTAACGTCCCTTCTCCTCCGTATAAACCGTATATTCCTTGATACTCTGCAGGTATTCACGCGCCTTTTCAACCTTACCATACTGCTGAAGGATTACTGCAGTATTCGCTTTACCATAGATAGTTAAATCCGTAGGTTTCTTGGTCAGGCGGTCGATGAGGTACTTTATGTCATTTGTAGCTCGGTCATGATAGAACAAAGCATTGGTGTAAAGATAATCACAAAGGTCATCAGATGGGAAGAGTATCGTATTATACCTCTTCTCATCACGCTTCATTTCAGCCACACACTTAGCTACCTTCTTATCCATAAAACGGAAAGAAGCGTTAATCATGTTTGTTACCTCTGGGCTTGGAGTTGTAAGGTTCTGCAGACGAGCGAGTGTCTTTGTCACCGCAACCGTCATATACAGACTTCCCTTCATTCCTGGCCACCAAGAGAACGAACCATCAGAGTTTTGCAGTTTCTTTAGACTTGAGAATGTTGATGTCAACTTGTTCTGCAACTGATTCTCATCGAAGAAGCGCACGAGTTGCTGTTTCTGTTCGCTTTCATTCTTAGCATCCATCACCCAAGGAGTCTCGTCAAGTGTCAAAGACTTGAGTTCTTGATTCTTCTCCAAAGCCGACATCATTGACGTTTCCTTACCCGTCTCCTTCTTCCATTGCTCGATTGTCTGCTTAATCGATGGGTAAGTACTCATGATCTGCTTACCCAAACGATTTGCATAATAAGCCGAAACAAGACTGATAGCATTCTTTTCATTTGCATCTGACACATAAGGCAATGCCTGAATCATCAGCCAATTAGGGTTATTGGTGTACTCTACTGTCAGCTTCTGATCCGTACTCTTCTTTGGGAAAAGCTTACCAACATTAATCGTCTTCACCCCAGCATCATTCTGTGTGAATGGATAGGTGTTTGTTACATACTCCTTATTCTGAAGTACTGAGAGGTAATGTTGCTCACCATCAGAGAAGCCATCGCCCTCAACCGTGAAGCGAACAACGAGTAAGGACTGGTCAGCTGTAAGCTTATTGGCATTCTTCGCCAGCAATGAAGCTAAGCTATAAGTTGCTGAACCACTCCCCTGCGCCTTCAAAACAACAGCTTTACTATCCGTAAAGAGCACCTTCTCAGTTGCTGGGTCAAGGATTTCAACCTTTGCTTTTGCATTGATAGCCTTGTCAGACTGATTGAACAAACGAGCAGATACCATTGCTTCGTCACCCATACGAACAAAGCGAGGCATATTAGGCTGCACCATCAAAGTCTTCTGAGCAACGATGTCATCAGAAAGGAAGCCATTGTTCATATCCTCATCGTGTGCCAATCCCATGAAACGCCAAGTAGTAAGGCTCTCTGGAAGCGTAAACTTAATACTAACATTACCCTTTCCATCCGTCTGCAACTGTGGATAGAAGAAGGCAGTCTCATTGAGATTCTCACGCATAGAAGGCTTTACATTCTTCGGTTCGTCCTTCTCTTGTTTTATCTCTTCATCTTTCTTGACAACAGGAGCAGTAAATTTTGCTTTCGTTTCCTTAGTAGGTCCAAAGCCAACCTTAACGACCTCATTCATAGAAGATTCCTTTGCAAAAGCCATTGTCTTAACGGTACGTGTCATGCTTACCATTCGGTCTGATGTTACTGAATAAATATAAGCATCTGGCGTATCATAATCTTCTAAGAAGCGACTATCAAATCTCGAGAAAGACAACCAGTCTACATCAAAAGGTTTGATATTAGCTTCCCCTGAAAGACCCAAGCCTGAATAGTAAGGGCTCTCCCAATTAACAGATGTATAGTTAAGCGAGAAGAAGTTGCCTAAGTTCCATGAATTAGACAAGAACTGATCAAGACTCTTGTCATAAAGTGTTGCCATCAGTTGAGCATTGGCAGCCTTGCCATCAGGACGATTAATGGTTACTGTCCATTCCTCCTGCTGACCTGGGATAAGTTTATTACGGAATGTCTTCCATTTTACTATCAAACTCTTATCTGGTAACGGACGCGTAATCCTCTCTGAATGAGAATACATTATGCCATTCTTTACCCAAGCATAATTAAGAAATATCTCATCACCATATTCTTCCTTATAGACAAACTTGCGTGTCTGTATACTATTGCTTTGATTGAAAGAACCTGTTTCAATCACTTTATTACCTGAGAAGATAGAATAAACAACATACTGATTCTCATCACTTGAACCCACCTGCATATAGATAGGACCACCATCGCGAGGGAATTGGTTTCCACTCAGATAGAACCAGTCATGTGTCTCAATAGCTGGACGCTTATCATCAAAAGAGAAGACGACAAAATCCTCATCTATCGTATCTGTTCCGCAAATAGCATGTAGGCGATAAGCACCAGAAGACAAACCCTTTATAGCAACATTCTCATTTGCCTTCACTGTCTTGTAATCGCTATAAACGTATTTATTCTTATCCTTCTGCTGTGGTACAATTACATACTTCACAGTTCCATCAACAGGAGATCCTGCAGCATTCAGATAATTAAACTTAATCGTTTTAAGACTGTCACGCAGATTCCTGTCAGGAATATTGCAAGAAAGACTTGCCTCCTTTGTTCCTAATGGCAATGAAGTAAAACCATCATGTGTCTCACCTGCAGCATCGGTCACCGAAGCCTCAACGCTGAAGTTATAGAAAAGTGAACGATAACCCTTACCAGACTTCAGTTCTTTCTTGGCTTTGTCAGACAGAACAAAAGGTACGGTAACAACAAACTCTCCCTTGTCATCTGTGACAACATCTTGTTCGTTCACTTCCTCACTGTCTTCATAGAAGCGACACCAATAACTTGTCCTACGTGTAACGACATAATG
>ENA-OWLC01000104-OWLC01000104.1-metagenome-genome-assembly--contig:-NODE-104-length-19861-cov-4.369888_pt1 | contig 19861 bp, 11 predicted proteins | sample MGYA00245344_ERZ651092 | MGnify/ENA primary metagenome ERZ651092 (study PRJEB26857, sample SAMEA4031755) | metagenome | biome: human; feature: oral; material: saliva | place: Philippines | collected 2014... | reverse complement strand
GTACCTTTGCACACTATGCAAGCATCATTCAAGGTGTTTGAACTCTGCAAAGCTATGGCAGAAGAAGGCAATCCAAACAGTGTTTCTGACGCAGGTGTAGGCGTACTCGCAGCCCGTGCAGCCGTATTGGGTGCAGGCTTGAACGTTAAGATTAACGCTTCAGGACTGAAAGACCGTGAAACAGCTGACAAGCTTGTAAGCGAAGCTAACGAACTCATTAAGAAAGCTAATGAACTTGAAGCTGAAATAATGAAGATTGTAGAAGATAAACTATAAAAACTATACAAAAATGACTAAGGAACAATTTATAGCAGACATTCGTGCCGGCATACCTGAAACGCTTCCAGAGCCTCAGGCATACGACACTTCTATTAACCATGCTCCAAAGCGCAAGGATATTCTTACTGCAGAAGAAAAGAAGCTTGCACTTCGCAACGCATTGCGCTACTTCCCAAAGAAGTTCCACGCTACATTGGCACCAGAATTTGCCAATGAGTTAGAAACATACGGACGCATCTATATGTATCGCTTCCGCCCTACATACGAAATGTACGCTCGTCCTATTGACGAATATCCACACAAGTCGCATCAGGCTGCTGCTATCATGATGATGATTCAGAACAACCTTGACAAGGCTGTGGCTCAACACCCTCACGAATTGATTACATACGGTGGCAACGGTGCTGTTTTCCAAAACTGGGCACAATACCGTTTGGTTATGAAATACTTGAGCGAAATGACCGACGAGCAAACACTCGTTATGTATTCTGGTCATCCACTCGGTCTTTTCCCATCACACAAGAATGCGCCACGCGTAGTTGTTACCAATGGTATGGTAATTCCTAATTACTCTAAACCTGACGATTGGGAACGCGACAACGCACTAGGCGTAAGTCAGTATGGTCAGATGACAGCTGGTTCATATATGTATATTGGGCCACAGGGTATTGTTCACGGAACAACAATTACAGTATTAAACGCTGCACGCAAAGTTGGTGGCGACAATATGAAGTTGTTTGTTACAGCTGGTCTTGGCGGTATGTCAGGTGCACAGCCTAAAGCCGGTAATATTGCAGGCGTTGTTAGCGTAACAGCAGAAATCAATCCGTTGGCTGCTCGCAAACGCCATGAGCAAGGTTGGGTAGATGAATTGCATGAAAACCTCGACGAGCTTATTCCTGCAATCCGCAAGGCTGTTGAAGAAAAACGTGTGGTTTCAATGGCATACGTAGGCAACGTGGTAGACCTTTGGGAACGTTTAGCAGAAGAGAATATCCACGTAGACCTTGGTTCTGACCAGACTTCGCTCCATAACCCTTGGGCTGGTGGCTACTATCCAGTAGGTGTTTCGTTGGAAGAAAGCAAACGTATGATGGCTGAAGAACCTGAATTATTCAAGAAGAAAGTACAAGAGTCTTTGCGCCGTCAAGTTGCTGCAATCAACAAACTTACTGCCAACGGTATGTACTTCTTCGATTACGGCAATGCCTTCCTATTGGAGTCAAGCCGTGCAGGTGCTGATATTATGGGCGAGAACGGTAAATTCCGTTATCCATCATACGTTCAAGATATTATGGGACCTATGTTCTTCGACTATGGATTCGGTCCTTTCCGTTGGGTTTGCTCATCTGGCGATCCTAAAGACTTGGAGACAACCGACCGTATCGCAACAGAAGTTCTCGAAGAAATGCGCAAGACCGCAACTCCTGACATCATCGGACAATTGGACGACAATATCCACTGGATTAAGGAAGCAGGCAAGAACAAGCTCGTTGTAGGTTCTCAGGCTCGTATTCTCTACGCTGACTCTGAAGGTCGTACAAAGATTGCCTTGGCATTCAACGAAGCTATCAAGCGAGGTGAAATCAGCCGCCCAGTAGTTTTGGGTCGCGACCACCACGACGTATCAGGTACCGACTCTCCATTCCGCGAAACAAGCAACATCTACGACGGTTCACAGTTCTGCGCTGATATGGCTGTTCACAACGTTATCGGCGACTCTTTCCGTGGCGCAACGTGGGTTTCAATCCACAATGGCGGCGGCGTAGGCTGGGGCGAAGTTATCAACGGCGGCTTCGGTATGGTTATCGATGGTGGTGAAGATTCAGACCGCCACATTCGTCAGATGCTCCTTTGGGACGTGAATAATGGTATTTCTCGTCGCAGCTGGGCACGCAACAAGGGTTCAATCGACGCCATCAAGCGCGAAATGGAACGTACTCCAGGCTTGACCGTAACGCTTCCAAACTTTGTTGATGACGATATTATCAACGAAGCATATAAGTAAAAACAAACGTATTCACAGATAAGGCATATCCTTATCTGTGAATATTCATTTTAAAGAAACAAGTTAACTTTTAAATACAATTATGACACATAAGATAAGTGCAGAACACCTCTCTATTGAAAGAATTGGTGAAATCATTGAAAACAACATTAAACTCGAACTTTCTGACGACGCACGCAACCGCATTGTTCGTTGCCGTGAATACTTGGACAAGAAAATTGAAACATCAGATAAACCTATCTATGGCGTAACAACTGGCTTTGGTTCGTTGTGCAAAATCTCTATCGACAAGCAACAACTCTCTGACCTTCAGAAGAACCTTATGATGTCGCACGCCTGTGGTGTTGGCGACCGCGTGCCAAACGAAATCGTAAAGATTATGTTGCTGCTCAAGATTCAGTCGCTAAGCTACGGCTTCTCAGCTTGCCAATTGGTAACTGTAGAGCGTTTGATTGATTTCTTCAACAACGATATTTACCCTGTTGTTTATATGCAAGGCTCGCTCGGTGCATCGGGCGACCTCGTTCCATTGGCTCACCTATGCTTGCCACTCTTGGGTATCGGCAGTGTAGAAATGAACGGTGAAGTTATTTCAGGCGAGGAAATGCTGAAGAAGATGAACTGGCAACCTATCCAGCTCGTTTCAAAAGAAGGTTTGGCATTGCTCAACGGTACACAGAATATGAACTCATTTGCTGTTTGGTGCTTGCTCCAAGCACAGCGATTGAGCGATTGGGCAGACAAGATTGGTGCAATGTCGCTCGAAGCTTACGATGGTCGTATTGAACCATTTACTCATGCGGTACACGCTGTTCGTCCTCACCAAGGACAAATTGAAACAGCTGCTCGTATTCGTGAGTTGCTCGAAGGCAGTGAACTCATCAAGCAACCAAAGGTAAACGTGCAAGACCCTTACTCTTTCCGTTGTATGCCACAGGTTCATGGTGCATCAAAAGACACCATACGCTACGTGAAATCTGTAATCGACATTGAAGTAAATGCAGCTACCGACAACCCAACCGTTTGTCCAGACGAAGACCTCGTTATCTCTGCGGGCAACTTCCACGGCGAACCTATCGCACAACCAATGGACTTCCTTGCCATTGCACTTTGCGAACTCAGCAACATTTCAGAGCGTCGTATCTACAAACTCGTATCTGGCACACGTGACCTTCCAAGTTTCTTGGTAGCAAAACCGGGCGTGAACAGCGGTTTCATGATTCCACAATACACTGCTGCTTCTATCGTTAGCCAGAGCAAGATGTACTGTACACCTGCTTCTGCCGACAGCATTCCTTCATCACAAGGACAGGAAGACCACGTCAGCATGGGTGCGAACGCAGCTACAAAACTCTATCAAGTAGTGCTGAACACTGAACGTGTACTTGCTATTGAGCTTTTTAATGCAGCACAGGCACTCGAATTCCGTCGCCCATTGAAGTCTTCTCCTGCCATCGAAGCTATCTTCGAGGCTTATCGTAAGGTTGTGCCATTCGTTGAAAACGACCAATTCATGGCACCACACATTGCTAAGTCAGTAGATTTCCTCCGCAAATGAAACTCTTAGTAACAAATATCGGCATACTGGCAGGCATCGGACACGAAGGTAAACGATGCCTGCGAGGGGCTGAAATGTCCCAACTAAACACCATTGAAAATGCTTACCTTTATGTAGAAAACGGTCGCATCGTTTCTTACGGTCCACGCATTGACACGCCACAAGTAGGACGCAGCACATTGGTTGTAGATGCTGAAGGCGGAACCGTTATGCCTTCGTTCTGCGATTCCCACACACACGTTGTTTATGCTGGCAGCCGAGAAGGCGAATTTGTTGATAAAATCCGTGGCTTAAGCTATGCAGAAATTGCAAAACGTGGTGGCGGTATCCTCAATTCTGCCGACCGCCTGCACGAACTTTCAGAAGACGAACTCTACGAACAGGCGATGAAGCGAGTAGACGAGGTTATTCGAAAAGGTACGGGTGCGATGGAAATAAAGAGTGGCTACGGCTTGAATCTTAAAGACGAGCTGAAGATGCTGCGTGTTATTCGTCGCATAAAGGAGACTGCTCCTGTCAAGGTCGTTGCCAACTTCCTCGGTGCGCACGCTGTTGGTCGCGAATATGCTGGTCGTCAAGCCGAATATGTAGACCACATCATCAACGATATGTTGCCTGCCGTGGCAGAAGAAGGTCTTGCCGACTTCATAGATGTATTCTGCGATGAAGGCTTCTTCACTCCCGACGAAACGCGACGCTTGCTCCAGGCAGGTGCTCAATATGGCTTACGTGGTAAAATTCACGGCGAAGAACTTGCTGTTTCAGGCGGTGTTGAAGTAGGTGTTGAATGCAACGCCCTCTCCGTAGACCACCTTGAAGCGATGGACGACCACGATATAGAACTGCTAAAAGACGCTGAAACTATGCCAACCGCTTTGCCCGGAACATCGTTCTTCCTGAATATGCCATTCGCACCAGGCAGAAAGATGATTGACGCAGGACTCCCAATGGCAATTGCTTCCGACTACAACCCAGGTTCTACACCATCGGGCGATATGAAGTTTGCCGTATCATTGGCGTGCATCAAGATGCGCCTGATGCCTGCCGAAGCCATCAACGCAGCAACCATCAACTCAGCTTATGCTATGGGACTGAGCGAAGAGTACGGCTCTATCACCGTCGGTAAGGTGGCTAATTTCTACATTACCGACCCTATTCCGTCAATCGACTTTATTCCTTACGCTTACACGACGCCAATTATTCGACAAGTATTCCTTAATGGCGAAGAATATGCGTTATAAACTAATAAGAATCCCACTGCTCACAAACTGAGTCAGTGGGATTTTCTTTTGTATACTTTCCTACTTAAGAAAATAGAAAAACACAGATTTATAAAGCAACCTTTATTTTCATTTTCTATCTCACAACTATATGCTTTTATATTGAGCGTTAAATGTTATAAAAGGTGAATTTACTTTCTTAAAGTGTTAATTCTTAGAGCGTAAAAGTGGGCAGGAAGGGCACTTTTTAAAATAAGTTTATTCTCTCTCTCAAAAAAGGCAACTATTTACGTGCAATATATAAAGTACAGATATTCAGCAAGTAACACGATAGTCGTATTGTTAGTGTGCAACTTATAACACATTAAACAATCATAAAAAGAGCAGAAAACTTACAAAAGAGAACAAAAGTTATTGAATTTTTAGGCAAAAGTAATTGAGTAAACTGCAAAAAGCTGGCGAACTTTTTATAAAAAGCTCGCCAGCTTTTTATAAAAAGGTATTGAGCAATCAATAAAAAATAGTTGAGCTTTATATAAAAAGGTACTGAATAACATAAAAATAGCTGGCGAGCTATTCTATTTATCCTCAATATCAAATGTTAACAGAATCGCGAATATTATATTTTTTTTACAATCAGAAAAGTAGACTCATACTGAACTTTCGCCCAATAATTATTCAGCTATCTTCCCACAAAATAAAACTTTCAGCATCATTATTCCATCGCTACAACTAAAATTCGTATCTTTGCAATATCCTATTTCAAGGGTAAAGACAATATTACTGCTGATAATAATCTTAGAAAAATATCTTTATAAAACCATAAACTTATGATATTGAATATTATTATTAAAAAGGTTCTTCCTATTTTAACTTTAGGCATTGGCTTTTCTTTTGCCATTATTGTTGGTTTTAGTAATGTAGAAATCATTCCGTTGCACATAAACATACACGGCGAAGTGGACAACTATGGCTCCAAATGGGAACTATTTATACTCCCTGCTATCGCTTTGCTCATCTATCTGTTGATGTGGTGGTTGGAGAGAAATCCTCAACTCTACAACTTTCCAAGCTCGAAGAAACACAGTCGGAAAGAGCAAGAGAAAATCGGAGTAGAACTTATCAGTTGGCTGAAAGTAATTACTGTTCTAATGTTTGTTCTAATAGAAATTTTGTTGATTACAAATCCCTACCTTGTACTTTGGGCAACTTTATCCTTCATTACTCTGTTGCTTTATGTCTGCATTAAATACACATTGAAAGTGCTGTAAACAGGTTGATATGTCGAAAAAAATATGTAAGTTTGCATATTATAAATAACGAATGAGTTGAAGACGATGGTTAGTTCCTTCGTTGAACATAAATAAAAATAAAACACGTATGAACTTTTTTCAGAAGCTGTTTGGTGGCAAAGAAGAAACCAAAGAAGAAATAAAAGTACAAAACGAAGCAAAAAATTTCGATGTATTGAAATACGATGGCGTTAGAGCTATGAAAACTGGTGAAGTAGATTATGCCGTGAGATGCTTTAAACACGCATTGGAAATAAAAGAAGATTTGGAAATTCACGACCACCTTTCCGTCGTCTATGCATCGAAAGGTATGTTCTCGGAAGCTTACGAAGAACTACAAACATTAAGTAAGGCGCAGCCCGACAATGTGCAAATATTTATTCGCATGGCAAACATAGCCTTTATGATGGAAAACTATGGCGCAATGGCTACAGCGTGTGAAAAAGCTATTCTCTTAGACTCGGAAAATGCAACAGCTCACTACCTATATGCCGAAGCATGCAAAGGACAAGGCGACGACGTAAACACAATTGCGATGGCAACAAAAGCCATCTCTATAGATAACAAGCAAGGCAACGCCTACTTGCTACGTGGCGAAACCTACCTGCACACACAGCAACTTACCGAAGCCGAAGCCGATGTAGCTTGGCTGTTGGAACATACAGAAGACAACGAAGACGTGCTGCTCTTGAAAGCGAGAATCGAACGAGCAGCCACTCGCAACGATGAGGCAATAGAGTATTTCACAAAAGCCATTGACGCCAACCCATTTTCATACACTGCATTTAAAGAACGCAGCGAAATGTATTCTTTAGTAGGAAACGAGGCGAAAGCAAAAGAAGATGCCGAAAGAGCAGAAGAGCTGATGCCAACAGATGGTAAAGAAAATGCAGAAGAAAACATTGAGAAACAACTCAATGACAAGTATAAACAAATGAATCCGTATGGCTTTTAGTTCAAAAACATAACGGACAACATATTATTATAATGGAATTAGAACTACAATCGTTAGAACTTCCACATAAAGAAAACCAACCCATCATAATAGCAGGTCCCTGCTCTGCAGAAACCGAAGAGCAGGTAATGGATACTGCTCAACAACTTTCAGCTAATGGCTGCAAGATATTCCGTGCAGGTGTTTGGAAACCACGCACCAAACCCGGGTGCTTTGAAGGCAACGGCGAAAAAGCTCTGCCTTGGCTAAAACGGGTGAAAGACGAAACAGGTATGCTTATTGCCACCGAAGTGGCAACGCCCGAACACGTGGAGTTGGCTCTGAAATACGATATGGACATACTGTGGATTGGTGCACGAACAACAACCAATCCGTTTGCAATACAAGCCTTATCCGACCTACTATGCGGTGTAAAGAACATTCCAGTCTTGGTGAAAAACCCTGTAAATCCTGACCTTGAACTATGGATTGGTGCACTGCAACGTTTGAATCAGGCAGGTATAAAACGATTGGGCGTTATTCATCGTGGCTTTTCGAGTTACGAAAAGAAAATATACCGCAACTTACCTATGTGGCAAATTCCCATCGAGTTGCACCGCCGCATACCCGACTTGCCGATTATTTGCGACCCCAGCCACATTGGCGGACGTCGCGACCTTATTGCACCACTTTGCCAACAAGGTCTTGATTTAGGCGCCGATGGACTTATAATAGAAACCCATTGTAACCCTAACAAAGCTTGGAGCGATGCAGAACAACAAGTAACACCCGAACAATTAAACCTTATTCTTTCGCAACTCATCGTACGCGATAAACACACAACAAGCGAAGAACTGCATCAACTACGCTCACAAATAGACGAAATGGATAGTTCGCTTATAAACTTACTTGCCGAACGTTTCAAACTTTGTCGCGAGATTGGTAAGTTTAAAAAGGAACACAACATGACAGTTTTACAATCTGATCGCTATAACGAAATGTTAGAAAAGTGTAAGCAACAGGCTAACGCATGCGGAATAGATGCTAAATTTGCATCTCGCATTCTCGAAATTATACACGAAGAAAGCGTGCGCCAACAGCTAACTATTCTCAATTAATAACTTACTAACCAACCATGAAACACATATATTTGCTTTTCCTTAGCCTTCTTCCTTGCACAATAATGGCGCAAGAACGTTTACGTATAGTAGAATGGAACGTAGAAAACTTATTTGACACAGAACACGATTCGGAAAAAAACGATTTAGAGTTTACACCCAACTCGCCACGCCATTGGACACGCACAAAATATTGGGAGAAGCTGAACAAAGTGGGACAAGGCATTATTTCCTGTGGCGAGGATTCAGCAATGACATATCTGCCTGACTTAATAGGTTTGTGCGAAGTAGAAAACGACAGTACAATGATTTACCTTACACAACGTTCACTATTACGTAAAGCACGCTACCAATACATTATGACAGCCTCGAACGATAGACGTGGTATAGATGTCGCCCTACTCTACTCGCCTTTCTCCTTCCGAATAATAAAGGCCGACACCATTCGTATCCCACCATTAAAAGATATGAAACCTACTCGCGACATACTGCACGTAATGGGTGAATTGATTAATGGCGATACACTTCACGTAATTCTCGTACACGCACCAAGTCGTTCAGGTGGTATTGTCTTCTCCGAACCATTTAGAATACACGTTGCCGCGCAGCTTTGCAATACTATTGACTCGATTAAGGCAACTGAAAAGCATGCTAAAATTGTAGCAATGGGCGACTTCAACGATTATGCCGACGACAAATCGTTACAGAAGATATATGAACATGAAATGGAAAACATATCACGTTATGCAATAGGAAAGAACGGAGCAAAAGGAACTTATCGCTACCGAGGTGAATGGGGCAGCTTAGACCAAATACTTGTAAGTAATAATTTAGTGCCCAAAGTACAACAATGCAGAATAAACGATACATCTTTTCTAATTGAAGAAGATACGAAGTATGGAGGTGTAAAGCCTCGTCGCTTCTATAATGGCATGCGATACAATGGTGGTTTTAGCGACCATCTTCCATTGGTTCTCGACCTATTGTTCTAATTATATATAGTTCTTCAGATACCTAATAATACTTAAATCGAAACATTGTAAACAAAGAACTTCATAAATCATCTGTCGAATAAATATTTCTTATACATTATAATACAAAGAAGCCCTGCCAAAATTCCCAGTGGAATTATGGTAGGGCTTTTAGTATTATTTATCGTTCCCTTTTAGTTGTGGAATACCAAACCTTCCCCAAAATCATCTATGATGACAGGCTTTTCTCTACTTACGGTTTCTGCAAGTATAGCCTTACTGAGGTCGTTCAGCACATAGCGTTGTATTGCTCTCTTAACAGGACGAGCACCAAACTCAGGGTCGTAACCCACTTTGGTAAGATATTCTACTGCGCTATCGGTCCATTTCAATGTAAATCCCTGCGGTGCGAGCATTGCTTCTACACGCTTAAGTTGCAAGGTTACTATTTGTGCTATCTCGCTTTGCGTGAGTGGGAGGAACATTATAGTCTCATCGATACGGTTCAGGAACTCTGGACGAATAGTCTGTTTCAACATATCCATCACAGTGTTGCGTGCATTGTCTATCACATCCTGACGGTTATTATCCGTAAGTTTGGCAAATTCTTGTTGGATATATTGCGACCCAAGGTTAGATGTCATAATGATGATGGTATTCTTAAAGTTTACCATACGTCCTTTGTTATCAGTTAGTCGCCCATCGTCAAGCACTTGTAACAGAATGTTGAACACATCCGGGTGTGCCTTTTCTATCTCATCGAATAGCACCACTGAATAGGGTTTGCGTCGAACAGCCTCGGTCAATTGTCCACCTTCATCGTAACCTACATACCCCGGAGGTGCTCCAATTAGGCGCGATACGCTGAACTTCTCCTGATATTCACTCATATCTATACGCGTCATCATCGTCTCGTCATTGAACAAGTATTCTGCTAATGCCTTTGCCAATTCGGTTTTACCAGTACCTGTTGTACCAAGGAAGATGAAAGATGCAATAGGCTTCTTTGGGTCTTGCAAGCCTGCACGAGAACGTCTGACAGCATTGGCAACGGCACTGATAGCCTCGTCTTGTCCGATGACACGCTTGTGCAGCTCTTCCTCGAGGTGTAGCAGCTTATCGCGTTCGCTTTGCAGCATTCTTGTAACAGGAATACCCGTCCATCTACTTACTACTTCTGCAATATCTTCGGCAGTAACCTCTTCACGAATCATCGCTTCACCGCCTTGCGTTGTCTGCAACTGTTTCTGAATATTTTTAATATCGTCTTCTAACGTTTTGAGACGTGAATAACGAATTTCAGCCACACGTTCGTAGTTGCCCTCACGCTCTGCCCTATCGGCTTCGAATTTTAAATGCTCAATCTCTTCCTTATCTTGTTGAATCTTGTTCACCAAGTTTTTCTCGCCTTCCCATTTAGCTTTGAAGCTCGTTTCTTGATCTTTCAGTTCGGCGATCTCCTTGTCCAACTGTGCAATCTTATCGGTATCGTTTTCACGCTTGATGGCTTCGCGTTCTATTTCCAGCTGTTTGAGCCGGCGTGTAATTTCATCTAACTCTTCAGGAACCGAATCGCGCTCCATACGAAGCTTTGCTGCAGCTTCGTCCATCAGGTCTATAGCCTTATCTGGTAGGAATCTGTCAGAGATGTAACGTTCAGAAAGCTTAACGGCAGCAATACATGCATCGTCCTGAATACGCACTTTATGATGGTTCTCGTAACGTTCTTTCAATCCACGAAGTATTGAGATAGCATCTATTTCGCTCGGTTCGTCTACCATTACTGTTTGGAAACGACGTTCGAGTGCCTTATCTTTCTCGAAATACTTTTGATATTCATTGAGCGTTGTTGCACCTATAGCACGTAGTTCGCCTCGTGCAAGAGCTGGCTTCAGAATATTGGCAGCGTCCATTGCTCCCTCTCCACCACCTGCTCCAACGAGCGTGTGGATTTCGTCGATGAAGAGAATGATGTTGCCTTCAGCGTTAGTAACTTCTTTAACAACACCTTTCAAACGTTCTTCAAACTCGCCTTTGTATTTCGCACCAGCTACCAATGCACCCATATCCAATGAATAGAGTTGCTTGTCTTTCAGGTTTTCTGGCACGTCGCCACGTACAATACGTTCTGCCAAACCTTCTACAATAGCAGTCTTACCTGTACCCGGTTCGCCTATTAGTATAGGATTGTTCTTCGTTCTTCGTGAAAGAATTTGCAACACGCGACGTATTTCTTCGTCGCGACCAATTACAGGGTCGAGCTTTCCTGACCGAGCGTATTCAACCAGATTACGTGCATACTTTGATAAAGCCTGATAGTTCTCGTCGCCACTTTGGTTTTGTACCTTCGAACCTTGTCTTAAGTCTTTTATTGCTGCTTTCATAATCTCCTCTGTACAGCCTGCATCTTTTAAAATGCGACTTGCTGAAGAGTTAACTTTTAGCAAAGCAAGCAACAAAGGCTCTATGCTAACGAACTCGTCGCCCATTTTTTGCGACTCGTCCATTGTTGTTTGTATCACTTTATTTGCATCGGGAGATAGATATGGTTCGCCTCCTGACACTTTGGGCAAATGAGAAATTTCGCTTTGCACTGCACTTTCTACTATTTGTAGATTAATGCCTGACTTGTGGAAAATGTAGTTCACTACATCTTTTCCTTTCTCCATTATACCAGCAAGTATATGCAATGGCTCAATTACTTGTTGCCCATTACGGCTCGCCAAGTTTATTGCTGCTTGGATAGCCTCTTGTGCTTTAATTGTAAATTTATCTAATGTCATAGTCTGTTTCTTTTATTTTTATGTTCTGTTTCTTATATATCAAACTCTATTCCTATATGTTTTAAACTGTCAAAATGGCTAAATTAACGACGTTTTGTCGGTTTATATGTATTTCTTCTTTGTTTTTTAAGAAATTATTTGTAATTTCGCAACATAGACTTTTCGGTATCAGAAGAGAGAAAATAAACTTAAATTACATTCAACTTATGAATAAAGGTAAATCAACTTGCAAGGTTTTAAAGGATATTCGGCAGAAAATAGCCAACGAGAACGGTATTAGTTACGCTCCGAAAGAGTGTCATTATAAAGGAGAATGCAAAGGTACATGCCCCGCATGCGAGGCTGAAGTGCGCTATTTAGAGGAAGAACTCAAACGAAAGAGACGCAATGGTTTTGCCATAAAGTTAGGTGGAATTGCAGCAGGCTTGTGCGCAATGGTCATTCCTGCGCAAGTTGGAGCGCAGAATATAAATAAGGACAGCGTTAAGAACCCTATTCCGCAAGTTAATGCTTTAGACAGTATTGCTGTAAAAGACCTTTCTGAAGGAGCAGAAGATGCGATTGTAGTACGTGCCCGTTTGATATTTGATGATAGAGAACCTATACCAGGGGCATCAGTAATTCTTCAGGGCACAACCAAAGGGACAATAAGCGACATAGATGGTTATTTTGCAGTGAAAGTGCCTCGAGAAACAAATTTGAGAATATCGTATATTGGGTGTGAAAAAAAGATTGTTAAGGCTAAAGACTTATTAGAAAATAATAATAGAACCATTGTTTTAAAAGACGATGAGAGCGTCATACAAGGCGAAATGCCCGCTGTAGGCGGAATAACAACAAGTCCACGCGATGATGTTTATAACCGTACAGCACCCAAATACAAGTCGCACAAGAAGAAATGCAAGAAGTAAAGGCACCCATAATCGGCATCGATCGCCACCGTTTAACCACCGATGGTAAAGGTGTAACTACTCTTGTGGCTTTTCATGGCTGTCCGTTGCATTGCAAGTATTGTCTGAATCCGCAATGCTTGTCGCCCGATGGTGTATTAAGAACCATTACACCGAGCGAGCTTTATAGCGAAGTAGAGATAGACGACCTTTATTTCGTGGCAATTGGTGGAGGCATTTGCTTTGGTGGTGGCGAGCCTTTATTGCACAGCGAGTTCATCGTTGAGTTTGCAAAAATAATGAATCCCGAGTGGTGCATCATATTGGAAACATCGTTGAACGTGCCTTTGAAGCAGTTGGAAATGGTTGCACCGCTTGTCAGGGAATTCATTGTCGATGTCAAAGATATGGACGAACAAACCTACAAAGCCTACACCATGCAAAGCAATGTTGTAGTTATGAGCAATTTAAAGTGGCTTGCAGAAAACGGATATACAGAGAAAACGCTCGTTCGTTTACCCCTTATACCTTATTATAATACGGAGATTGCACAAGACGAAAGCAAACAACGAGTAGAAGATATGGGCTTCCATCGTTTTGATAAGTTTAGGTATAGTGTGAAACATGTGTGTAGTGAACAGGACAATAATGATATTAAGATGTGAAGTCGTGTATTATTATAAAAGTTAGATAATGCCATACAAAGACACAAAAAAGACTTCTAGTTTAGAAGAATATTATCATATAGAATTAATTATTTCATTTTAGCATAGCAAAGTACCAGTTTCATACTCAAAAGCATATACGTTTACTGCATAAAAGCCTCAGTATAAAAGAGGGTGATTGCAGCCTCTTCTACTCCTATATAATGAAACCCTAATAACTATTGTTAGCCAGCAACTTATACTAACATTTTAATGAAAACACAGCAGAGTAAAAGTATTCATAATTCTCATCTGAATAAGCATCTTCCAAGTATTACGATATATTTTCATAAAGGGGGTAATTTTTTATGATATCTAATTTACAACTGACAGATATCTGAGACGAATGTGACAGATATCTGAGACGAACGGGACAGATATCTAAAAAAAGAGTAACTAAAATACGAGGGGGTCTATTTAATTTGTAAGTAAACAATAGTTACTACTCAACCTTCTCATCTATTTACTACTGAGTCCATATTCTGTTTTATTGCTGAACAAGTTGATAGACTTTATAATGATGACGTAACAATACAGTTGACTATAAAGACAACCAAGATGTGAGCATGAGAATAAAAGATGACAGGAACCAATATTCTTAACCAATGCATAAAGGTGTTATAACCAAACAAACATCTTTATTTTAAATACGAAGTAGATAGAGACACTTCGAAGAATGCAAACTAAAAGCTCATTTCTTGTTTTCTCATTTTATTCTAATACACACCTCACCACTATACCCATCTTTTGCATTGTGTAACGAAACACCATATACAGGAACTTTCTTACGAACAGACAGTGTATGGTAGAGTTCGGTTTGATTGTCTATATATCCACGTTGAACATTCTGATTGTCGTAAATATAGATGCGACCAATAGGCTCAGATGCATTCATAGCATAACCTAAGAATATTCCCAAATCTTCTTTCTGTATAGCATTAGCAAAATCTAATTGGTAATGTAAGTATCCTACACTACAAAGAAGCTCGCCATTACTATAGAGTTTCTTCACTTCATTAATCTCTAAAGGCTTGTATGGTAATGAAGTTATGTACTTCTCTGACTTTCTTTTCAGTATTTTTGTTCTATTAGCCAATAATATTACACACAGCACTGTAACTAAAATTAGAAGAATGTTTGTATATACCATATATTTATTATAATTTATTTCTTATTTCATCATTGCAAAATGCAACAACATAAGCGAGACACTTTATATGTGCAAAGATATAAAAAACAATTAAAAATGTATTTCTACACTACTAAAAATATCTTTTGTTCGCATTATCCAAGATAAAATTGTACCTTTGCGCTATTATAAGAAATGGATCTTTGCATATATGAACATATAAAATTATGAGTCGAAACGCAAAGAAGATTACAAAAGAGTGAGAATAAAAGATGTTGTAGATATATGATTTATTAGTCGTTTATCATTCAAAACAACAGTTTGCACCTGTTTTTCAGTTATTTCTAAAAAGGAAGATGTTATGAGAAAACTATTAACTGTACTTACATTATTATTTATGGTGTCATTCAATCTGTTTGCACAGAGCTACAGCGAATTGTGGAAACAAGTAGACATAGCACGGGGAAAGGATTTGCCCAAGACACAATTGACTGTTTTAAAGAAGATTGTTAGCAAGGCGCAAAAAGAGAAATCGTACGGTAACTTGTTAGCAGCTGAGTTGCTGACCTCAAGTTTGCAGACACAAATATCGCCCGATTCGGCTGATACAGAAAAAGCTCGCCTGAAGGAACTCTGTGATAAAACAGAGAAAACAGATAAGGTATTGCACGCCGTTTACTGCTGTGCGTTAGGCAAACTCTTCGATAGTGACGATGCAGAAGATAATTCGAGCACCACTTACTTCGATAAAGCAATGGAAAATCCTGCCTTATTGGCAGGCGTACAATATAGTAAATATGCCCCATTGATAAAAGGTGGAAAGAACGATGCCATATTTAAGAACGACCTTCTACACGTTATTGCGTTCGAATCTGGACAATATAATAAGGCAGATAAATATTATACGTCTGTCGGCAACCGCGAAGCAGCGTGTTACAGTGCTTATCTGAATGTGAAAGACGCTAACGACAAGGCAGCCTTAGACTCGCTTATAGCACGTTACGGCGATTTACCTGTATGTGGGAGTGTGGCTGTAGCGAAGTATAGGTATTTGGTTAATGCTGAGGATATTAGTGCAAAACAGCGCATCGAGTATATAGACGATGCCATAAAACGTTGGGGAACATGGGAAGAATTAAACTATCTGCGCAACGAACATGAACGTCTTACTGCGCCAATGTTTAAGATGTGGACCGAAAATAATGTAGGTATACCTCATAAAGAGCAAACTATAGAAAACATTAAAGTAAGGAATATCAACGACCTGACGTTGAAAATAACACGCACAACACTGACGGGCGATAACAAATTAGCCCCTAGCTATCACCCAGATTTAGCAAAGATAAAAGCAAAACTACAGCCTGCTACCACGAAAATTGTCAAGCGTAATTATCCATCGTATGCTCCTTACGAGGAAATCGAGGACTCACTACAACTTCCAAGCTTAGAGGAGGGCGTCTATTTGTTGGAACTGACTTCATCAAACAAGCGATTAGCTCCGCAATATGAGCTGTATTATGTTACCAACCTATATCTAATTGCAGAAAAACAGCCAAATTCTAAGGTACGATATGTCGTGGTTAATTCAACAACAGGACAACCTGTGCCGAATGCAAAGATAAAACTAACAATAGAAGGTCCCTACGGCAAGCCAGCCACTGTAAAATTTGTTGAGACCAATGCACACGGAGAAGCTTACTACAGTTATTTAAAAGGTGTTCCAGACGAGGTGTATGTGTCTACAAATACCGACAAAGCATGCCCTAGCTCTAGTCTTAGAACAAACTATGAATATGAGGTTACAACTCCGTATGAAGAGATTTACGACCTATTTACCGATAGAGAAATTTATCGTCCTGGACAAACTGTGCATGCTTCGGTCGTTGTTTATAGTCAAGATAATAAAACTTTGAAGAGTAAAGCGCTCGCAAATAAAAGTGTAAGTCTAATATTAAGAGACGCAAACGATGAAGATATAACTTGGAAAGAGGTTGTTACAGATGAGTTTGGTACTGCTTCTGCTGATTTCGAACTACCTAAAAACTTACTTACAGGCGACTTCGGTATCTATGCAAATAGTAGAAGTGGCTTTGTGAACTTTAAAGTAGAAGAATATAAGCGTCCTACATTCACGGTAGATGTAGACGAATATAAAGAAAAATACGCTATTGGCGATACCATAAAACTGAAAGGACATGCAAAAACTTATTCGGGTATGCCTGTTCAAGGTGCAAATGTTCTGTACACTGTCAATCGTCGTGCCGCATTATGGTGTTGGTATGATACAGAAAACGAGGATTTGGTTTACGAAGGTGAAGCCGTAACCGACGAAAAGGGCGACTTCGAAATCACATTACCCTTTATATTCCCTGACGAAAAGAATAGTAAGAAGACAAGAAAGCGCAGCAATTGGCAGTCAGCAAGATTTTACAGTTTCGATGTAGATGCCGATGTTACCGACCTTGCAGGCGAGACCCGCTCTGCAAGTACATCGCTACCATTAGGTACAAAGCCCGCAATGCTAACAAGCAATATGCCCGACAAAGTATTGAAAGATAGTTTACGCCAGATTAAGTTCTCTTATCTGAATGCTGCAGGTACGGCTATTGACGGAAACGTGCGCTATGCTATAGCATCTTATAAGAGTAAGACTCCATCGTTTAGCAAGTATACAACAGTAGAAGCTAATAAGGTTGTAGATCTGAAACCATTACAGTCAGGTCATTATATGTTACAAGCTATTTGTGAAAAAGATACATTAGAGCAAGAATTTGTTGTATTCTCAATGGATGACAAGCGTCCTGTTGCAGAGACACACGATTGGTTCTATATAAGCGGAAACGAATTCCCAAGTAATGGAAAGCCTGTTTATGTGCAATTTGGTGCTACAGATGCCGATCAACACATAGTTTATTCTATCTTCTCAGGTGATAAAGTGATTGACAGTGGGACTATCGATCAAAGCAATAGCCTTACTACTTGGAAACTAACATATAAGGAAGAGTATGGCGATGGCATTGTTTTGAATATTGCATGGGTAAAGAATGGCAAGCTATACACGCATAATGAAAACATTGGACGTCCTATACCAGACAGACATCTAAATGTGAAGTGGACTACCTTCCGTAATCTATTGTTGCCTGGACAGAAAGAAGAATGGACGCTTAATGTATGCTATCCCGACGGAAAGCCAGCAAAGGCGCAGCTTATGGCAACACTTTACGACAAGAGTCTTGACCAAATTGCAGAGCACTTGTGGGACTTTTCTTCTTCGTACACTAATAATCTTCCAGCTTATATAGAGTGGAGCAGCTTCAATTTCCCAGTCTTAGACTTCTATAAAGTAGCAAACTACAAGTCGTTAACTGAATCTTCACTATTGCTTGCAAGATTCGATGCACGCTTTGTAAATGGTTTAAGTTTTAATCAACTATTCATTCGAGGGACTCGTTTTGCAGCAGAAACAAAGGAATTAGCAAAGATGGAACCTATGAAACTAAATGAAACGCTACAAGGTAATGCTCCAGGAGTAAAGGCTGAAAGAAGCACTATTAAGTTCACTGCTCCCGTTATAAAAGAGGATAGAGATGTTCGTGAGGAGGCTGATGTAGACTATGCTGTTGCCGACTCTGCCTCTGTCTCTGGAAAAAGAGGTTCTAATAATGTCCAATTGCGTGAAAATCTTAATGAGACAGCATTCTTTTATCCACGTCTGAACACTGATACCAACGGAAATGTAAGCATTAAATTCACGTTGCCAGGAAGTCTTACTACCTGGCGCTTTATCGGTCTCGCACACGATAAGGACATAAATTATGGTATGCTAACCGATGAAGTGGTAGCTAAAAAGACTGTAATGGTGCAGCCCAATATGCCTCGTTTTGTTCGTATGGGCGACGAAGCGATGCTCTCAACACGTATTTTTAATTCGTCAGATAAAGCTGTCAATGGCAAGGCTACTATGGAAATACTTGATGCTGAAACTGAGAAGATTCTCTACACCGAAAGCAAAGACTACGCTTTAGAGGCGAACGGAACAACAACGGCAACGTTCTCATTAGCAAGTTTGCTGTCGGAAGAAGGTGCTAACAAACTCTCTGTTGCCAACGATGGTATACTTATTGTGCGCATCATAGCCAGTGGCGATGATTATTCTGACGGAGAACAGCAATATTTGGCAGTACTTCCAAATCGCGAATACATAGTAAACACTTATCCGTTTACGCAAAACAAGGCAGGAGAGAAGAGTATTGACCTTACAAAACTGTTCCCAACAAACACCACAGATCAACGATTGACGGTTGAATACACCAATAATCCAAACTGGTTGATGATACAAGCCTTGCCATTTGTTGCAAATGCGACTGAGCATAACGCTATTAGCTTGGTGTCAGCTTACTATGCCAACAGCTTAGCAAGTAAAGTTTTAAAGACATCACCTAAGATACGACAAACTATTGAAAGCTGGAGAAGCGAACAAGGAAGTGAAACCTCATTGATGTCAGCGTTAGAAAAGAACCAAGACTTGAAAGAGTTTGCTCTTACAGAAACACCTTGGGTAATGGAAGCAAAGAACGAAAGAGAGCAGAAACAAATGCTTGTGCGTTTCTTTGATGACAATCAGATAAAGTACAACCTGTCGTCTACAATCGAAGGACTTGGTAGATTACAGAATCCCAATGGCTCTTTCTCTTGGTGGGAGAAAATGCCAGGTAGTTTCTATATGACGGTTGAAGTGGTGAAAACCTTAACCCGCTTGAATGTGTTGATGGGCGAAAAAGACGAGGAAACGGAAGACATACTGAACTCTGCCTTTGCTTTCTTAGACAGAGAAGTGGCTGAACGTGTTGCAGAGATGAAACGTTTGCAACGCAAGGGATACAAGAACATCTTCCCTTCCGATGCGCTTTGCGACTATCTGTATAGCAATGCGTTGGCAAAACGCAAGACAACGGCAGATATAACCTATCTTATC
>ENA-OWLC01000100-OWLC01000100.1-metagenome-genome-assembly--contig:-NODE-100-length-20159-cov-2.868534_pt1 | contig 20159 bp, 15 predicted proteins | sample MGYA00245344_ERZ651092 | MGnify/ENA primary metagenome ERZ651092 (study PRJEB26857, sample SAMEA4031755) | metagenome | biome: human; feature: oral; material: saliva | place: Philippines | collected 2014... | reverse complement strand
GACCTCGTCAGCGTGAGCAATGACCTGGTCAAGCGAGCCATACTCCACAATCAGCGCAGCGGCTTTCTTGGGGCCAATTCCGGGAACACCCGGAATGTTGTCGGAAGAATCTCCCTTAAGACCATAGAAATCTGGAACAAGCTCAGGCGTAATACCTGCATAGAGATCTGCCACAGTCTCTGGCGTCATAATTGAGACGTCAGAGACGCCTTTGCGCGTAGAAACAATCTTGACGTTTTCTGTGGAGAGCTGATACATATCGCGGTCACCCGTGAAGAGCAGCATCTGATAACCCTCTGCCTCACCGCGGCGGGCAAGGGTACCCAAGATATCATCGCCCTCCCAGCCTTCAAGCTGGCAAACGGGAACATCCAGCGTTTTGAGCAGCTCTTTGACTACAGGAAACTGCGCGTGCAAAGCAGGGTCCATAGGAGGACGCTGAGCCTTGTACTGAGGCAACATATCAATGCGAACCTGCGGTTTTCCCTTGTCAAACGCGCAAATGACGCCATCTGGCGAGAAGGACTCAACAAGCTTGATAAACATGTTGAAGAAGCCAAACAACGCGCCGGTTGGCGTACCATCTGGTGCTGCCATAGGCTGACGGATTGCATGGAATGCTCGGTGCATGAGCGAGTTTCCGTCAATAACTGCAATGGTTCTACGTGGTTTAGCTGCACCTTCTTTGGTTGATGCAGCCTCGTTTTGATCTGTAGTATCAACTGGCATAGTAGTATCAGACATACCTGCTCCTCTTAGTTTTGTGTGCTTCTATTGTACTAAGACTTCCTCTGCTTATGCGCGCCAGAGCCCATGGAAACAAAGCCCACATCTCATTTGGGTGGCGGCTAAAATTTTTTGTAATCGTTATGTTTCTGTTTGTATCCTCGCCACTCTGACTCAGCCAAACGTGCGAAAATAACAACCAACATAACGTGCCCGGCACGCGAGAAAACAGACTAACTGCCAGCATTTACCCACAAGGAGGGGCTGTGGCTCACGACAAAGTTTCTCAGGAATTTGGCTCACTTCTCTTTACCGACGCAGATATGCAAGAACGTCTGCCAAGGCCAACGTACAAGAAACTTCGTAGTGTCATCCAAGACGGCAAACCGCTTGACCTCGACATTGCAAATGAGGTTGCGCATGCCATGAAAGAGTGGGCACTTGAAAAAGGCGCTACTCACTTCACGCACTGGTTCCAGCCTCTCACAGGTATTACTTCCGAGAAGCACGACAGCTTTATGACTCCTCAGGGAAACGGCACTATTTTGATGTCCTTCTCAGGAAAAGAGCTGGTACAAGGCGAGCCTGACGCATCAAGCTTCCCTTCTGGTGGTCTGCGCGCCACCTTTGAGGCTCGCGGTTACACGGTTTGGGACCCTGCAAGCCCAACCTTCATCAAAGACGAAGTCCTCTGCATTCCAACTGCATTTATTTCATACACTGGAAAAGCTCTGGATAAGCGCACTCCTCTGCTTCGTTCCCAGGTTGCCCTTGAAAAGCAAGCCAAGCGCGTTCTTGCACTCTTTGGACAAGAGCCTTCTCGCGTTGTCACAAACATTGGTCCTGAGCAGGAGTACTTCCTTATCAAAGAGGAGCACTTTGAGCAGCGTCCTGACCTTATCCTTTGTGGCCGTACCCTTTTTGGTTGTGAGCCAAGTAAGGGTCAGGAGCTTGATGAGCACTACTTTGGCGCTATTCGCCCAACCGTCAACAACTTCATGAAAGAGCTTGATGACGAGCTCTGGAAGCTGGGTATCCCTGCAAAGACCAAGCATAACGAGGTTGCACCTTGTCAGCATGAGCTTGCACCTGTCTTTGAGCAGGGCGCTCTTGCTATTGATAACAACCTCCTGACCATGGAGAAGCTCAAGCTTCTTGCACCGCATCACGGCCTTGCCTGCCTTGAGCACGAGAAGCCCTTTGAGTACGTCAATGGCTCTGGTAAGCACGACAACTGGTCGCTCTCCGCAGATGACGAGAACCTGCTTGAGCCTGGCGATAAACCTGGCGAGAACCTCCGCTTCCTGGTCTTCCTTGCGTGCCTTGTTGCCGCTGTTGACTCTCATGCAGACCTTCTGCGCATGTCTGTTGCATCTGCTGGAAACGATCACCGTCTTGGCGCAAATGAGGCTCCACCTGCGATTGTCTCAGTCTTCTTAGGCGCCGCACTTTCTGTAATTGTTGATGACCTTATCACTGGCTCTGATGTTCACGGTGCAAAGCGCACTCGTATGGACCTTGGCGTACCAACACTTCCTGCAGTCCTGAGGGACAACACAGACAGAAACCGTACCAGCCCCTTTGCGTTTACTGGTAACAAGTTTGAGTTCCGTATGTGCGGTAGCCAGCAGAACCTCTCTGATCCTAACGTCATTTTGAACACCATTGTTGCCGAGCAGTGTGACCGCTTTGCAAACGATCTTGAAGATGCTTCTGAAGAGAACTTCACTAAGGAAGCTTTGAGCTGGGTTATTAACACCTTTAAGGCTCACGAGCGCATCCTCTTTGAAGGCAATGGCTACTCAGGCGATTGGGAGAAACTTGCCGAAGAGCGCGGCCTTCCAAACCTCCGCACCACCCCTGAGGCACTTCCTGCAATGGTTGCTCCAGAGAACATTGAGCTCTTTGAGCGCTACGGTGTTCTTTCCCAGGCAGAAGCACAGGCTCGCTACGTTGCAAAGGCAGAGCAATACGCTAAGGTTCTCAACATTGAGGCTCGTACTATGCTGTATATGACGCGCCACATGTATCTGCCTGCCCTCTTTACCTACTCAAGTGATGTTGCCTCTTCAGTTGCTGCTAAACAGGCTATTGGTATCAAGAGCGTTGCAGAAACAGAGATTGTTGAGAGGCTCACTGCAGGTATTGACGAGATTTACGCAGCTACCAACAGCCTTGATGAGATCAATACCACAGCTCACCAGATGAAGGATCAGCCTCAGGAGCAGTGCGAATACTACTGCAATGAAGTTCTTCCGGCTATGGCCCGCCTCCGCAGCGCTGTTGACTCCATGGAGCTCATCTGCGGACACGACTGGTGGCCAGTTCCTAGCTACAACAAGATGCTCTTCTACGTCTAATTCTTCATCAGGGCTTCTTGGCGAGAAACCCGGTCTTCTCGCCACTCCGCCTTTAAAGCAAAACGGCTCAATTTACCTGGGCCGTTTTTTTGATATCCAAATTCTTAACGTATAGAAAGAGCTATGCGTTGACCAACTTGCTGTATACAGCATGGACGTCTTCGAGCTTAATGAGATTGCCTTCTGCATCGGTGGGAGCAGGAGCTATCTGCATTGATTCGCTCACTGCTGTCAAATTTAGGCGGCTCGCATACCAAGGAGTTGGCGTTCCCTCAATAACTGGCGAGAAGAACGAGTCCATTTCTCCCATGTGTTCAGCAGAATCTCGCTTAGTAATAAATTCCTGCCATAAATACGCTGAATACGTATGTTTTGACCCCTGACATACAAATGACCTTATCGTAGAGAAATAAGACGTGCCTGGCAGAATGACTGAAAGATTATCAAAATCGTCTTTAGTAATTGCCCTATACGCATCGCTCAGCGGACAAACACAAGCCCTATACTTGCCAAATCCTGTGTCTCTAATAGCTTGATAGGTACTCTCAGAAAATGCGTCAACATTTTCAAACAGACTTTGGATAATTTGAGCACCTTTATCCAGTCCATACTGACCTAAAAAGAGCGATTCAAACTTTTTTCCCGCATACGTAAGTGTGGGGTCAGGAATAACATACCTTCCACGCAGGCCATCTGTAAGAAGATCGGTCCATTCGCGTGGACGCTGAATCTTTTTCTCATTAAGACGCTCTTGATTTACAAGTAAAACCAATGGATCTGCAGCGTAAGCGTACCATTGTCCAGTGGTGTCAAAAAACTCAGGGCGCACGTACTGGTCTGTTGAAGAAACTTCATATGGCTGACAATATGCGGAAGCTTCAAAATTTTGCATGAGAGCTTCACTTGCCAGAAAAATAACATCGGGTTTCTCAAAACCCCAATCAGTGTCAGATTTAGTATCAGAAGTTTCAGACTCCGCGCTCTTACCAGAAGCGTATATTTGCTTAATAAACTCCTGAATTTCTTCCTCTGTTGCCTCACCCACCGTAACAGGCAGAGAAAACATTCTTGAATATGTTTCTACCAGGGGCTTTACCGCTTCTTTTGAGGTGCAAAGCAGATTCAGAGAGCCTTCTCGTTGTGCAAGTTGAATGAGCGCTCGAGCGTAGCCCGGAACTTTTGAATTGAGCTGTGGAGGAAGAAGTTCCTGCTGAACATAAGAAATTCCTGGACTCAAAACGTTTGCTACGGTTGCTATTACGGGCGCAGCAACCGCTGAGACAGCCAGGATAATAAATGAGGTTCGTGTAACAGAAGTGGCAGTTGGTGGAGTGATCTTCTCGTCAGGGTCTTTTGGTCCAAAAGTTTTATGCAGCTTCTGGCGCAGACAATCTGGGATAAACTTCACGCTACCTCCTTACCTGCTACTCAGTCCATCTGGTCAAACAAATTTTATCCAAAAAAGGCTTTTAGTCCAATCAGGATAAGCACCACGCCACCGACCATCTCGGCGCGGTCACCCAAAAGCGAGCCGAGTTTTTTACCAATGAACAATGCAATAGTGCAGAGGATAGCGGTAATTATTCCAAAGAGTACTGAGGTGACCAAAATGTCTACGCTATGTGCCCTAAAACTTACACCAACAGCAAATGCGTCAATTGCCGTAGCAACAGCTTGAAATACCAGCTTGCCATAAGAGAGCGTTGTAGCGCCTTGCTGAGCAGCTTGCTGAGCTTCTTCCTCATCTTCTTCAGAAGCATCTTCTTTGAGCGCCTTATAGCCGCTGTATAGCATGTTTAAACCAATGAAGCCAAGAATAACCAACGAGACAATACCTGCGTACTTCTCAATCAACTCTGCTGCAATGCCACCAACAAAATAACCGGCAAGAGGCATGCCAAACTGAAAGAGACCAAAGAAAAGAGGCATACGCATAAGGCGAGAAAACCTATGGTCATCAAAGGCAAAGGTGTTGGAGATAGTGACAGAGAACGCATCTGTTGCAAGCGCCACACCCAGCATTAAAATTTCAAGTAGACCCATGTGTCAGTTCCCAAGTATCATTAACTCTTGTAACACGAAGGAGAAATTTTAACGCCTGAAAGCTGTTTTGGGCTACTCTTATATTGAAAAACTACAAGGAGTCCTATGCCTGCTTTAATAACCCACTATCTGTTTGGCGCAGAGGTGGTTCATGATTTACCGCAAGAGCTTTTTGCAACTGATGCAGAAGTCAATGCATTCCTGCTTGGAAACCAGGGTCCTGATCCCTTCCTAGCACGTCATCTTGCCTGGCCAAACCACTCACTTGCCTGCAATAGACTACATCGTCGTATGCATGCAGGTCATATTGTTGACGCATTTTTATCCATTCGTGATGGTGTTTCTCGCCTACCGCAGAGCGACATGCCCGCTGGTCGTGCGTTTGCACTTGGCCTCTTAGCACACTACGCGCTGGATAGAATTGTCCATCCATTTGTGTATTCCCAGCAAGATGCACTGATTGAGGCGGAACCATCTCTCAAAAATGCCTACAGAGAACTCCACCCTATTATCGAGACAGACTTAGACTCATACCTTCTCTGGCACATGCGTCACACCACCGTTGAGACGTTCCCACCAGCTGAGGTGCTTGAAGCAATTGAATCAACCAAGCATGTTGGTGGCGCACTCTTCTCGCAAGTAGCGCTTCAGGTATTTGGCCTTAATGTTGGCGTTGGTGAGTACGAGAAGGCCCTTCAGGATTACGCTCGCATCTACCACACTGTAGAGCGCACTGATCCTAAGTACACTACTAAGCTTCCTGACGTTTTGTATAAAACCGAGAAGTTCATGCGTCCTTCAAACAATTCATACGTTGCCGCGATGGCTCATCGTATTGTTAAGACTGAAGACTTTCCTACGGCAAACCTCAAGCGTCTTCCTTGGAAAGAGCCTTACACAGGAGAGACCAAGACTGAAAGCATTCTTGATCTTATGGATGAAGCTCGTGAGTTCTACAAAGAGCTGGTTCAGGCAACTATTTTGGGTCAGAGAATTACTCTGGAAGAGCTGGTTGACGGCATCAATTACATGGGTAAACCTGTTGTAGAAATGGTTGATGACGAGGACTAACTCACATCAAAATACAAATGCATTGAGCATTCAAACACGTAAGAAACGGCGACTACCTTGGTAGCCGCCTTCTTTACTAACGCTTATCTACAATCTAACGCACGCTATAAAGATGCATGCTGAAGAAGCTGGTTTTACAGAAGTGCTTCTTCCCACGCAGGCTCTTTAAATCCAAGAAGAATAGTATTACCGGCAACAACCAATGGACGCTTAACTAGCATACCTGTGGTGGCAAGCAAATTATAGGCATCACTATCGCTCATACCTGCATCAAGCTGCTCCTTGATGTTATTATCGCGATATACCATACCTGAAGTGTTGAAGAACTTTCTGATAGAAAGACCGCTCAGTTTGTGCCATTCAGCAAGCTCTTCAGCAGTTGGATTCTCCTCTTTAATATCACGCAAAGTATAAGAAACACCATGCTCATCAAGCCATTTGAGAGCTCTCTTACACGTAGTACAGCGAGAATAACAAAGAACCAGAATGTTTTTATCTGCCATAGCTGTTCCTTTTGGATAGATTATCGATTGCATAAACGCAAACTATTTTGAGTAGAAAGCAATCCTAAAATCAATATTCCTAGGGATATGCCATAGAGCATACCAACAAATAGATCATTAACGTTTGATGCCACGCTCAGGATGATTGCTAAAATCAAAAACATCATTCCAAGAGAAACATACTTGTTTTTTATAAGTTTCATTTGGTCGTCTCCTTTTCCTAAGGTAACTAGAAAGTTTAACACTCCACCTTGTTACTAACCATGCACATTTATGCAGGTGCCTGACCTGTTTCAAGAATTTGCTGGAGCGCAGCCTCATCAAGTACAGGAACACCCAAGCTCTCAGCCTTAGTAAGCTTAGATCCCGCGGCTTCTCCTGCTACTACAAAGCTAGTCTTTTTAGATACAGAGCCGGAAACCTTTGCTCCCATAGCTTTGAGCTGGGCACCAGCCTCATCACGTGTGAAGTGTTCAAGAGTTCCCGTTAAAACAAACGTAAGCCCAGCAAGTGTCTGAGGAAGCTCGTTTTCTGACTTCTCTTCCTCTAGCACTACGCCTGCCTGACGAAGACGCTCAATAACGGCAACATTTTCTGGTATCGAGAAGAACTCGTGTACAGATTCTGCAATCTTGGGGCCAATACCTGGGATTTCAGCGATTTTCTCGACAGGGGCTGTAGCAAGCGCCTGAATGGAGCCAAATTCTTGGGCAAGCAGCTCCGCGACGTTAGCACCAACGTGCCTCATGCCAATACCAAAGAGCGCGCGTCCAAGACCTCGCGTCTTTGATTCCTCAACCTTTGCCATAACCTTCTTAGCAATAGTGTGACCCACAGGAATACTATCGCCAGAAAGGTGATCTGCAGTATCAGTATCGTAAACACGACCTGTAGGCATGCTTGCCAGCGTTTCTTCAGTGAGTTTGTCGTAGAAGTCGGCTACGTCAGAGAGGACGCCCTCTTCAACCATACGATTAATAAGCTCGTCACCAAGGCCGTCAATGTCCATGGCCTTACGGCTGCCCCAGTGAATCAGGCGCTCAACTGCCTGAGCAGGACAATCAATAGAGACGCAGCGGAAGGCCACTTCTCCTTCTTCCTGAATAACAGGGCTGCCACAACTTGGACAGGTAGTTGGCATCTGGAACTCAACAGCATCTGCAGGTCGAAGACTCAAAACTGGTCCAACGACCTCTGGAATAACATCTCCTGCCTTGTGGACAATGATGGTGTCGCCCTCGCGCACATTTTTACGACGAATCTCATCAAGGTTGTGGAGGGTTGCGCGCGCAATGGTAGAACCCGCAACAGTAACGGGATCAAACTCAGCAACAGGAGTAAGCACGCCCGTACGACCAACCTGAATACGAATTTCTCGCAAAACGGTCTGCTTTTCCTCTGGTGGGAACTTAAATGCAATAGCCCAACGAGGAGCGCGAGAAGTAAATCCTAGAGCTTCCTGGCTGGCAAAAGAGTCAACCTTTACCACCACGCCATCAATGTCGTAGTTAAGGTCTCCTCGCTGCTCAAGAGCTTGCGCACAAAAATCGTGAACTTCCTGAGCGCTCAAGCAACGACGAGCATGAGGATTAACATTAAAGCCGCAGCTACGAAGCCAGTTTAAGAACTCCCACTGACTGTGAACGTCAAGAGGACCCTCATCGGCCACTGCGTAGATAAAGGTCTCGAGGTCTCGATGAGCGGTAATCTTTGGATCCTTCTGACGCAAAGATCCAGCGGCCGCATTTCTTGGGTTAGCAAAAGGCTGTTTACCTGCAGCATCCGCATCTTCATTCAAACGAATAAAGGAATGCTTGGGCATATAGACCTCACCGCGCACCTCAATGCTCTGGTTAAGGCCTCTATTCTCAACCTGCTCAAGACCTGCAAGTGCAAGCTCTCGTGGGACGTCAGAGATAGTCAAAACGTTTGCTGTAACGTTTTCTCCCGTGCTTCCGTCACCTCGTGTAGCAGCGCGTACAAACTGACCGTCACGATACGTGAGTGCAACACCTAAGCCGTCAATCTTAAGCTCACAGGTATATGCCACAGGGTTTGTAGGTGACGCACCAAGAGCCTCATCTGTCCTGGAAAGCCATGCATCCAGCTCCTCTAAGTTCATGGCGTCGTCCATGGAATACATGCGCGCGGCATGCTGGACAGGCTCAAACTGCTCAGAAACGTAACCACCTACGCGCTGGGTATAGCTATCCTCAGTTACAAGCTCTGGATATGCTGCCTCAAGCTGCTGAAGCTCAATAAGAAGGCGGTCAAACTCAGCGTCAGTAAGCTCTGGATTATCAAGGGCATAGTAGGCGTATGCCGCATGGTTCAAGATTCTATTGAGTTCTGCTGCACGAGCGACATCTTTTGGCGAAAGGGCTGCCATTACTACTCCAAACATAAAAACGTAGGTGCAAGAAATCTTGCACCTACCAGGTATTTATTTGCGTCCTCTTAAGGTTCTACCAAGGGCCTTAAGGGCTTCTCGCCTTGCGCTGCCATATGGTGCAATGGGGTCAATAATCTTGCGCAGAGGACTTGCATCAGAAAGCGCACGCTCGTGGAACTCTGTGACATCGGCGTCATTTCTAGCGCCTGGCACCATGTCCTGAATAATAACCTCGTAGAACGGAGTGTTACGCGCGTACTTCCAGAAATAGGAAGCCATGTCGCAACTGGCGTTCTGCCAAGGCTTAATAGCACCAGCAAAGTGAACAATCTTTGGGGCACGACGTGCTGCCTGATAGTCATCAAAGACGCTATTTGGTGCCATTGGATAGAGTTTCTCGGCACGTCCAAAAATGTTATGCGTCACGTTCCAGTCAGCAGGGAGATAGACAACGCGACCCTGGCACTCGCTGTTCAGAATATCTTGATCGTTGTAGATAAAGATTGGATTGGATGCAATGCGCAACCATTCTGGAACAGTGTGATAGCGACGCAGTTCAGCGGTATTAAAGACCATAACTCCCGCCTGGAAGTACGCATAAGGATTCTTGAGGTTAAGCACATCAAGGCTGTACTTCATGCGATCTCCACCGCGAACGTTAAGGTTTGCCAGATAATCAATATCAAGCGTTGCGGCAATAAGATTGTTGCCCATTCTTACATCATAAAGTTCAGCAACATTACCGTTAACCACAAGGTCAGAGTCAAGATAGACAACCTTATCGTAAGCAGAAAGAATGTCTTGAGCCAAGAAACGGAAGTATGTCTCCACACTAATATGCGCGTTATTAGTGTCTAGCTTGTAGTCTTTGACCATGCGCCACACGTTATAGAACGTAATACGAGCATTCTTATAACGCGAGAAGTACTTCTTAACCATCTCCTGCTTTGAGCCGCCAATATTGGTATTAAGGACAACCACGTCGTAGAAGCGGTTAGGGTCGGCGTTTTCAAGCATTGAGCCCATAGCGCAGGTAAGAATTGGAACATAGTTGTTGTCTGCCGCAAAGACAACAGGAACAACGTTCTGGCTTGCAATCTCAGGCTTCTCTTCAAAGAGAGGAATAAACTTCTGACGAGGCTCTGGATTAGTAAAGTGAATGCACTGAAGCTCTTTTACCTTCCAGTTTTTGCCCTCTGTACGCAGCATATGCATACGCCAGATATTAAAGAGGCGCTCAGTTAGATGACCTGGGGTTCTTAGGGCTTCTTTGCTATAGGTAGACATATCAGTACGGGCAGTCCACTCGTCAACAAGTGGGAACACCCATGCTGCATAGCGATCAAAGAGCTCTTTACGCATGATATACATGTTGCAGAAGCACTGCTGATGACCGTTGAGAAAAGCGGTTACGTCCTCTGCATACTCTGGATGACGCTCAATGATAAGCGCAGCCATAGTATCCATATCCTTTGGATGGAGTAGCGGAGCGGAATGGTACTGCTCAAGAGGTGTGTTAGCGCTTCCAGGGAATTTGCGAATATCCTTTACCCCCGTGGTAATAAGGTCATAGCCTTCAATGCACTGAGCAATGGTCTGATCATCAAGACCATATTTCTTAATGGCATCTTCATCAATGAAGTCATCCATAACCTCACCAAACGGATTTTCTGGATAAACCGTATCGGTAAAGTTGAAGTAGCGACGATAATGGCCAAAGCCAACATAGCGAGCATTGGCGATGTTCTTCCATGCCCAATACTGTGTAGTCATCTCACAGTACATTGGGTTTTTCTCGGTAATGCTATCGCCCTCATCGTCATGGAGCATATACGTAAAGCGATTACTCTTCTGACCTGGTCCCACCTGAATAGGCTGAAGGTAGTTGCTTGCGGGAACATCAACATCTTTATGAGAAGTGATAAGAATGCGAATAGGCTGCTGCTCAAACATCTTTACCATGTGCTTTCTTTCTAGATATTCCATGTGCTCATCGGCAATCTGTTTCATGCGAACTGCCCTATCAAACGACAGCCCCTCATCCTGATGCATGAGAGCAGCATATTTCTTTGCATACGTCCTGTAGCGATATGCATCACTGTCTTCTGGAAGCTCGGTTCCAGTAGCAATGGCCTCGTAAGCAATATCCCTTACAAAGCGATAGAGCTCTCGAGCTGCTACTGATGGTCCAAAGAGAATGGCAAACGGCTCAAGAGCAGCCTCTTGATCTTCAGGAGCAAGACGGAATCTCCACTCAGCACTCAAAAGCTCCAATAATCTATGCTTCATACCCCTAAACGAATTGAGATGAGCAATAGTATCTGTCTTGCCAATATAAAGTTCTACTTGATCAATGTTGTCTAAGAACTGATAGCAGAACTCTCCGAACTTATCTAAAGAAATACGAGAAGCACCAGTTACTCCGATACCATAGTGGTACAAAAAGCCTCTGCAAGACTCAAAACCATCGGCAGTCTGAGCCTTATCTGCCAGGATAAATACCTCATAGGCATCTTCTGCTCTTACCAGGCGCTCCGAAGTCATCTCTGCAAAAGCAGAGCGGAAAAGCTCTCCTCGGTACAATCGCTGGGTAGCGCGCCAGTCAAGCTTCTGCCCATAACCCTCATCATAAATAATGCGTAGGATATCATCGCCTTGAGTAAAGTCTGATTGCTGGTTAATGTAGTTCTCAAAAGACTTTGCATCAGCTGGGTCAACACCATTTTCTGGAATGACGGTAATACCCAGGTGAAGAATATCAACAGGATTTTGGTCAATACGAGCAACTACCTGCTCAAGAAAATCAGGAGTAACCTCATCGTCACCGTCTAGGCAAAAGACCCACTCGCCTTTTGTATGAGCCGCAGCAGTTTTACGTGCAAGATGAAGTCCCTGGTTAGTTGCATGAGTAACAACTTTGAACCTTTTGTCATCCCCTACTGCTGTAACGATTTTCTCTGGAGTAGAATCTGTTGAGGCGTCATCAACAATAATTGCTTCAAAATCACCAAACGTCTGATTCTTTACGCTTTGAATACAACGCCCAATGTACGATTCGATGTTGTATGCAGGAATTACAAAAGAAACCTTAGGCATACCAACTCCTTATAAATAAGCAATCTCAACTATCTTCTATCTTATCTAAAATGTGCCTTCCTTGGGCGCGCAAAAGATGCCTACTCAACGCTCTTCAAGCTCTCCACCATATCAATATTTTTGAGCTTTGGCCGCATAGCAACATACACTAACAGCGAGAAAACAAGTGTGAGTCCAAAAGCAAACCAATAACTTGGTACATGGATAGCACGACCAAACATAACAAGATCAATCTCTGCAGTTTGAACTACAAATCCCTCAAGATACGTTCCTAGAACAAGTCCAAAGAGCGCTCCAAAGACGGCCAACAAAGCAATTTCTCTAAAGACGTAAGCATCAACTTCATGTCGTGTAAATCCAAGTACTTTGAGGCTGGCAATCTCTCTAATGCGCTCTTCAATATTGATATTAGTGAGGTTATACAAGACGATAAAAGCCAACAGAGCTGCGGCCACAATAAGAATGGCTACCACGCGATTAACTACGGCAAGTGATTCTTTGTAGGTATGAATAGCCTCATTGACATCATCTACTGTTGCAACTCCTGCCTGGTTAATAAGCTTTTCTCCAAACGCATCTCTTGTTGTTTGATTCTCGGGAAGCGTTGCATACCAGCCATCCGTGGCGTCATCTTGAATGCCCAGGGAATGCCATGCAGAAGGTCCCACATATAGATACGACCCAACGTAATTCTCGGCAACTCCTGTAATAGTAAGCGTGCTTGGCTCACCTGAAGCGTTTCCAATTCTGTCTTGAGCATAGACCTGAATGGTATCTCCCACACCTACACCCAGCCGTTTTGCAAGCTTTTCTGTAATGACAACCGAATCTTCTCCAAGCTCTATTGCCTGACCAGAAAGACGATTGCGCAGGGTAACTAAGCCCGTGAGGTCTTGAAGAGAATTACTGGTCATAATAGTTGTTCTTGTAAGCGAGCCTGCCTTTTGTGTAGGTGACTCAAGAAGAACATTTTCTCTTGTTATGCGATGAATGTTTGTGGCACCCACTTGATTAAGCTCTGCATTAATCTGATTAGCTTCTTCACTTGAAACATCGGAGGTCATTCCCACAATGTAGTCATAATGCGAGATAGCTGGCCATTGGTTATCAATGATGTCGCTAATAGAATCTCTAAGGCCAAAAGCCACTAACAAGAGTGCAGTACATCCAGCAATTCCTACGAGCGTCATAATCAAGCGCCGCTTATAACGGACAAGGTTTCTGATTGTAACTTTCCACGAGAAAGACAATCTGGACCATAGAGGCTCAACGCGCTCAAGCAAAATCTTTGAGCCCGCTTTTGGAGCTTTTGGAAGCATGAGGCTAGATGGCTCTTCTTTCAATGAGGATAAAACAGCAGCCATGGTTGAAAGAAGCGTGATGCCTATACCGGAAAGTCCAGAGAGGAGCGCACTATCAAGCTGAATAGGATAAGGAGCTCCCCCATTTGGGATGGTATAAATTGACCCGTATGCAGAGATAATAACGCCTGGCAACACTTGACTTAAACATGCTATGCCAATAACGGAACCCAAAAGTGAGGCAAGCAAGGCATATAACAGGTACTTTGCCGCAATCTGAGCAGTTGAATAACCAAGCGCCTTATGAACACCAATAAGCGTACGCTCTTCAGAAACCATACGCGTCATACTGGTAAGTGAAACCAGAGCTGCAACCAAGAAGAACATTAGCGGGAATACATTAGCAATATCATTGATACGCTCAGAGTCTGCTTGATAAGCTGCAACACCAATCTCTTTTGTGCGATCAAGTACATACACATCGGGTTCTTTGAGCTCATCAATCTTCTTTTGTGCCTCATCAATTTTTGCCTGGCCATCAGCAAGCTGTTTCTCAACCTCAGTGCGTTGCTCCTCAAGACTCTGTCTTCCCTCGTTAGTCTGAGCCTCTGCGTTTTGGAGAGCCGTTTGCCCTGCATTCAGGCGGCTAAGCGACGCAGCGAGTTTTTCCTGAGCTGCAGACAGCTGATCTGCAGTAGCACTTCTCGCCTCACTCAAATCCTGACGCGCCTGAGCTACCTGAGACTCTGCCTCATGCAGTTGAGCCGTACGCTGATCTAGCTCTTCTCGCGCGGCTGCTAAAGCCTGCTGCTGAGAAGCCAGCTCTGCCTCTGCAGCGCTAATCTGCGCCTGTGTGGCGAGAAGAGCGTCTACTTGCGAGGTTGGTAGACCTAAAGCACTGAGCTGCTGCTGTGCATCTTCAAGGGTAGAAGCCGTAATTCCTTGCGCAGCAAGTCCTGCGAGAAACGCATCTCTACCCGCTTCAAACGCACTCTTTTGCTGTGTAAACGTTGCTTGTCCTGCATTGTAGGCCGCAAGACCAGCCTGATACTGAGCTTCTCCTGCACTAAGCTCAGCCGTTCCCTGGGCTATCTGTGCCTCTGAAGCTGTAATCTGAGCTTCTGCTTGTGCAAATTGCCGTTCAGCACGGTAGCGAGAAGCTGTAAGCTGCTGACGTCCCGCATCATATTGACGCTGACCATCAGCCAGTTTTTGCTGTTGAGCGGAAATCTGCGCTTCTGCGTCATCAAGCTTCTTTTGAGCATCCCCTAGTTTATCTGCGGCTTCCTGTCTTGATTGCTCCAGCTTTTGACGAGCCTCATCAACTTGAGTCTGAGCATCATCTTTGAGCTCTTGCAAACGAAGTGAAGCAAGTGACGGATTCATCTGCGAAATGCGTTCTGCAACGCTATCAACGGCACTCTGATAGTCTGATGAGCCGCTTTTATAGCTGGTAGCACCTTGAACCGTTAGATACGCTTCGGTATAGGGGTCATCGTTTGCAAAAGCATCTTCCGTGACATACACAAATTGCTGAACAATGCCATTGCCTAACGATGTAGTACCAAAATTGCTTACATACGGATATGTTGGTGCATTTACAAAGCCAACAACCGTGTACGAACCACCCTTTAAATGAACGCCGTTTGAAGTGTCTGGCAGCTCAATCTGTTGACCAAGGCTAATATCTGCTCGTTTCTTGGGATCCGCGCTCATCACGCACTCGTAAGGCCCTTGAGGAAGCCTTCCCTCAACAACTGTTGGTTGATTAAGCTCACCAGGTCTAAAAGAACTCACACGAGCAGTAGATTGCGAAGATGTCAGTGTAGCCATAACGTCTACCGTGCGAGAAGGCATAACTGCCTCAACGCCCTCAACTGATGCAAGGGCATGAACGTCCTTCTCGCTTAACCCAAGCGTAGAGATTACACGCAGGTCGTAGAGATGTTGGTTTGCGTAAAACGTATGAGCAGCTTCTTGCATGTCAGGGCTGGCCATTTTGAGGCCTGCAAAGAAGCCGCAGCCTAAAGCAACAATTCCTGCAATTGCAAGAAATCTGGCGAGAGACCCTTTGATGGTCCGAGTAATCTCGGTAAAAAGAGCGCGGGGCATAACTACCACTCGACAGTAAGCGCGTCAGCTGGGTGTTGATTAATTTCTACCGATTGAGCTTGACCCTCTTTAACGTGGATTACCCTATCGGCAATTTGAGTGAACGCAAAGTTGTGCGTGACAATAGCCACGGTCTTATGCTGCTCTTTGCACATATCCTGCAAGAGCTTAAGAATTTGCTTTCCTGTTTTATAATCCAGCGCACCTGTTGGCTCATCGCAGAGCAGAAGACGCGGATTCTTTGCCAAAGCGCGTGCAATAGAAACGCGTTGCTGCTCTCCACCGGAGAGCTGAGCTGGGAAGTTATCCATACGATGCTCAAGACCAACAGCTCGAAGTGCATCTTCTGGCTGCATGGGGTCAAGACAAATCTGAGAAGCAAGCTCAACGTTTTCTTTTGCAGTGAGATTAGGAACAAGATTGTAAAACTGGAAAACAAAGCCAATGTCATGACGGCGATAGAGCGTTCTTTCTTTTTCCGAAAGCCCGCCAATTTCTTTTCCGTCTAAATAAATAGACCCGGAGGTACAGGTATCCATACCTCCGAGCATATTTAAGACAGTTGTTTTACCGGCACCTGATGGGCCAACAATTACGCAAAGCTCGCCCTCTTCTATGGAGAAGTTCATGTCATGGACAGCGTGTACCTTGACGGAGCCCATGGTATACGTCTTTGTTACCTCTTTAAATTCAACAAAAGACATACGGTTCTCCTATAAGTAAGAATTCCTCCAAACAAGAAGAGAGTGGGTGAGCAACTACTCCTGTGGAGCCTCTGGTGCTGCAGGAGCCTCTGGTGCTGCTGGAGCTGCTGGTACCTCAGGTGCTGCTGCAGCCTCTGTAGTTACAGGAACTACAGAAGCAACCTCTGCGCCCTCGGTAGCAAGAGGCATTGGAGAAACAACAACCTCTTCCTCCTCAAGATCAGCCTGACGCTGGTCAAACTCTTTCTTAGCACGAACCCAAATGAGAAGTGCAAGAAGAGCCGTGAGGAACAAGAAGCCCACAATCATGATGTTAAGAATAAGGGTGGTGAAGTTTACCGCCTGGCTGATAGAAATCATCACAGAGAGCTCGGTAAGTGCGGAAGTCAAACCAACTACAGAGAGAATGGAAAGACCCCACCTAAGACGAGGACGGAAGCCCCTCAAAAGACCTGAAACCGCAGCAAAAAGATAGCACAGGAAAATAATATAGGTAATACGTGCAAGAATCAGAGAGATGGGATTTGTCTGACGAGTTGCAAAGTTAAATACCGTGTGGAAATAGCTGAGATACTGAACTGGTGCAACAAAATCAATGACGATAAAAATGAGAGCCACAATTGCTGGAATGGCAATCTTTGCTTTGGGGTTCATGAAACCTCCTCGATTTCTTTATACGACCTGTCTATTTTATCGCATAAACCTATGACCAGTGTGGTAAGTCATGAAAGTCTTTTATATGGTCTTGAGCTTCTCGTTCTCTTTCTGCCAAGGCTTCTCGTAAACCTTTCAGAGCATCAAAAGGCATAAATATTTTTGCCCTGTTTGCTCGCGACATGCGAGGGTGTCCGTAGTGCATCTGCGCTGCAAACGCATCCTCTTTTACGCTAGCTTCTGCTGGCGAGAAACCCTGTTTAGGCCTCATTGGTTTCTTCTCCACTACGGTGTCCTCCAATCTGAACGTTTCTCTGGCGTGCCGTTGCTTCGGGGAGCAAGTCCATAGCTTTGAGCAAAGAATTCTTACCAAACTTTTTCTTTATTGCATTGATAGTATCTTGACGCTGGCGTTCTCTTTCTAAAACAGTGTTGTCCTGGAAAAGAGAAGTCTGAATACCTGAGCCCATTTCTTCTTGAGTGTTTCCGAAGGTAAGACCCACGCGGTGCACACTTTCTGAAGGTATTACGCGCTCGTCAAAGAAAGACAAAACCTCTGCCATAAGCTCATCTCTAGAGTTAGTAGGATAAGAGAGCTTCCTAGTGCCACTGCTGGAGGGAATATGTCTTCTCCAGCTCCTATAATCCCCCGTCTGCCTCAGCTCTTCCATCTGGCTCTCTGTTGCCGAGTAGCCAATATAGATGCCAATAGAAGAGCAAACGAGCTTTTGTGTTACAAGCTCTAAAGACAACGCCTCAACCATCTCTTTAAAGATAAGACGCGCGCCCTCTGTATCTCTGTTGTGATCAAAGACCTGTGCCGTTGAGACAGAATGACTTTGAGATTTATAGGCCTTAATATCTGCAATGGTTGTTGGCTCAATACCCCACGCATGATCAATAAGGATTTCTGCATCAACACCAAATTCTTTATACAAAGGCTCTGTAGGAGCCATGGCAAGCTGTCCCATGGTGTGAATATTCATTGCTGCAAGACGCTTTTGAATACCTGCACCTATATGCCAAAAATCAGTTAGAGGTTTATGGTTCCAGAGTTTAAGCTTGTACGATTCTTCATCAAGTTCACCAAAAAAGTTGGGGCTGTGCTTTGCAGTAATATCAAGCGCAATTTTTGCCAGATACAAGTTTGGACCCAAACCACAGGTAGCAGGAATACCTGTAGTTTTTGCTACATCTGCACGGATTTTCTCGCCCAACTCTCTTGCCGTACATCCATAAAGCGATAAGTACGGTGTTACATCAATAAATGCCTCGTCAATGGAGTAAACGTGGATGTCTTCTGGGGCAATGTATTTGAGGTACACCGAATAGACATCTGCAGAGCGCTCCACATACAGAGCCATGCGAGGAGGAGCCACCTCATAAGTAAGGTTTTTGGGAATCTCAAAAACACGACAACGCCCAGGAACACCCAGCGCACGAAGCGCGGGCGAGACGGCCAAACAGATTGTCTTTTCTGTCCTGGTAAGATCAGCCACAACAAGCTTGGCCTTCATGGGATCAAGGCCTCGCTCAACGCACTCGACTGATGCGTAAAAACTCTTTAGATCAATAACCAGGTACTGTTTTTGAGAAGGTGCCATGGCCTAGATAAGCACAATGCCTTTTGAAACTTTTTCTGCCACGTCATTACCTACAAGATAACGAACAATCTCAAGACCAAACTTAAGAGCTGTTCCTGCACCCTGACTGGTAATAAAAGAGCCGTCAACACAAACCGCATCTTGCGAAAGATTGGCGCCATTCTCTGAAAGAAAATGCTGGAAGCCTGGATTAGACGTAGCCTTCTTACCCGCAAGCAATCCACGCTTAGCATAAATTGAAGGAGCAGCACAGATTGCAGCAAGCGCACGGCCATCTTCCGCAAACACATCAACTGCCTGCATAAGTGGCTCACAAGCCTCAAGATTAGTGGTTCCAGGAAGACCTCCAGGAAGCACCAACATGCTGTAATCATCAAACGAGACCTGACTGAGCAGCTTGTCTGTTAGAAAGGTAACCTGGTGAGAAGAAGTCACGCTCAAGGAATCAGAGATAGACACTTTGTCACAGGGAATACCCGCACGATACAGGACATCAACAACGCTCAGTCCCTCAATCTCTTCACAACCATCGGCAAAAAAGACAGCAACGCGCTTGTCAGTACATGGTGTAAACATCTGACTCCCCTCTCGACTAAAACTAGTACAAGTGTACGCCTTTTTACACAGAAAAGGACACTCAAGTTTGTGCTTGAGTGTCCAAAATTTTACCCAGTTAGACTGTTGCAGGAAGTACCTGCCAAGCCCTCTATAATCTGGCGAGAAACCCTACTCCTCGCTAATGCCCTCGTTAATAGCCTGAGCAATAGCTTCCTGATCATTAGAGCCACGAAGTAGAGACTTAAACTCATCTCTCATCAGAAGAACGGCGGTCTTAGAAAGAAGCTTGATGTGAGTGGTGCCAGCTTCTCCATCTGGAACAAGCAGTGCAATGGCAACATCAACGGGCTTCTCGTCAAAAGAAGGCCACTCAAGAGGGGTGCTGTTCTTGAAGACAAAGACAGCTGCATCCTTGATAGCGGCATCTTTTGCGTGTGGAACTGCAAAACCGTCAGTCATGCCAGTCTCGCCCATTTCCTCACGAGCCAAAAAAGCATTGTAAACAGCGTCTGCATTATCAGTTACGCCAGCCTCCTGAGCCTTATTGGCAATAAAACGCAGGACATCATTACGGCTCGCTGCGTTCTGGTTTACAAAAACATTGTCTGCCTTAACAAAACCGCTCATGAATCTTCCTTCCGTATATTTGAGCTTTTAGCTCAGTAACTTCGTATGTAGTAATAATACCCGCAATGAAACAAAATTTACCTTGAGAAACTTTACTTTAGGGCCATTCTTAAAATCTGTTGAACATCTGCTGTTTTAAGCTGCATAAAGCTGCCTGCATGATCTCCACCGCGAGCATCAATAGTGCCTTCTGCCATCTGGAGAATGTCCTCTTCTGAAGGCTCTACTCCAAGCTCGGCAAGGGAGGTTGGCATACCAATTGCATGACACCATTGATTCCACGCTTCAATTCCTGCAAGGCCTGTAGCGGTTGGGTTGTGGAAGTTGTTTTGAACTCCAAAAACATTAACCGCAAACTGCGCAAAGCGCTCTGGATCTTGACTCATAACGTACTTGGCCCAACTTGCC
>ENA-OWLC01000086-OWLC01000086.1-metagenome-genome-assembly--contig:-NODE-86-length-21371-cov-4.697786_pt1 | contig 21371 bp, 18 predicted proteins | sample MGYA00245344_ERZ651092 | MGnify/ENA primary metagenome ERZ651092 (study PRJEB26857, sample SAMEA4031755) | metagenome | biome: human; feature: oral; material: saliva | place: Philippines | collected 2014 | study... | reverse complement strand
AAAACCTGCCTGCCTCCGCGCCCCTGCACCTGATTACCCTCGGCGGCATGATGGGTGGCGTAATGATGGTGTGGCTGACCGCCGGACTGTGGCACAGCGGCTTTACCAAACTCGACTACCCCAAACTCTGCCGCATCGCCGTTCCCATCCTCTTCGCCGCCGCCGTCTCGCGCGCTGTTTTAATGAACGTGAATCCGATATTCTTCATCACCGTTCCCGCGATTCTGACCGCCGCCGTGTTCGTGCTTTATCTGTTGACGTTCGTGCCAATCTTTCGGGCGAATGCGTTTACGGACGATCCGGAGTGAGCGTTTCTGTTTCATTCCCCATTCAATCGCAAGCCCTGTATCGCCTTAAGTCAAAAGGTCGTCTGAAAATCTCCAATATGGGTTTTCAGACGACCTTTGCTTAAATCAGGGTTTAAATCAGACCTTGCAGTTTAGGGTTGCCTTCTTTTGGAATAGGGCGCGTGTTGCCTTCGCTGTCGATGGCGACGTAGGTAAAGATGGCTTCGGTAACGAGTTGGCGGTCTTCGGTCAGGTGGTCGTTCATCAACGTTTTCACCCAAACTTCGATTTTCAGTTGCAGCGAAGTATTGCCCACGCGCACACAGCGTCCGTAGCAGCAAACGACGTTGCCCACTTTAACTGGGCGGATAAAGTTCATCTCCTGAACGGCGACGGTAACGATGCGGCCTTGCGCGATTTCCGCCGCCAAAATGCCGCCGCCCAAATCCATTTGCGACATAATCCAGCCGCCGAAAATATCTTGGTTGGGATTGGTGTCTTGCGGCATAGCGACGGTGCGCAGCAAAAGCTCGCCTTGAGGGTGGGAGCGGTGTTCGTTTTTTTGAGTCATGAGAATATCCTTTTGAGCGGTGTGGATTGGGGTGGATTTGAATGTTGGCGGATTGGGTCTTACAAAGGTCGTCTGAAAGAGGATAGGGCTTTTCAGACGACCTTTTATACCTGTTCCAACCAAATTAGGCTGACCATGCGGCCGGTTTGTCCGTCGCGGCGGTAAGAGAAGAAAGTGTCGCGTTCCAAGACGGTGCAGTGTGTGCCGCCGTAAATCATGTCCACCCCTTCGCGGCGCAGAACCAAACGTGCCAGTGCGTAGATGTCGGCAAGATATTTACCGCCGCCGATGTCTTCGAATGCGTCTGCCGCTTCGGGCATGGGCGTACAAAATGCGTCGAACACGTCTTGTCCGACTTCGAATGCGTCCGCGCCGATGGCAGGGCCGAGATATGCCATGATTTCGACGGGCGCGACATTCATCGCGGCTATGGTGTTTTGCAGTACGCCGCCCGCCAAACCGCGCCAGCCTGCATGTGCGGCAGCGACGACCGTACCGGCTTTATCGCAGAACAAGACAGGCAGGCAGTCGGCAGTCATCGCGGCGCAGGCGGCTTTGCCTGTGTTGTCCACCGAAGCGTCTGCGTCGGGCGTGTTGCCCAATGCGTCGGCGGCATTGATGACAATGGTGCTGTGGATTTGATTGAGGTAGGCAACGGGCAGCCCGACCTGTTCCTGCACAATTTCACGATTGCGGCGCACGGCATCGGGATCATCTCCGACGTGCGAACCGAGGTTCAAACTTTGATACACGCCTTGGCTCACGCCGCCATTGCGGGTGGTAATCAGGGTTTTCACGTTGGCGGGCGCAGGCCAATCGGCAGTCAGGAAATTTTTGCCTTGCGGAGCGAGGTTTAGGGTTTCTGTGATGGTTTTCATGGGGTGTCGGAATAGGTGCGTAGCGGTAAGGGTTTATTAACTGCCCTTAGGGTAAATGGATGTTTGGTTTTTCGTCATTCCCACGCAGGCGGGAATCCAGAGATTCGGGATTGCTGTAAATTCTTAATTGTCGCTGAGAAATCAGAGGTTCGGATTCTTGCCGGTGCAGCATGAATGATGCCGTTGGATAAACCTTATCTAAACTTTATATGAAGTTCGTTTTCAGACGACCCTTGAGTAACAGGTCGTCTGAAAACACCTGCTTAATCCCTCACATAAACCACTTCGACATCGTAATCGTCTTCGTTCCAATCATCGTCGTCATCTGTGCCGAGTTTGTCCTGCCACTCTTCTTCGTTGCTCAAAGACGAATCCAAGCCTGCTTCGAGGCGCAGGACGGAGAGCAGGTGATACATATCGTCGGGAATCGGGGCTTCGAAGGAAACGGTTTCGCCGGTGTTCGGATGGACGAAACTCAAGCGGTAGGCGTGCAAAGCCTGACGCGCGCCCAGACTTTTGACGGCTTCTTTTACCGGTTCGCTGCACGGATGGCGCAGGTTGCCGTAAACGGGGTCGGCGGCAAGCGGGTGGTTGGCTTCGCGCATATGGACGCGGATTTGGTGCGTCCTGCCTGTTTCGAGTGAGCATTCGATGTAACTGTGGGCGAGATAGCGCTCCAACACTTTGACATGTGTCACGGCAGATTTGCCGCCGAATTTGACGACCGCCATTTTCAGGCGGTTGTGCGGATCGCGTCCGATTTGGGTTTCGATTTTGCCGTCAAAGGGAACGATGCCGTTGGCGACGGCGCGGTAGATGCGTTTGACCGTGCGCTCTTGAAGCTGTTGCACGAGGGAATTTTGTGCGGGCAGGGTTTTGGCGACCACCATCAGGCCGCTGGTTTCTTTGTCTAGCCTGTGGACGATGCCCGCGCGCGGAATCTGGCTCAATTCGGGACAATGCGCCAATAAACCGTTGAGCAGCGTCCCCGTCCAGTTGCCTGCGGCGGGGTGGACGACCAGTCCGGCGGGTTTGTTGACGACGATGACGGTATCGTCTTCGTACACAATATCCAAATCCATCGCTTCGGGTTTGAACGCGAGATTCTCTTCGCTCGGACGTACCGTTACGCTGATGGATTCCCCGCCTATCATTTTGTCTTTGGGTTGGGCGGGCTTATCGTTTACAATGACCGCGCCTTCTTTAATCCACGATGTCAGGCGGCTGCGCGAATAATCAGGCATGAGCTTTGCCAACACCGCATCCAGCCGCCCGCCCGCAAGCTCCAGCGGAACAGTCAAATTAACACAACTTTCTGCTTCGGGGGCTGACGTAAAGTCTAAATCGTCGCTATAATCGGCTTCATTATCAAAGGAAGTATTCTGCATGAAAAAAATTCTTTTAGTAGTTTCGTTAAGTCTGGCACTGGGTGCCTGTGCAAGCAATAAAGGTACGGTCGATAAAGACGCGCAAATCACACAAGATTGGAACGTGGAAAAACTCTATGCCGAAGCGCATGACGAGTTGAACAGCAGCAATTATACGCGAGCCATCAAGTTATACGAAATTTTAGAATCCCGCTTCCCCAACGGCCGCTACGCGCAACAGGCGCAACTGGACACCGCATACGCCTATTACAAAGACGACGAGCCTGAAAAAGCCCTCGCCGCCATCGACCGCTTCCAGCGCCATCACCCGCAACATCCGAATATGGATTACGCGCTTTACCTCAAAGGCTTGGTTTTGTTCAACGAAGACCAATCCTTCCTCAACAAACTCGCCTCGCAAGACTGGTCCGACCGTGACCCTAAAGCCAACCGCAGCGCATACCAAGCGTTTGCCGAATTGGTACAACGCTATCCGGAGAGCAAATACGCCGCCGACGCAACCGAGCGCATGGCAAAACTGGTGGACGCTTTGGGCGGTAACGAAATCTCCGTTGCCCGCTACTACATGAAACGCGGCGCCTACCTCGCCGCAGTCAACCGCGCCCAAAAAATCGTCGAGCGTTACCAAAATACCCGCTACGTCGAAGAATCGCTCGCCATGATGGAGCTGGCTTACAAAAAACTGGACAAACCCCAACTCGCCGCCGACACCCGCCGCGTCTTGGAAACCAACTTCCCGCAAAGCCCGTTCCTGCAACACCAATGGCAGCCAAACGATATGCCTTGGTGGCGCTACTGGCGTTAAGCACATCAAATTCAGGACAGTTGATACGGATTTGTATCGGTTGTCCGAAAGATGAAAGGTCGTCTGAAACCATCAAACAGGGTTTCAGACGACCTTTATTCTATCTTCCAATCAAGCAAGGAAGAGGCGGTATGCGGCGTTTTGGGTTTCGTCCTGATAGCTGTAACCGAGGCTTTCGAGGAAGTTTTCGAAGGCTTGATTGTCGCCGGGCGGGACGTCGATGCCGACGAGGATGCGGCCGTAGTCGGCGCCGTGGTTGCGGTAGTGGAAGAGGGTAATGTTCCAGCCGCCCTGCATGTGGTTGAGGAAGCGGGCGAGTGCGCCGGGGCGTTCGGGGAACTCGAAGCTGATTAAGCGTTCGTGGGCGACTTTTGTTGTGCGTCCGCCGACCATGTAGCGGATGTGGATTTTGGAGATTTCGTCGTCGGTCAGGTCGACATTGGGCAGCCCGGCTTCGGTCAGTTGGCGGCTGATGACGGCGAGGTCTTGGGAACCTGCGGTTTGCAGGCCGACGAAGATGTGGGCTTTTTGGTCGTCGCCGTATCGGTAGTTGAACTCGGTGATGTTGCGGCTGCCGAGCAGATTGACGAATTTGAGGAAGCTGCCGCGCTCTTCGGGGATGGTAACGGCGAAAATGCCTTCGTTGCCTTCACCCAATTCGCTGCGTTCGGAAACGTGGCGCAGGCGGTGGAAATTCATGTTGGCGCCGCTGGTTACGGCGATAAGGGTTTGGTTTTGGATGCGGTTGCGGGCGGCGTAGGTTTTCAGACCGGCGAGGGCGAGCGCGCCTGCGGGTTCGGTGATGCTGCGGGTGTCGTCGAAGATGTCTTTGATGGCGCCGCAGATGGCGTCGGTATCGACGGTGATGATGTCGTCTAAGAGGTCGCGGCAGAGGCGGAAGGTTTCTTCGCCGACGACTTTGACGGCGGTACCGTCGGAGAAGAGGCCGACGTCTTTGAGACTGACGACTTTCCCGGCTTCGACGGATTGCTTCATGCAGCAGGAGTCGTTTGTTTGCACGCCGATGACTTTGATGCTGGGGCGGACTTGTTTGACGAACGCGGCAACGCCCGCCGCCAGTCCGCCGCCGCCGATGGGGACGAAGATGGCGTGGATGTCGTCGGGACGCTGGCGCACGATTTCCATGCCGACCGTGCCTTGACCGGCAATCACGTCGGGGTCGTCAAATGGGGCGATGTAGGTCAGTTTTTCTTTTTCTGCCAACTCCATCGCGTAATCATAGGCATCGTTGTAGGAAACGCCTTTGAGGACGACTTCGCCGCTGCGGCTTTTGACGGCGTCGATTTTGATTTTGGGCGTGGTTTCGGGCATGACGATGACGGCGCGGCAGCCTAAACGTTGTGCCGAAAGTGCGACGCCTTGTGCGTGGTTACCCGCGCTGGCGGCGATGACGCCGCAGGCGAGCGCTTCTTTGGGCAGCTTCGCCATTTTGTTGTACGCTCCGCGGATTTTGAAGGAAAACACGGGTTGCAGGTCTTCGCGTTTGAGCAGGACGTTGTTGTTCAGACGACGTGACAGCCCGATTGCAGGTTCGAGCGGCGTTTCGACGGCAACGTCGTAAACGGAGGCGGTCAGGATGCGGATGAGGTAATCGGAATAAGAGGGGCGGTTGTTCATGGTTTTGTGTGCCGGAGGATTATTTTCAAAAGGAGTGTCCGCCGCCCGCGTCAAACTTTGCCAACAAAACGGCGGAAAGGTAAAACCATACCCTCGAGGTCGTCTGAAATCAAGAAAAATCTTAGCAAAGCGAAGTTGCGGCGGTATAATGACTGCCTTTTGTGCCAAACCGCACGACGCGGTTGTTTTTATTTCTGTTTCCGCACCACATCCCGATGAAAAAAACATTATCCGTATTGATCGCGGCAATGATGATTGCCGCCGCGCAAGCCGCGCCGCAAGCGGCTAAAAACAACGCAGCCCCTGCTGTTGCCGCTTCCGAGCCTGCACCCGCCGCCGCATCCCAACCCGAAGCCATGATGCCCAGCATCAACAGCCCCGATGCGCCGCCTGCCATTGCCGCTGCCGCCTACATCGTTACCGATTTGCAAAGCCATCAAGTGCTTGCCTCCGGCAATATCGACACCCAAATCGAACCGGCTTCGCTGACCAAAATGATGACCGCCTACCTCACGTTCAAGGCTTTGGAAAACGGCACATTGCGCGCCGACCAAATGCTGACCGTGTCCGATGCAGGCTGGAAAATCGAAGGCTCGCGGATGTTCCTCAATCTCAAAGTACCCGCCAGCGTCAGCGACCTGATTAAAGGCATGATTGTCCAATCCGGCAACGATGCCGCCACCACGCTTGCCGAAGCCATGGGAGGAGGCTCGGTGGACGTGTTCATCCAGCAGATGAACGACGAAGCCAAGCGTTTGGGCATGACCAAAACCCACTTTAAAAACCCGACCGGACTGTCTGCCGAAGGCCACGTTTCCACCGTCGGCGATTTAGCCGTTTTGTCCGCCGCGCTGATACACGATTATCCGAAATACTATCCCGTATTTTCGATTAAATCTTTCAAATACAACAATGTCGAACAGCCAAACCGCAACCTCCTGCTCTACCGCGACACCAGTGTGGACGGCCTGAAGGCAGGACATTCCGAAAGCGCAGGCTACAACCTTGCCGCCTCCAGCAAACGTAACGGCAGACGCATCGTGTCCATCGTCGTAGGCACCGAGTCCACCGAAGCCCGCGCTTCCGAAAGCGGCAAACTGCTCAACTGGGCATTGCAGGCATTCGACACGCCCAAGCTCTACAACAGCGGCGAAATCATTTCTAAGGTCAAAGTTTATAAAGGCAGCAGCAAATCGGTGAACGTCGGCTTCCTGGAAGACGTGTACATCACTATTCCCCACAATGCCGGACAAAACATCAAACCGATTTTAGAAACCGTCCAGCCCGTTGTCGCCCCGATACGCAAAGGCCAAAGCTTGGGCAAACTCAAAATTGTCAAAGACGGTAAAGTCATTACCGAGAAAAACGTCGTAGCCCTCCATTCCGTTGAAGAAGGCAGCTGGTTCAGACGGATGTGGGATGATATCGTATTGTGGTTCAAAGGCTTGTTCGGCAGCAGTTCGAAATAAGCTGAGTTGATGTGAAAAGGTCGTCTGAAAATGGTTTCAGACGACCTTTCGGATAACGGATACATCATTAAAAATAAGGAAAACCATGCAATTACAAGCATTTGACGAGACATCCCGCGTGCGCCTGATGCAGCTGCTCGATGCCAAATCGGAACAACACAACACCATGCGCTGCGATGAGGTACAGGCGTTTATGATGGCTTTGTTGAGTGGTCCCGATGCCTTGAATCCGAACGATTGGCTGCCTGAAGTTTTGGGTGAAGAATCATTGTTTGACGCGAAAGAGCGTACCGAAATCGAGCGTTTGGTGATAGCGCTGGCTGCTGATTTGCGTATCAAGCTCGGCAGTAAAATGTTGCCCGATTTGTGGATTTATGAAGATGCAGCGGGCAATCCCGATGTGTATACTTGGTGTAACGCCTATCTGTATGCCTTGGATGTTGTGCCGACCGATTGGTTTGAAGCGGTCGATCAGGAGGAGTTTGAAGACCTGTTTTATCCGATCATGGCTTTGGGTGGCATTTACGACGAAGAGCAAAACGGCGAAATCATTTTGCACCTGACTGAAAAAGAACTTTCACAACTCGAATCCGACCTGCCGCATGTCCTGCTGGATATTTACTGGTATTGGCAGGCAATCATCAATAAACCGCAAACCGTACGTCGCGAAGGTGAAAAAATCGGGCGAAACGATTCTTGCCCCTGCGGGAGCAGTAAAAAATACAAAGCCTGTTGCGGCAATGGATAACTTTCCGATCAGGTAAAAAATCAAAAGGTCGTCTGAAAAACCATTTTCAGACGACCTTTTGCAATGATCAGGTTAAAACCAGCTTGCCGCCCACATAACTAGAAGGATCATCACAATCGTCAAGGCACAACCGATTTTGGCAACCGTACCGATGATGAAGCCGATAAACGTCCCTAGTCCGACTTTGCCCGCCTGCCACATATCGCGGCGTGCCAAGAATTCTCCGACACCCGCGCTGATGAGCGGGCCGAACAACAGTCCGGGGATGGAAAAAAACGCGCCGACGATACCACCGATTAGCGCTCCCCAAACTGCAGTTTTACTGGCTCCCGTATATTTTGCCCCTAATGCGCCTGCGACATAATCCATCGCCGTGCCGATGGCAGCGACAACGGCGAGAAAAATTAGGGTGTTTGTACCGTAAATCTGATAATCGCCGGCATATGCAAGCAACCATGCGCCGCCGAACATCAATCCCAATCCGGGAATGGCGGGATAAATCGTGCCGAGCAGTCCGACACAAATGGCGATTAAACCAAGCAGGATGAAAATGGCAGTCATAACAGTCCTTGTTTGATGGAAGGGAAAAGCGTGTGTGAACTACGCTTGCATGTTTTGCGGCGAATTAAAATGGAACGGTTTGTATCGTCTTTCCCGTAAAATCCCAGTTTTCAGACGACTTACCGTATTATGCGACTTACCGTATTATGGTTGCACGTCCTGATGATTCAAGGCAGGTTTGTGCAAAGAAATAAAAAATCCGGACAAGGCATCCGGATTTTTGTTTTATGCGCCGCAAGTTTTCGGCTTGTTTGCCAGAATATTGATGACTTTGCGTTCGGGTTTGGACGGGGTGATTTTGATTTCACTCTCGTCTTCTTCGCTGCCGTCGGAGTAGCGTTCGGGCATTTTTTCGCTGTCAAACGCCAAATCGCCGCCGTGTTTTAAGGTTTGACCGCGTTCCAAACCGACGAAGTCGAAAAGCTCGGGGTCGGCAAGATGGGAGGGAACGACGTTTTGCAGGGCGGAGAACATGGATTCAATGCGGCCAGGGAAGCGTTTGTCCCAATCGCGCAGCATATCGCCGATGACTTGGCGTTGCAGGTTGGGCTGCGAGCCGCAGAGGTTGCAAGGGATGATTGGGAATTGCTTCAGTTCGGCATATTTGATCAAATCTTTTTCTTTCACATACGCCAGCGGGCGAATGACGATGTGTTCGCCGTTGTCGCTCACCAACTTGGGCGGCATGGCTTTGAGTTTGCCGCCGTAAAACATATTTAAAAACATGGTGGCGAGGATGTCGTCGCGGTGGTGTCCCAAGGCGATTTTGGTGCAGCCCAATTCTTTTGCAGTGCGGTAGAGAATGCCGCGGCGCAGGCGGCTGCACAGCGAACAAGTCGTTTTGCCTTCGTCCAATACGCGTTTAACGGTGGAGTAGGTGTCTTCTTCAACGATTTTGTACGGTACGCCTATGCTTTCGAGATAGGTCGGCAGCACTTCTTCGGGGAAGCCCGGCTGTTTTTGGTCAAGATTGACGGCAACCAGTTCGAAATCAATCGGCGCGCTGGCTTGGAGCTGGCGCAGGATGTCTAATAGGGCGTAGCTGTCTTTGCCACCGGAGAGGCAGACCATGATTTTGTCGCCCGGTTCAATCATGTTGAAATCGTTAATCGCGTCACCGACGGCGTGGCGCAGGCGTTTGTTGAGTTTGTTGTTCTCTAATTCTTGTTTGGTTTTTTTTGACATGGCGGTTTGTGCTTTGAAATAAGGAAAATTTAAGGGCGGTATTGTACCGCAAAAAGCGTTTGGAAACCGCATATTAGAAAAGAAAGGTCGTCTGAAAGAGGGGAGGGGATTTCAGACGACCTTTTTTTTATATTATGCATATTACGCGGCTATATTACTCAATCTTCACCCGTTTCAGCCTCAACGCATTGCCCAACACCGACACCGAGCTTGCCGCCATTGCCGCGCCTGCGATGACGGGGTTTAAGAAGCCGAGTGCGGCGAGCGGGATGCCTAATATGTTGTAGAAGAAGGCGAAAAACAGGTTTTGCTTGATGTTTTTCAACGTCGCCTGCGACACCAGCAGGGCATCGGCGAGTTGGTTGACCGAATGCTGCATCAGCGTGGCGGACGCGGTGTGTTCGGCAACGTCCGCACCGCCTTTCATGGCGAAGCTGACGTTGGCGGCGGCGAGGGCGGGTGCGTCGTTGATGCCGTCGCCGACCATCGCCACGGTTTTGCCGGCGGCTTTGAGTTTCTGCACTTCGGCGGCTTTGTCGCGCGGACTCATGTTGCCGAAGGCGTGTGCGATGCCCAGTTGTTTGGCGACGTATTCGACCGTGCCTTGGTTGTCGCCGCTCATGATGTAAACGTCGATGCCGTGTTTTTTCAGACGGCCTATGGCTTCGGCGGTGTCGGCTTTCAGCGCGTCGGCGAGCGCGAATGCGCCGATGGGTTTGTTATCGACTGAGACTGCGACAATGCTTGCGATGTCCCAAACGCTGTCTGAAAACTTCGGCAAGGTCAATTCGGCAAATTCGGCTTTGCCCGCTTTCACCAAACCCACGCCTTCGACTTCGGCGGTAATGCCTGCGCCGACAACGGTTTGCGCGTCTTGTGCGGCAGGGATGTCCAAACCGCGCGCTTGGGCGGCAGAAACAATAGCACGGGCAAGCGGATGAGCGGCGTTTTGTTCGACGGCGGCGGCGATGCGGTACAAAGCGTCTTCGTCAAAGCCGCTGTCGGGAACGCAATAGACGGCGGCAACCTGCGGCCTGCCTTCGGTCAGCGTGCCGGTTTTGTCCAACACGACGGCATCGACGTGGGCGGCTTCTTCCATCGCCGCCGCGTCTTTAAACCAAATGCCGTGTTTCACCGCCTTGCCCATGCCGACCATAATCGCGGCGGGCGTCGCTAGACCGAGCGCGCACGGGCAGGCAATCACCAAAACGGCAACGGCGTGCATCAGCGCAACCGTCCAATCGCCTTTAACCAGCCAAGTGGCGATAAAAGTCAGAAGCGCGATGCCCACGACGGCAGGCACGAACACTGCCGCCGCCTTGTCCGCCACGCGCGCAATCGGCGCCTTGCTGCCTTGCGCTTCGGAGAGCGCGTTCATCATGTCGCCGAGCAGGGTTTGGCTGCCGAGCTGCGTGGCGCGGTACACCACGCTGCCTTCGGTCATCAGCGCGCCCGCCAACACTTTGCCGCCCGCCTTTTTCTCTTCGGGATTGGATTCGCCGGTGAGGTGGCTCTCGTCCGCCCAGCCGCTGCCGCTTTCGATAATGCCGTCGGCAGCGATGCGTTCGCCGTGGTTGGCGCGGATAAGGTCGCCGATTTGCACTTGGTCGATAGGCAGTTGTTTCCATTCGCCATTGCGTTGCACGTTGACTTGGGTCGGCGTGAGTTTGAGCAGCAGGCCCAAGCTGTTCAGGCTGGATTTTTTGGTGCGGTGTTCCAAAAATTTGCCCAGCGACACAAAACCGATCACCATCACGCCTACTTCAAAATACACGTGTGCCATGCCGTGCGCCGCGTGCGGGCTGAAAAACAGCATATAGACGGAATACAGGTAAATCGACACCGTACCGATGGTGACGAGCACGTCCATATTCGCCAGCCCGCCTTTAATACTCGCCCACGCGCTTTTGTAAAACGGCACCGCCAGCCAAAGCTGCACTATGCTTGCCAACACAAATTGCCATACAGGCGGAATCATCCAATCATGCCGCCCGATCATCATGCCTGCCATGCCGATTAAAAACGGAATATTGATGGCGAACAAAAGCCACAACCTCCAGCTTACATGCGAGGTTTCTTCAGCTTGCGGCAATGTATCTTCCGTTTTTTCCTTCGCGCCGTAACCGGTTTTCTCAATGATTTTGGCAATGTCGGCAGCGGAAGTTTTGCTGTCGTCAAACGTAACCTGCGCCTCCTCGCTGGCAAAGTTAACCCCTGCCGATTCGACAAAATCTTTTTTGTTCAACACTTTTTCAATACGCGAAGCACAAGCCTGACAGGTCATGCCTTCGATTTGAAAACGGACTTTTTGTTGCATGGCAAAGCCTCCTATTGAGTGTTTGGCGCGTGTTTTTTGTGTTTATGTATTATCAAACGAAAACGACATAATGGCAAAAAGTAAGTTATCAAGAGACAAAGGCCATCTGAAACGTTTCAGACGGCCAAAGATTCTTACATATCTCTCACTTGGGGTCTAATTAATAGATATATTATGGCAACAATGGTAACCCCAATTCTTTCAAAAATTTATTATGTTTCACTGTAGCCTCTTTAATCTTTAAATCCAAATCCATCAAAATACCATGATTAGCGACCAAATCGATTTCTTCCTCAATAGGCGTATTGCTGACATAGCGGGCAATATTCAGATTGTAGCCGTTATCCTCAATTTCCTGCATAGATACACGGCGGGAGTAGCCCTGTTCTTCTTTGCGGTATTGATAGCAGTCCACGATTTTATTAATATGTTCGCCTGTCAGGCGGTTTTGACGTTTATCTTTTTCAAAATAATCGGCGGCGTTAATAAACAAAACGTCGTCTTCTTTTTTACATTTTTTCAACACCAAAATGCAGACTGGAATGCCTGTTGAATAAAACAAATTGGCAGGTAGCCCGATAACGGCATCGATATTGCCATCTTTGAGCAGTTTTGTGCGGATTTTTTCTTCCGCACCGCCTCTGAACAATACGCCGTGTGGCAGAATGATTGCCATCGTGCCGCTATCGCTTAAAAAATGGAAACCGTGCAGCAAAAAGGCAAAATCTGCTGCTGATTTAGGGGCAAGCCCATAGTTTTTGAAGCGAAAATCGTTTGCCAAATCCTCCTTCGGCTCCCAGCGGTAACTGAACGGCGGATTGGCAACAACAGCATCAAATTCCAACTTCTTCGCAGGATTCATTTCATTCAAAATATCCCAATCATTGAGCAGAGAGTCGCCGTGATGAATGGTAAATTCTGTATCCTTTACACCGTGCAGCAGCATATTCATCCGCGCCAGGTTGTAGGTGGTAATATTCTTTTCCTGTCCGTAGATTTTGCCGATATGCCCGTCTTCTTCTGCCATCTGATGACGCACATTCAGTAATAAAGATCCCGAACCGCAAGCAAAGTCCAGCACATTGTCCAGCTTTTTCTTTTTGCCGCTGGCTGGGTTTTGGCTGTCGAGCGTAACAATCCGCGATAAAATCGTAGAAACCTGTTGAGGGGTATAAAACTCTCCGGCCTTCTTGCCAGAGCCGGATGCGAACTGGGCAATCAGATATTCATAAGCATCACCCAAAGCATCACTATTGGTAGAAAACTCATTGATGCCTTCAGCGATTTTCTTGATGACTTCGCTTAATCGCTTATTTCGTTCTTCGTAATTTTTGCCAAGCTTTTCCGAATTTAAATTAATTTCGGAAAATAAACCGCTAAACGTACTTTCAAAAGACTCGTTTTCAATATATTTAAAGCCATCTTGCAAAGTATTTAATAATTTACTGCTTTGAATTCGTGCAAGCTCAGCAATACTGCCCCAAAGAAACTCGGGCTTAATCACATAATGTACTTTACGGCGCATCTGTTTTTCAAAATCAGCGACAGAGTCTGCATTTTCTTCATACCACACGGCAAGCGGTGTGCGCTTGTCTTCATCACCCAATTGCGGATAATCTCGCCCCAATTCCTTTTGTGCGGCAAGCTCGTAGTTGTCGGACAGATAACGTAAAAACAGAAACGACAGCATATAGTCGCGGAAATCGTCGGCATTCATCGCCCCACGCAGTTGGTCGGCGATTGTCCATAGCGTTTTGCCGAGTTGGTTTAATTGTTCTTGGGTCATGGTTGCTTCTCGATTAATTGGGGTAAAGAAAAGTGGTATTTATCTAAGAAATTTTGGAAAATCTCTTTAAATAAATCCTTATTATCTTGATTCATTTCCCTAGGTTCATAAATAGAATGATTACCGTGGCTCAATAAATTTAGAGCTCGAGCATACAGAATCTCATCATCAATACCTGTCAGGCAATCTGAAAAATCATTGTAACCTAAGAAACTAGAAGTTTTTTCTAAGATACTTCTTAGCATATTAAAGTGATATGTATATATTGAATTACTATCAATAGCCGCTTGTATCTTACTAAGGCTGGCTACATGATGAAAAAAAGGAACATCGTCAGTTGACTGGAGATGAAGATAATTTGTCGTTTTATCTTTGTGTAAAAAATATTTCTTATGCTCCTGCTTTTTTAATTCATTGCACATGACATTAAAGAATAATCCATGATGTGATGAAATGATTGCTTTAAATTTATCTTTATTTTCCTTTAATAATTTTGCCAAATCACAAGCAATGGAAATAGTGTTGTTATCATCTAAAGATGAAACAGGGTCATCAATATAAATATATTTAACCCATTGGTAAGATTCATGTCTATCTGAAACTAATTGACATAATGCAAGAAAAAAGCACCAAATAAAAATAACCTCTTCCCCTCGCGAGATTTTAATTAATTTATCTGGTTGAGTTGGATTGGTAAATGATATGTACCAATTTTTATAGTCAATTTTAAAATCAAAATCCGCATATCGATTCAGATAAAATGAAATTTTTTCTTCCAATGCTAGTTCTTTTAATCCGCCAAAGAATTTTGAATCAGAATTTAGTAGCAATTTTGGTTCATGGCCATCATTTATAAAATCATTATTCCAATAAAACAAGTCTTCAGTATATGCGTTGAAATAAAGAGTGTTGGTTTGATTATTATTCTTCTTTTGATTTTGTTTTTTTACTTCCATAGATAGGCAGGTTTTACCTGTGCCATTGTAAGCATAAAGCAAGACAAAATCTTTATTATTTAAATCGTCTCGAATTCTTTTGGCAAGCCATTTCATAGTTTTATAGGTTGTAATTTTTATTTGATTATTATTCATATCGATTCCTAAATGTTAGGGAATAACTGCTGCATCAATCCCTTCTTATGGTCTTTCAGACGGCCTATCTGTTCGTTTTCTTCGTTGATCAGCTTGTCTAGTGATGATAGGCAATCGGCTATGGCTTGTTGTTCTTTTGGATTTTTAGGGAAATAGAATTCTTGCTTCATCCATTCATCTAACTTAAATAGCATTTTTTCGATAACAATCCCACTACTACAATCAAGAAATGATTTCTCAACGATTGGCTGGTGGCAAAAATAATTAAAAAACGTAATATTTACATTTTCTTTGGCATTTAATACTGAATATTCATTTGAAACTATAGAACCATCAAGCTCTTCAGGTAATACCCCACATGCACAATGTACTATTTGGCGTTTTGAAATTAAGAAATCATCTGTAAATACTCTAAATTGTGATTGAACTTTAATTTCTTTGCCTTTTGCAACTTCTCTTAGCGTAATTCCACCGTGGCGTCGTTTAACTGTAACGAGACAATATTCTGTTTCATTTTCAAGTTTAACAGGACGTTTTTTCTCGACTAATAAATCAGAAATACGTACAACCCTCCAACCTTCACAATCTTTAAATTGCGGGAATCTAAGTTTCGGATAAACTATTGCTTGCTTGCTTGCTTGCTTGCTTGCTTGCAAGTCATTGTGACTTGGGAATAACTGCTGCATCAAGCCTTTTTTATGCTGTTTTAAGGCAGTAAGTCTTTGTTCTCTCAAGTTAATCAGTTCGTCGATTGATGAAAGGCAATCGGCGATTTTTTGTTGTTCTTTAATTTCTGGAAATGAAATTTCTATATTTTCTAGTGTAGATTTATTAACAGATGGGACAGCACCTGCAAAATAATTATTTAAATCTATAAGTTGGCTTAACTGATAAATAAAGTAATCATTTGTTTTGCCAGTTGCTTTTAATGCTGCAATATTATTGTCTATTAGGCATTCTGATTGAGTATAAGCTCGTCTATTTAGGCGTAATGCTTCCCCAATTTTTGCAAAAACAGTTGAGTTTTTGGGGATAATTTTTGCTTTTAATTTTGATACATCACCTTCATCCACATAATTTGCAGCTTTAGATAAATGTCCATTGGAATCAATAATAGATCTTGAAATATCACTAACTTTAAAAAAAGGATATTTTCCGCTTTTTTTACCTTGTAATGCTTCTGGGAATACATTTCCTTGCAATACGTCACAAATGAACTTTAATTGTGTAACTTCCCACCCCAACGTCGTCTGAAACTTCGGAAACCGCAGTTTGGGCGTTACTCTTTTTTTGTTGTCTTGGTTATTCATTGTTTATCTCTGTCCTGTATTTATCCGACTGTAGGAAACAATTTCTGCATAAGACCCTTTTTATGTTGCTTCAAGCCTGCAATCGCCTGCTCTTCCAGTTCGATCAATTCGTCGATGGAAGACAAGCAATCGGCGATTTTTTGTTGTTCTTTTGGATCAGGGATGGCAAAGCTTAAATTAAAAAAAGTATCTGCGCTAATATTTAGTAGTCCATCACTTCTTGCACCACTGGTAATATATTTTTGTAATTGAACACCATGAGCATTGTTATCAAAATATCCTTGATAAAATCCATGGACTTGATCTGATTTTAGTCTGAAACATAAAAAAACATTCGGAGCAGCTACTTTTTCCCATTTATCTAAATAATATATAGCTCCTTGAGGATATTTTTTTGAGTTTCCTTTGTTATAGACAAAATCTCCTTTATTTAGAATTAGATAATTTTTGTATTGTTTTCCTGAAATATTTTTCCCGAATTTTTCTTCTTGAGAAACAATACCTATACCAGCAGTAATGCTTATGGGCATTAATTTCTTATCACCTACTTTATCTAATATCCTGGTTGATACATCGTTTAATTTAAATGTATCCCACCCCAACGTCGTCTGAAACTCCGGAAACCGCAGTTTGGGGATGATTTGTTCTTGCGTATTTTGCTCGTTATTTTCGATCTGGCTCATTTTTGACTCTTGGTTATTGAGTGTTTACGCTACTAGGCGTTCTTTTGCATGGCTACGTTCCGTCCATAGAATAGGCTCGATGTCGTAATTCTTCAGTGCATCAATGGCGGACGCAGCCACTTCCGTTTCATTGTTGTTTAGTAAAACGAGTAACTTGGAGTCGGAGGCACGGTTTTCGCGTGTATCTGTCCATTTAAATACAGTGGCTTCAATTGCATTTTTCTTGGGATTACCAAGTGTTTGCAAAATGCGTTCAGGCTGTTTGCGAGATTTGGGTATAACGAAGTCAAACATATGGTCAAATCCGCTTTTACCGGTAAATTTGATGTTTGGTGTATAGCGTATATCAGATATATCCAGCCATTGCACCACATCTTCGTAAAAAAGATTGGCAACGTAAGGAGAAGCTAGATAAAACAGATCATTGACCGCTAACATAGCTTGTAAAAAATTATGTTTTTTCAAGGCAAAATTTTCAGCACTGGCTTTAAGTATCAATGTTTCACCATCAAGCTGTACGCCAAATCCTGCCAAAGTCATTTTCAGTAGTTCTTTGCGTTTTTCACTATCCAAAGCACAACCTGAGCTAATTAAGTCATGGATGATATAACCGTCATCGCTAAGCAAAAAACCATTGGCTTCTTTTCGTATATAAAATTGCAAACAGTCATTATGCCGATCCAAATGTGGTGTAGTAACTTGTATCCAGTTTTGATCTATCTGCTTTAGCGCGGTTTTATCTTTTAGCCAGTGGAGGTATTGTTCCATCAGCCTTTGAATTTCGTCAATCATATGAAAAGTTCTCTTTGAATTATAGGTTTTCCAATAATGTGGCAATAATCCATAAATTTATCCAACAAATTATAAGGATTATCCAGTACGCATTTTAATTTATCTGGCAATGGATAAGCCCATTTGTCTCCATATCCTTCACGGTAAAGATGAATATGCGGACAGCCAATTTCTTCTCCATCAGGATTACGATGAGGAGGACCATCAATATCTAAACGAACTAAAACAACCGCTTTTCTAGCTCTGGTTTGAAAAGTAATTTTTTCTAGGGCAATATAACCCCGTGTAACATCAAGATTGAATGTTTCTTTCTTATCCATAGACTGAAGTGATAAGCGCAATGAACCACCCAAATAGGGAAATTTATATTCATCATTGCTGAAATCATATTTTCCCAAAACTAATAATGCGTCTGCTTCTTGTTGTGTCAACATATTATATTTTCCTTAGTAATTTATTCATAAGCTTTCAATCCCGAGATCTCTTTGCCCTTTGCCAATTTTTTCAGCAAAGGCACGAGGTCTTCCATTAGGGCAAGCTCTTTGAGGCGGCGTTCTTTCCAGCTTAAATCCAGCGGCTCAAGCAGGTCGGTTAGTTTTTCACCGTCGAAAATCATCCTGTCCATGATTTCGTTGATGAAAGTGGACAGGGTTTCGTTAGCGATACCGTGTTTGGCGGAAAGTGCGGTCAGTTTTTTGTCTGTTTTTTCTTGGCGGAATGCCTGATAGCCTGTTTTTAATTCATCTACGCTGGTATGCTTATCCCAATCCAAACTACGGATATATTCGATAATATCTTCTTTTTCATCAACTAAATCACTGCTAGAAGCAATGAGTTCTTCAACTTGCTGAATGCTCATTTTTTGTTTTTTCGGTTTAGACGGGTTTTCGGCAATCAATCGTATGATGTAGTCGTAATCAATGATGGCGGATGAAAAGAGAACGAATTCAAAATCCAGTTGTTCAATTTCTTGGGGTAGAACGGCGTCTTTTTTACTTGTTTGTTCTTTGTAACGTTGCGCCATATCTAGATATACGCCCTTGAAAGCACGCTGGGTATCAGCGGGCAGGATGGCTTCTATTTCCTGCTTTTGTTCTTCGCTTAAATCGGTGTATTGCCCAAGCTGGGTTTTGTAGCGTTGTACCTCTTTAAATAGGTTAAGAAAACCTGCGCGGGCGTTGTCGCCTTTAAGGTTATAAGCTTCGGATGGTTCGCATGCTACGCCTTGCGATGACATAAAGTCTTCAAGTTGAGTCATGGCGTTTTTCAGTTTGGTCATGACGATTTCTGCGGGATCGACTATCCAGATTTCTTTGGCGCGCTCTGCATCCTGCCCTGAAAAGCGTTTGATGGCTTCATCTACCTGCGCCTCTTGTCCTCGAAAATCGAGGATATTGCCGTAGGGCTTGCTTGCGTTCAAAACGCGGTTGGTACGGGAAAAGGCTTGGATTAAGCCGTGGTACTTGAGGTTTTTATCGACATAGAGCGTGTTCAGATATTTGCTGTCGAATCCGGTCAACAGCATATCGACGACGATGGTGATGTCGATTTTGTTTTTGTGCGCATAGTCTTTGTCGGGATATTGGTGGTCTTTGATGCGTTTTTGAATATCCTGATAGTACACGTCGAATTCACCGATGCTGTGGTTAGTTCGGTATTGGCGGTTGTAATCTTCAATAATAGCTTTTAAGGCTGCTTTTTTGCCTTCAGGATCGGTTTGGTTATCGAATTTTTCCTGTTGCAAATCTTCCTGCATTTGAATAATGTCAGATTGGTTTTTACGGTCATCTTTCTGCATTGCCTGTGCTGGCGGTGAGAAAACGCAGGCGATGTTCAACGGCTCAAATTCGGGGTTGTCTGCTTGCAGCTTGGCTTGGGCGAACTTGAATAAGTTGTGATATTCGATGGCATCGTTAATGGATGCAGTGGCAAAAATAGCGTTGAAGCGGCGTTCGCCGCCCGTTGCTGCATCGTGTTTGCTTAAAATGGAATCGACAATCGCCTGTTTGGTGGCGGGATGGGTGGCGGAAACGGGTTTGTCGCCTTCGGCTTTGTAATAATCGATATGGAATTTCAAGACGTTGCCATCGTCAATGGCATTGGTGATGGTGTAGGCGTGCAGCTGCTGTTCAAAGATGTCCAAGGTTGTCTGAAGTGTGGCATCTGTACCGTCAATGCGTTTGTAACTGGCGTTTTCTTCGAAAATCGGCGTGCCGGTAAAGCCGAACAGCTGAGCTTTCGGGAAGAAGTTTTTAATCGCCCGATGGTTGTCGCCGAATTGGCTGCGGTGGCATTCATCAAAGATAAAGACCATGCGTTTGTCTTTGAGTGTGCTTAATTGGTTGTGGTATTTGCTGTTTGGTTTGAGTGCCAAGCCGAGTTTCTGAATGGTGGTTACGATAACCTTGTCGGCGTAATTGTCGGACAGCAGGCGGTTTACCAAAGTTTGGGTATTGGTGTTTTCTTCAACGCAGCCTTCTTGGAAACGGTTGAATTCCTCACGGGTTTGGCGGTCGAGGTCTTTTCTATCTACAACAAACAGGCATTTGTCGATGTCGGAATTATCTTTAAGCAGGGTTGAGGCTTTGAAGGAGGTCAGTGTTTTGCCGGAACCGGTGGTGTGCCAGATATAGCCGTTGCCGCGATTTTCATGAATGCAGTCCACAATGGCTTTGACGGCATAAATTTGGTAAGGACGCATCATCAACAGTTTCTGTTCGCTGGCAACTAAGACCATATAACGACTGATCATGCTGCCTAAGGTGCATTTTTCTAAGAATTTATCGGCAAAGTCGTAGAGATGGTTGATTTTGTTGTTGGCTTCGTCGGCAAAATGGTAAACGGGCAGGAAGCGTTCGTCTGCGGCGAAGGTAAAGTGTTTGTTTGAGTTATTAGCAAAATAATAGGTACTACTTTCGTTACTGACGATAAAAAGCTGCATAAAGCATAACAGGCTGTTGCCGTAGCCGTTTCCAGTATCGTTTTTGTAGTCGATAATTTGCTCAATGGCTTTTATCGGCGGTATATGCAGCGTTTTTAGCTCGATTTGTACCAACGGAAGCCCGTTAATTAACAAAATTACGTCGTACCGGTGATAGCTATTATCAGTATTACTCCGCAGTTGGCTGATGACTTCGTAGTCATTCTTACACCAGTCTTTGATATTAACCAGAGTATAGTGAAGTGGAGTTTCATCTTCGCGAATGAAAGTATTAGTCTCGCGTAGGAGCTTCGCAGCAGAAAACACATCAGGCTTGATGATTTCCAGTTTTAAGCGTTCAAATTCGCTATCAGTTAAACGGACGCGGTTTAGCTGCTCGAATTTTTGACGGAAATTTTTTTCGAGTGATTCCCTGTCAAGAATATCGGGACGGTGGGTATATTTTAAATCAATAAGTTTTTGAATAAATTTTTGTTCTATTGTTCTTTCAGTTAGAGCCATAATAATTTCTATTTATAGTTAAAAGGACTTATATTTAATAAGTTTTTACCGTACGCAGTCGTCAAAAAAAGCACCCATTCTATGCTTTAAAACCCTACCCTTTTAAACCTTACAGGACGATATCAAATCCGCCGTCTTCTACGGCATCAATCAGCGCGTCGGCATCTGTCTTGCTTTCATCGAAAGTAATCACGGCATTTTTGTTTTCCAAGCTGACTTCTGCTTTTTCCACGCCTTCTACGCCTTCCAAAAGACGGGTTACGCTTTTCACGCAGCCGCCGCAGGTCATACCGTCGATGTTGAGGGTAACAGTTTGCATTTGTATTTCCTTTCATTCAAACAAATATGGTTGCCAAACACTTTACTCCTTACACAAACAGCTTGCAAATTCTTCATTAAAGGCCGTCTGAAAAATGCAGA
>ENA-OWLC01000067-OWLC01000067.1-metagenome-genome-assembly--contig:-NODE-67-length-23840-cov-2.637419_pt1 | contig 23840 bp, 10 predicted proteins | sample MGYA00245344_ERZ651092 | MGnify/ENA primary metagenome ERZ651092 (study PRJEB26857, sample SAMEA4031755) | metagenome | biome: human; feature: oral; material: saliva | place: Philippines | collected 2014 | study... | reverse complement strand
TAAGCTGGAGCTTCAGTCTGCAGGGCAAGGAGCTTGTGACAGATGTCTGTGGTGTAGCTTCTGATACGGAGAGCGAAGTCCTCGGCAGAAGCTTTCCCCGCCTCGATGGCTGAGAGGGAGAGCTCCCAGTTGGCCGTGAGTTCGGCATTGGCTAGTTCCTGATCCTTGACGAGCTGATAGACGGACAGCCCTTTCTCTGTGGGGATGAGCGTCTTCTTTTCCCGACGGATGAGTTCGCGTAGGATGAGTGTCTCGATGATGCTTGCGCGGGTAGCGGGTGTCCCGAGCCCACACTCGGCAATCGCCTTGCGACTCTCGGCATCGGTCAGCTCCCGCCCAGCATGCTCCATGGCGGAGAGTAGGGAGGCTTCGGTAAACAAAGGCTTGGGCTTGGTCTGATGCTCCGTGATCTCAGAGTGACGAAGGGGTAAGTGCTCCCCTTCGGTGAGCGTGGGGAGTTGTTCGAGGAGCTCTTCCTCGTCGTCTGTCGCCTCTGCTTTGTCCTTTCCTCCGTCTTGCGAATAAGCTCTCCAGCCCAGCGACAGTCTACGTGTAGCCCGCCAGCTGTAGCGGTAGGTCCCGTCGCTCAGCTCCGCCTGCATACGCTCTTCTTCGCTGTTGGGAGCAAAGGCTTCGATAAATCGGCTGAGGATCATCTGATAGAGCATCGTCTCTTCTGGAGATAGTCCCTCGGGGGACTCACCTGTAGGGAGGAGGGCATGATGGTCGGTCACCCGATGATCATCGACAGCGTGCCGATTAAGCGGTTGGCTAAGAGTGATACCTAGCTGATGGAGTAGGGTGGGGATCGTCTCGAAGACATCTTCGCTGATGTAGCGACTCCCGGTGCGGGGGTAGCTTATGATCTTCTTCTCATAGAGCGCTTGGGCTAGTGACAGGGTCTTGTCGGCCGAAAAGCCGTGCTTGCGGTTGGCCTCTTTCTGAAGCGTGGTGAGGTCAAAGAGGAGCGGAGGTGGGGTCTCGGTGCACTTCCGCTCGACCGATAGGACCTTCAGATGGGACTGACCTCTTAGTATTTTCAGGACGCTTTGGGCAAGGTCCTTGAGCTCGAAGCGCTCTTGGCAAAGAGCCTTGAGGAGGATGCCGTCTTGCTCAATCGTGGCATGGAGTCTCCAGTAGGGGCGGGATGAGAAGCCTTGGTGCTCTAAGAAGCGACGACATACTAGGGCGAGTGTCGGGGTCTGTACACGCCCCAGCGAATAGGCTCCACGGCGAGCTATCGAGAGTGCTCGACTGGCATTGATGCCGACGAGCCAGTCTGCCTCGCTACGAGCTTTGCCTGCTAGGTAGAGTGCATCATACTGCTCCCCAGGTTTGAGCTTGGCTAGTCCCTCCCGAATTGCCTTGTCGGTGAGGGAGGAGATCCATAGCCGTTGGAAGGGCTTTTGGCAGGCGAGGTAGGTGTAGATGTAGCGGAAGATGAGCTCTCCTTCTCTTCCTGCATCGGTAGCGACGATGATCTGCTCGGCACGCTCGAAGCAGGATCGGATCACCTTTAGCTGTTTGAGGGCTGTCGGGTCGTCTTCGAAGGATTTCTCTTTGCGGATTTGTCGAACGATGAGCTGAAAGGGCTGAGGGAGGATGGGGAGTTCGTCGGCCTTGTATGTCCCGAGTCCGTAGTGCTCGGGCAGGGCTAGGGTGATGAGATGACCGAATGCCCAAGTGACGAGGTAGCCCTTGCCCTCGATGAAGCCGTCTTGCTGGTGTGTTGCCCCTACGATGCGCGCAATGTCACGAGCTACAGAGGGCTTTTCTGCGATGATACAGGTCGTCATGGTCTTGTGTCTTTGGCTTAAAGCTTATGTCCACGACGAGCCTTACGCTCTTGCTTCTGCTTCTGATCGGCTGTGGGCTCTGTTTGCTCAGACTTGAGGGGCTCTTTGAGGTGCTTGGTCGCTTCGTTGGTTTTGCCTTCGTTGTTCACTGCTACCTGGGTCTTGTGTCCTTCGGCCACGGCTTCGACTTCCTGCTTCCCTTGCTTCTTCTCGGGGTTGTACTTGAAGAAGCGGGGGCGGTTCTGTTCCTTATCCATACGGACGTAGGCGTTGAAGTGCTTGCCCTCCTTGTCGACCATGTTCTTGAGGTAGAGGGTGCGTCCCGAGTCAAGAGCCTCGCGCTGCTTCTCGGTCAACTCAAGCCCACAGAGTTTACGGGGGGCGCCCTGGCTTTGCCCTGGGTAGAGAGACTGCTCCTGACGCTCCCGGAGACTCTTGCTGTCGCCGAAGATGAACTCGATGCCCTTCTTATCGGCATTGACTTGAAGCGTAGCGTCGAAGGGCTTGCCATTCTTGGAGGTCATGCCCTCTACTTTGACCGCCTTACCCTCTACAAGGTCTTTGTACTGCTGGTCAGAGAGCGTCACCCCTTTGATCTCCTTGGGGATGGATACTCGGTCAGCACGTAAGGCAAGGAGCTCGTTGGTCTGTGGGTCGATGGATACGTAGGCGTCGAAGAGCTCTCCCTGCTTGGTGACGACTTCGATGGTCTTGCCTAGGTTGCCCGTCTTGAGGAGCTGTGCCTTATCCTCGGGGCTGAACTTGTAGCCCATGTAGGGGAAGTCAAGCTGGGGCTCCTTGCGCATGGCATGAACGGCAAGACCGATGTTGCCATCATCGTCGGTGCGGAACGCTAGGCGTGCCTCGGTGTAGATCGAGCTATTGCCGTAGGGTACTGCGATGGGGAGGAGGTCACTCTTCTGCCAGGAGAGCATCTTCTCTAGCGCTCCACTGGCTTCGAGCTTCTCGCGACTGAGGCCGAGGTCTTCAAGCATACGCCAGTCGATCTGTTCGGGATCAATGGCAGTGGTGCGCTTCTGCATGGGAAGGAAGTCCTCAAAGGACACTTGCTGTGATTTGAGGAGCTCTTCGGTGGTAGGATGGTGCCGATTCTGCAAGGAGGAGCGAAGGCTCTCTACGCCTTGCTCGACGTTGCTTGCAAGGACCTTGTACAGTCCGAAGCGAGTCGGGTCGTTGAACTGCTTGAGGAAGTTCTTCATGAAGTTCTTCAGCAGCCCGTCTTGGTTATTGAACTTGAGGAAGCTACTCTGATTGGTGGCCTCGGCGGAGGTCGTCTTGAGCTCTCCCTCTTCGTTGATGTCCGAGATGATGGAGAGTTTGCCTACCTCGGATGCATTCTGGACCTCTGTGCGGTCCTCTAGGACTAGTACGTAGTCCTCCATGTGATTGTTGTCCATAATGATGCCAAATGTCTGATATAAAGTGTTCTGTGTGGCAAATATATGGATGGAAATAATGTGCTTCAGAGTCTTGGGATAAGGCGGGATATGGCGGGAAGAAAGGGGGAACCTAGATTTGTAATTGAGATTCCTCTATTGAAATTTGTTCAATTGGTAAATGATAAGTAAATTCGTGTTGTGCAACGTAAGTAGCGAATTCTAATTGTTGTTTGTTTTAGGCTGTATTAATGAGTCTGCAGATTTGTTCAAAAAAGGAGAGGTCTAGAGGTGCTAGGGGGATTAAGTTCTCTTTGGAGAGGTGTTTAATTCTACTAATTTTCTTCTGCCTACTCTATCTACCTAGCAAGGTATATGCTCAAACTTCTCAGAATACTCAACGGCAACTTGAGGCTGTAGAACGAACTTTTGCCGATCTAGCTCAGCACAATGCCTATGTTGAGAGCTTAGATTATAATGACTTGCCTATGGCACATTTGCCCATAGGGATGAAACGAACGGTTAGCGGTATGGAGGTTACCATCGCCGTTAATCGTTTTGCATTGGGACCAACCCATAGTGAACTTGCCGTTTATGCAAAAGCCATTATTCCACAGGGAAGTGATGGTCGTAGGTTAGTCCTCTTCTTTGGCGCAGAGGGTGTCAAGGGTACTCATTCAGGAGGCTTGGCTGATGAGGTTAAGTTGTCACTTCTCCAAGATGTCGAGATCCCGTTCAATGGAGGTAATACCTCCCTAGTTCTTAAGGGCGGATTCAATCGTACTCGAGGCTTCTCTGAGAGCAACACTTACATGACCATCAATTGTGATGGCTTCAGAAACTTAGCTTTAGATGCAGAGGTGCATTTCCCAACCTCACTGATATCATCAGCCACGAATGGCGAACAAGTAGTTGGTCGTTTCAGCACTATCATAGAAAGCTGGGACGACTTACTTGTATCGATGAGCTTACCTTCTTTTGAAATTAAGGGGCTTAAGGGCTATGTTTTTGATGCTAATGATGTGGTCTTTGACTTCAGTAGCATACGCAACTCTAGAGATATACACTTCCCTAAGGAGTATGAACAAGGTTTTCTGCCAGATGAACGTACACTATGGCGGGGTGTATATGCTAAGAGTGTTTCAGTGACTCTACCTAAAGCTTTTTCTAATGCTCGTTTCTCTGCCGAGAATCTATTAATTGATGATAATGGCATTACAGGGATATTTGCAGCAGATAATGTTCTACAACTGGATAAAGGGAGTGCCAGCGGTTGGAAATTCTCTGTGGATCGCTTTGAGTTGCAACTTGTAGCCAGCGAGCTAGTGTCTTCGGAGCTTAAAGGCCGCCTAGGCTTGCCTTTCAAAGGGGAAACAACAACCTTAGCCTATGAGGGTTTTATGCAAATGAACGACCGTTATACATTGGTTGTTCGGCCAGACTCTAGTTTGAACTTCTCAATCTTTAATGCTGAGGCTCAGTTAGATCCCAGCTCTTATGTTAAGCTAGATTTAATAGACGACAAATTTGTCCCAGAGGCTGTTTTGCATGGTCGGATGGCTCTTGGCAAGACCGAAGGACTTGATGATCTCAAGGGCTCTGAGTCCGTTAAATTAGCGAGTTTAAAATTTCGTAACCTTCGTTTAACTACCAAAGCACCTTATATTAGCGTTGAGGCTTTGGGATACGAAGGTGAGGCAAAGCTGGGAGATTTTCCTCTCTCCATACATCAGTTAGAACTCGGAGCTAATGAACGAGGTGCTCATTTGACACTAGGGGCTGGGCTCAGCCTAGGGAAAAATCTCTTTTCAGGAAAGACAACCATTACACTACGAGCGGCTTATCACGATAATGTCTGGTATTATGAGGGTATGGACGTCAGTGAGATTGCCCTTGATGCTAAAATTGCGGGCAAGATTGGTCTGGTAGGTAAGCTTAATTGGCATCGCGACGATACAATTTATGGGAATGGCTTTACTGGGGATCTTCTCTTATCGCTGGGTTTAGGCAAGACTAATCATGTTTCGTGGAAAGTCCGTGCAGGCTTTGGTCGTAAAGACAGCAATAGTTATTGGTATGCCGATGGCCTAGGGACTTTCCCTCAAGGTATACCGCTTGTTGCTCCTATGACCCTCAATGGTATTGGGGGAGCTCTTACTTATGGTGTGCGAGCTGAAGGGCAAAGTGCCGAGGGTGGCAAATTCCGAAGTGCTCAGTACGTACCTGATGAGAGCAAGGGACTCGGATTCAAGGCATCTACATTATTTGAAATCAGCAAAACGGCACAAGGTGAGGCTGCCCTAGAGATAATTTTTTCTCGTTCTGGAGGCTTAAGTATGGTCGGTTTCTATGGCTATGCCCAATTCCCTAAAGATCTTAGGGGCGAAGTGTCCGCAGAAGAGAGGATAGAGCAACAACATCGTTTCATTCCGAGCAACTTAGGAGAACAGCTGAAGCAGGGTGGTGACTTTGAGAACATTCTAGGGGCTTTAAGTATAAAGAAACTACCAGAAGCACTTAAGGGGGCTAATATTTCAGGTTCTATTTTTATGCAGTTGGATCTGGACAATAGTAGCCTACATGCCGTGAGCCAAGTCTATGTGTCAAGTCCAGCTGGTGTAATCGCAGGCACTGGTCCTGATGGACTTGCCGGAATGGGTGTGCTGCATATTGATCCTAAGGAGTGGTACTTACATCTAGGGACTCCTGCGACTCCTATTGGCTTGAAGTTAAATGTTGGTAGCATTCTCGCTGTTAAGAGTGATGCTTACCTAATGGCAGGAAGCCGTATTCCGGGTATGCCTACTCCTCCGCAAGAAGTAGCTAATCTTATAGGGCAAGATATTAGCCGTCTGAGCCTAGGGCGTAATTTAGACGCTCTAAGTACAGGTAAAGGCTTCGCTTTTGGCTCTAAACTGGGAGTGCGTACTGGTGACCTTCAGTTTGCTATCATGTATGCCAACTTTAATGCAGGCTTAGGTTTTGATGTGATGCTCAAGGATTATGGTCAGGCACAATGTCGAGGCCGCTCTGGGACAATCGGTCTGAATGGCTGGTACGCTCAAGGGCAGGCTTATGCCTATCTGCAAGGCGAGTTGGGTGTAAAAATTAAGTTGTGGTTTGTGCGTGTGCGTGTCCCTGTCATTAGGGGAGGTGCGGCCGCCTTGCTACAAGCAGGCCTACCCGATCCAACCTTCTTCAAGGGATACCTTGGCGTAAATCTTAATGTGCTTGGGCTTGTGAAGGGACATGCTCGCTTTAAGCTAAGTATCGGCGAAGAGTGTGAAGTCGTCAATCCAGGCTCATCTCCCGTAGATGAACCAATGATTAACGATCTTTCGCCAGTTATCGGGGAGCGAGAAGTAAGCGTCTTTGCTGTACCTCAAGCAACCTTCAATGTTGCAATGGGTAAAACCTTTGAGGCCTCAGACGAGCGTGGTGTAAATAAGATCTATCGTATTAGTCTCAAAAGTTTTGACCTTAAGGATAAGGAAGGCAAGAGCATTGCTGCTCAACTTGTGTGGGGTGATGATAAGACTAAGCTCAGCTTGCAGGCTAAAGAAGTCCTTCCGCCAAATACAGAGCTTACGGCAAGTGTTCGTGTTGGCTTTGAAGAGTTTATAAATGGTTCTTGGCATCAAGTTGTGACTTCGGGTAAACCAGCAATAGAAGAGAAGACACATACTTTCACTACGGGTGGGGCTCCCAGTGAAATCCCTCTTGCCAATGTCGTTTATGCTTACCCAGTTGTAGGCCAGTCATACTTCCTCCCCAAGGAAAGTAACAAGGGCTATGTGCAGCTCAAGATGGGACAAAAGTACCTCTTTGAGAAGGGCTTTGACTACAAGATGAGCTTCCTTGACGAAGAAGGTGGACGAGTGTCCACGGACTTCAACTACAACGAGAGTGAGAATAGACTAGAGTTTATTATTCCCAGCCTGAGAAAGAAAACTCCCTACACACTGAGCCTAGCTTACACCGCACAAGTTCAGGAGGGGCAAGAAAGTCCTAAGAACAACTCTACTACTCATCTTGATAGCGAAGACTTAAGTGTGCGTATTGGAGGTGATAGGGCTGAGCGCCTTGTGGCTAGCAACCTAGAGAAAGCTATCCTCAGCTATGATTTCAGTACAAGTCAGCACAGTACCTTCAAGGAAAAGATGGATGCCCTCAAGATTAAAGATGGCTTTGCTGTTTATGATGAAGCCTCAGCTTATCCTCTTGAACTGGATGTCCGAGCTGATGAGGCTTTTGATGAGGCTGAAGTATTAGGGGTAGAGACGACACAAGGGAAAGCCCTTGTTCAACTCAAAGCAACGCTAGAAGAGGATTATTTTGCCAAGACCGTCTACCCCCTAGTTTATGAGGGCTATCCCTTTGCTGGTCTTGAGTTAACTTATCGTAGTGAGCAACCCTATGGTGCACCACCCTATTATGCCTTTGCTCCAAGTCCATACTTCTTGTCTAAATTGAGTGACGGGACTCTCAATAAGCAAGCTTATCGATTCCCCTTCACTTTCTTAGCTTCGCATGTTGTCTTTGCTGACTTCAGCGACCTACAGGGGCTTGTGGTCAATAACCGAGATCTAGTGGGGCGTAGTATTTACGAGCGCTTCGCCCTTGGAACTTTACCCGTACTCAGGCATGGTAAGTATAAGGCTCTCGTAAGCTATGTCTTACCTGACGGTACCGTAAGCTCAACGATGCCTATCCTTTACAATAACAATCTCAAGTTTAACGCAGAGCGATGAAACAAGCAAAATGGGGTGTGAGGCTCCTTACCCTTGGGATATGTTTGTTCCTGTCGTCTATGGTCAAGGCACAAACGAAGTCACAGGGAAGCATTAAAGTAAGGACTGAAGTCCATAGTGATAAAGTGTTATTGCGATGGATTGCCAGTGATGCCAAAACTTGGGAAAGCTTGAACAAGCATGGGGTTCGCTTAGAGCGTCTAACTATCGCACGTAACGGACAAATACTACCAAGCCCCGAGGCTCATATCTTAGGTGCTGAGCTCAAGCCAAGAGAGAGCGATGAACTCAAGGCTATAGCCACACAATACCCTATGGGCTTAGTGATGGCACAAGCTGTCTTTGGGGAGGACTTTGAGGTGGGTCTCGGAGATAACCCCATGGCCAAGGCTATAGCTCTTGATGAGCAAAGAGAGCAGCGTTATCTCTTCTCGGCTTATGCAGCCGACCTATGCTTCCCTGTTGCCAAGGTTATGGGCTGGGGTTGGGAGGATACAACGGTGAAGCCTGGAGAGCGATACCTGTATAGGGTCATCTCACTCAGTACAGACAAGAAGAATCCAATCAAGGCCGGGCTAAACTTCGTCATCATGGGGCAGAATACCCAGCTAGTCAAGCCTCAAGCCCTTTCTGTTCGCTTCGGGGATGCATCGGCTCAACTCTCTTGGGACTACAATGGATTAGTACACCTATATAATAGCTACATCGTTGAGAGGAGTGAGGATGGACATACCTTTACTCCTATTACCCCAGAGCCTATTACTCGTATGTCCAAAGGGGAAAAGAGCGCACATGCTCCGATTACCTATACGGATAGCATTGCTAACCTACAGACCTATTACTATCGTGTAGCTGGGATTACTCCTTTTGGTACTAAGAGCGCATATAGCATAGTTGTTTCAGGAGCTGGATATCCAAGTCTTAAGACGATACCTATGATTAGCTCTGCCTCTTTTAATGAGAAGGGTGGGGCGCAGATGAGTTGGACATTCTCCCCAGAGGAAGAAGACCTCTTGGAGAGCTTCAGTATCTTACACTCGACCAATGATAAGAAGTATGTTCCCTTGAAACAGGGGCTAGCTCCTTCCGTAAGGAGCTATACGATAGATATTCCTAAAGCGAAATATGTCTACTATAAGATAGAAGCTAAGCCTAAGAGAGGGGTATCAAGAGAATCTTTACCCATCCTTCTGCAGCCGATTGATAGTATTCCCCCGAGCAAGCCAACTGGACTAAGAGCTCAAGTAGATAGTCTAGGTAAGGTCCGTCTACAATGGAGTGCTAATAAAGAGGCAGACATATTGGGGTATCGCCTATACCGAGGAGAGAATAAGGGTGAAGAGTTAATCCCTATTACAGATGTAGCCATACGAGATACTCTATATCAGGACAGCGTCAGTCTGCAATCTCTTAATAGTAAGGTGTACTATGCCCTGACAGCTCTTGATCATCGCTACAATCAATCAGAGCAATCAGAGCTTGTTGAGGCATTAAAACCTAATGTACTTGCACCCACGGCACCAAGTATTACTCGTATAGAGCATGATAAGGAGCATACTGTGCTTCACTGGGAAGCCGCAGATGACCCATACCTTACAGGTTTCATCATCTTTAGGAAGGAGCCTGGAAGCAATACCCTACGCCAAGTCGCGAAGATTGATGATAAGACCCAGAGAACTTATCGTATCAAAGACGAACCAGGGAAGAGCTACATCTATCAGATGCAAGCCTACTCTAGTAAGAGGCTTCTCTCTGTGCTGTCTCAAGAAGTCGCTATCGGAGCTCAGATAAGTGAAAAAGCCTTGGTAGATAGCCATCTTAGCCTCAGTACCCTGCCAGAAGGAGTAATAGCTATTAAGTGGAAGACACAAGCTACAGCACTCATAAGTGTTGCTCTCTATAAGACAGATGAGCAAGGACGCTTATACCTCTATCGTGATAGCCTACCAGCCGAGGGAGAAGTCGTAGACAGGGAAACCCAACAGGGAAAGAGCAATACTTATACCCTTGTTGTCAAGCATAAGGGCAGCAAGCCGCAAACGATTAAGAGAAGCGTAAATTTATGATGCGAAAGAAAATCCTACAAATAGTCTTTATATGGCTTATTATCATACTCTCCAGCCAAGCTCAGAACAATGGGAGATATAAATTAACTCTGTCTTTTGACAGGGTGCATAATACGGGGAGTAAGCCTATGGGCTGGCTAGATTTTGAGTTTTTTGCATCGTCTAAAGGTAAAGAGGAGCTCTTAGGTAAATTTCAGCACGGCCCTGTAAAAGACTCTCCTTGGTGGGGCAAGCAACCTCCAACAATCGTCAAAGAATATAGGAATGAAGATGGAAATACCCCTGATAGGATAAGAATCTGGAGCAAAAAAGAAACGAAGCCCTTCTTGGGACTTGGAACTAGAGAGAAGTTTTATGCTCAAGATTACAAAATCTTAGACAGGACATTGCCTTATATTAATCTTAGTTTTGACCACGGAGACCAAGGGCATTCATTCATCAATAAGATGCTTTTAATGGTGCACCTTGAACTCATCCCCGTCTCTATTAACCTCCATTACTTCCACAACCAGGGGCAGGGGGCGGAAGTAAGTGTTAATCGTATGTTGCCAGACAAAGATCCTATTACCCTCAAGGCAACAAAAGGTTTCGTTGAGGCAACCTATCAATGGGAGTACCGAATAGTAGGAGACCCAACCTGGGCCCCCCTACCGGCAGGCGTATCTTATAGTGAGGGTAAGTCTGTTGTTACGCTCAAGGGTGAAGACCTTATGAGCGAAGCCGACTATCGTGCTTTGATTGTGAGTGGCAAATCCATTGCCTTCCGCATTAACGCTATCACCGATGAGGCACGCACGGAGAGTCAATATAAGATCATCACGCTCAAGCCTACACTCACAGTCCCTCATATTGTCTCGACAGAGATGCAACAAGAGCGTTGTCATAACTCTCAAGATGCCTCTATTTATGTGAGACTAGATAGAGCACTGCAGCCCAATGAAACTATTGGAATTGCTCGATTGATTGGGAATATCAGGGAGAGGGTAGATAATATTGAGGCTCTTGATGCCAATAATGGCTTCTACATTCGGGGGCTCACAGCAGGGAGCTATACCTTCGCTCTCTTAGGGACACACTCTAATGGATTAGCTGCTTACGCCCAAGCACCTAGCCATGTCATCAATATGACCATCGCCGAGCGACCTGCCATCACACACTCGTTTACCAAGAAGGATGTGAGTTGCTTCGCTGGCACTGATGGTGCCATCACACTCACGGCCTCGGGCGGAACAGGGCGCTTCAAGGCACATCTGCTTGACGCCTCTGGGGTAGAGATCCGCACCCAAGAGTTTAGCTCAACAACTACTCTCTCTCGCCTTCCAGCAGGGCAATATACCCTCAAGGTTTATGATAGCAATGATTGCTTCGCCAAAGACGGTGGAGGCAATGAGCTCATACACCGCGTCACTCTAGCGGAGCCCTCCGAAGCTGTATCTGTTTTGAAGGAAGCTGTTGTAAGTCCCTTAGCTTATAACTCTTCTGATGGCTCCATCAGTTTTAGAGCCTCAGGGGGAACTCCACTCGCTAACGGCTACCAGGTTCGTATCATACGTCTGTCGGATGGCCGCAGTTTTACCCCTACTTCTGTACGCCCCGATGGGGGAGCCTATATCTACACTCTATCTAATATATCTAGAGGAGAATATCAGGTCATTGTAGAGGATGCCCGCTTTGATGCTCTCGCCCCCGAGGATAAGAATGCCCCTTGTGGTTGTCGAGCAAAGCTTGATATAACGCTCAATGCTCCTCCTCCCCTAGATGTTGAGGTTAAGGAAAGTCGCTTCGTTAGCTGTCACGGAGATAGTAACGGAGAGATAACAGCACATGCTAAGGGTGGCAAGCCCCATATAGCGAGCCGTCTGCCCTACACCTACACTTGGTATAAGCTAACCAATGGTTCTAACGAAGAGCTAAGTCAACAAACAGATAGTATCGCTCGTGGTCTTAGTGCAGGACAATATCAAGTGAAGATTACAGATGCTAATAACATCAGTGTATTATCTACCGTATTTACATTAGTTCAGCCCGAGGCTCTAAGCCTCAAGTTTAAGGTCATAAGCCCTAATTGTAGTGGAGGAGAAGGCTCTATCGAAGCGCTTGTCACGGGAGGAACTGCTCCATATTCATATGAGTGGAACAAGGAGGGTGAAACCAACTCAAGTCTTCGAGTTAACGAAATAGGTACCTACTTCCTCCGTGTTACAGATAGTAGAGGCTGTACTATTGATGCTACAGCAGAGGTTTCTTCACCTGACGCCCTTGTTGTGCGACCAGAATTAGTGCACCCCAGTTGCTTTGGAGCTTCTAATGGTAGCATCAAACTCAATATCAGTGGAGGTACGAGTCCCTATACGATACGTTGGGAGGATAGTCCTAGTCTTACTACTCGTCAACGAGATAAACTCCAGGCTGGAGAATATGTAGCTCTGATATCTGATGCTGCTGGATGTACGCTACGCTATCGCTTGAGCTTGACACAGCCAGACGAACTCAAGGTAAACCTCTCCGAAGCCTTTACTCTCTGTAAAGATCAAAGTCGTAATCTACGAGCTACATCCAATCAAGAGAATGTAAGCTACTCATGGTTGCGTAATGGTCAGCCTCTCAGCGAAACTGGTAAAGAGCTTAGCGTTAGCCGTGCCGGCACTTATCGTGTCATCGTGACCAATGAGGGCGGTTGCACAGCCTCCGCTGAGGTTATAATCCGTGAGAGTCAGACCGAACTACCCATTGATATTACAGCTCCAAGCTCTGTAGACCTAGGAGCAGAGATCCATGTAGTTAATATCAGTCAAATCAAGGCTGATCGACTAAAATGGCACCTCCCTGTCGGGGCAGTTGTCAAGAGCCAGAGTGACGAGAGGCTTATCTTCACAATGAACTCTGCTGGTATATACACAGTAGCACTTGAGGGCTATCTTGGTGACTGCTCAGCACTTGTTAGCCAGCGTATCGAGGTACTACCTGCTGGGAGCGTGACTCTTCCCGATGATAAGGTTGGAGCCATGATCAAACAGTTTCTTGTGACACCTAATCCAACGACAGGAGAATTTAAGGTCTTTATTGAGCTCCGAGAGCCTCAAGACTTTACACTACGCCTCCTATCTCCGACCATGGTAGAGATGGATAAGAAGGCTCTAAAGAAAGTGCAAGTGCAAACTTTTGAGTACGAGCTGCGAGGAAATACCTCTGGAGTCTATACCGTAGAGCTTCGTGTCGGGGAAGAGAGGTCTTTGCTCAAGGTGACAAAACAAGGCAACTAATTTATTTAGATTATAATCGTGATAGCGATGTGGAGATCTAAGCACACGGGCTTTGCTCGGACCATACTCTATAAAGTCTTACTCTTCTCTCTTCTCCTTTGTGGAGGAGGGAAGGAGTTGTGTGCTCAGTTCTACCCCATCCATGCTGTGGTCCAGTGGCCCTCCCCTCAGAGTCCACACTTAGTGGACTATTATTCGGGCAGTCGAGATCGCCTTATCATCACGCTGCATAACCGGGATCTTCAGCAGCCGTTACTTCTGGCTCGCTTGCGTTTGCAGATCAAGAGTAATGGCTTCCTTGCCCAGACCCGTGAGGAGCTGTCGTATCCTCAGCTAGAGCTTATGGCGGGTGTACCAACGCGTCTGACGGCAACAGACCTGATGCCTTACCTTCGTCCTGAGAGCCTGCTTATCAATGGTCGTCTGCGTAATGGTCAGTTCCCGACAGGCTTTACAGAGATTTCTGTACAGGTGGTCGACTACTATAGCCAGCAAGTCCTCTCGTCTTGGCATACGGCGCGTGCTTATCTGGACAGTAAGCAGCCGCCAATGCTGAACCTCCCGCAGCGTGATGAGCAAGTGGGCTATCGTGATCCGCTCTTCATCCGCTTCCAGTGGTATCCTCGTCATCAAGGGTTGGCAGGGACGGAGTATGAGTTTGTCCTCAAGGAGCTTCCAGATAATGGCGCTGCTCCTCAGGCTGCCTTCGCCTATGGTAACGAGATCTATCGCACTCGTACGCGTCATACTACGCTCAACTATACTCACCTAGAGCCGATTCTCTTGCCCAATCGACGCTACGCCTGGCAGGTGCAGGCTATCGCTCGTGATGGTGTAGATGAGCTAGGTCTGTTTGAGCATGGGGGCTTCAGCGAAATATACTGGTTCACACTCAATGAGAACTGCCCCGTGCCCACGGGGCTGAAGGCAGATCCCCGCTATGCTAAGGTAGACTTCTCGTGGAATAGAGTCGTCGGTGCTACGGGCTATATGCTTGCCTGTCGCCCGAAGACGAGCAAGGATATCTACGAATGGAGCGAGGTGCAGTCCTACGGCGAGCGAATGACGCTTGCCCAGCTGAAGCCCGGCTGGACCTACGAATGGCGTGTGGGCACGCTCTGCACGGGCGATAAGCCGATCTACTCGGCTATTCAAGAGGTAACGCTGCCTAAGAGTAACGTAGACCTTCTGCGCGACTGTGGTAAGGAGCCACCGCGCCCCAACCTCAGTCCCGATCCCGCCTTAGATATTCAAGTGGGGGATACGGTGACCATTGGTGGTGACTATCCGATGGTGATTACCCAGCTCCAGAGCCTTGGTGATGGCTGGTACTCCGGTCGTGGCACGACACGACTCAGCTCTATCATCGAGCTCCCACGAGTGGCCCTTCGCTTTGATCGCCTTCGTATCAATATCGAGAAGTGTCAGATCGATGGGCTTGTCGAGGCTATCTACGCAGATCAGCCTGGCGGTATTGCCGATCTTGACAAGATCGATGATGGGGGTAAGAGGGTCCAGCCAAGTAAGCTACGCATCAGAGAGCGTAAGGTAGACTTCGCCCTCGGGGATATGCCCGAGATGAGCTTCGACCCCGAGACCGGAGAGCTGGAGGTGACCGATGCAGAGGGCAAGCCACAGCGTATTAAGCTCGACCTTCCCGAGGGAGGGGCGTCTGCTTCGGCCTTCCCAATGATCATCACCGACAGTAAGGGCGATAGCTATCAGCTTAGCCCCGCTGAGTCGTCAGAGGTGAGTAGCAGTGGTGCATCATCAAGTACCTCATCAACGGAAGGACGTGTAGGCACGAAGCAAGGCATTAAGGTAGAGCGTGTAGAGCGGATCGGCTCTTTTGATGCGAGCCGCTTAGCTCATGGTATAGGCCCGGTTCGCTTTGAGCCATCAGCACAGGCACGCTATGCCTTTGACAGTGGCACTGAGTCCTGGTACCAGCGCTCCGTCAAGCTGGACGAATACTACAAGCCTTTTGCTAAGGACTATATCGCTCCCTGGAAGCTCATCCCTACGGGAGAGCAGGATGTCGTCGCGGCACGCTACGAAGGGAAGAAGGCAATTGACCTGAGCCGTGTTCGCTTTGCTACGTCTCCTAATAGTCCTGCACTGCCAGCAGAGCTCCACGAAGAGAGCAAGACCTGGAGTCTCAAGCTACCGGGAACGGATGCCCAGAGTAGCTATGATGTCTATGCGATCTATGAGGGTGAGGTCTTGGGTAAGCTCCGTGTCGTAAGCTATCCGAAGCAGCGTCATAAGCTGACGCTGGTGCCGGTCAATGAGGCCAAGCTTGACAAGGCGCAGATAGAGCGTGAGCTGAATAGTATCTACGACTCGGTGGGTATTCACTTCGATGTCGAAGTGGATGCTCGCATGCGAGGGAACTATAGCTGGGATCGTGACGGCGACGGTAAGCTCAGCGTAGTGGGCAAGAGCTTCTTCGGTCGAGTGAGGGAGGTGAAGGAGAGTGCCGAGATGGAGTACCTGAAGAAGGCTTATACGCAGCTTGCAGGTACGCTTGATGGCGTCTACCTCTTCGTTGTGGATGCGGCAGGAGGCTTGGAGTCTCAGCCGAAGGACTTGCTGGGTGAGATGCCCCGTCGTAGCCGCTTCGGGTACATCTTCTCTGGGAATAGCCCGAATGGAGATGTGTCTGCCTTAAGCTATACCATTGCCCACGAGCTTGGGCACGGGCTCTTCACGCTACAGCACACCTTCGATGATGAGTACGGGGGGACGGAGAGTCAGGGTCAGACGCGCAATCTGATGGACTACACCACGGGCAAGGAGCTTGCTGCCTTCCAGTGGAATGTCCTAGCGAACCCAGCCGTCTTCACTGCAGCGGATAAAATAGAAGAAAGCAAACTGAAGGATGTTGACGTGAGAGAATTTCTCAGAAATATTCGTCTGTACTTAGGGACACATAGAAAACTCAGTGTTTCTAGGACCCATAGAGGAAGTATTCATCCAAGAATGGAGTTCTTTAACTACTCATTGGCGCAGGTGGCTCATTTATATTGTGTGAGGGATACGATCATAGAAGTAAACCGTAATACAATATTGAAGGCTAGCCGATATCTTTCAGCGTATAGTGCAGTGGCACATCAAATTATAGTTTCTGAAGCTATAGTTATTAATTGCCTGTCAGAGGGAGATAGAGATGTTATATATAATTTCCTTTTGTCAGAAGCTTCCCCCATTTTAGATTCATCTACACAATCGCTAGGAGAAAAGAGCTATTCCTATTCCATAATGTATTATACTCTAGAAAATATTAAGCGCAGTCTCATCAATAAAGGGAAGTATGCTCTGCTTAGAGATAGAGATCGGCTCATTCTAGATCTGCCCCTTATTATGTGGAAGAAGGGCTGGAAATATGCGGCAATTTTCATGTATAACTGGATTGTAGGAGGAGGAGATGTTTATGCGGATGACAAGCTGTTTTCTTTCATTGATAAATGGGGTGATTTAAAGAGAAAGGAGTCTGATTTTAAAGCGTTTATTCGTGAGAATATGAATCGAAATATTTTAGACGTAAAAGAAACGGGAGAACTACGATTATATACACTATCTGATCTGAGAGCAAAGATTAGTAAATCACCGTATATAACTCTATATGAGGGGAGCGATTCTAATCTTCTTTTGACTAACTTCTCTGCATATAGTATCAGACCTAGCGCCATGAGTAATCCGAATTCTCCTTATATTGCAAGTTTCGGTACATTCACAAAGCGATTTGCCTTTACAGGAAAGGTTGTTCGGAATAATAAGATTATTGTAGATGAGGTTTGGGAATACTTTAATGATGGTTTTGATTTTTCTGATTCAGATAACCTCGTAAGTCAGCCTTTGGGGAATTGGAATAAGTCAATATTCCAGAGCATAGATGATGTTGATATATATCCAACTCTGTTTGGTGATGGCAAACTTTATCTCCAAAATAAAGATTTTAATGCTTTTAGAATAAGAACAGGCTTAGGGAAAGATTTTCGGATTAAGGGAAAGAGGGTGCATAGTGATAAATTTCTAAAATCAATTATTCTTAGGAAAGATGGAGTCCTGTATCAATAGGGAAAGAAGGTGTACCGTGCTTATGCGGAATTTATATTATTCATCGCTTTTAATCGTATTGGTCTATGTGACTATGCTCAATACCTTCGCCTATCATGCGTATTGGGAAGAGCGTATATCCCAAGGATTTGGACAGTTAGATGGTCTTGAATCTAAGGTAGTTCAAGGCTTGCTTATTAGTCCCTCTGACTATCGTGAGTTGGGTTTGAATCTATTTGATGCCACTATTCAGTTCTTAACGAGCTGGCAAGGGTTAACCTTTTATGCAATAGTCATCATCATTTTACTGCTTCAGCTAACTCCTTTGTTGGCAATGAGAAGTAAGTATTTCGTTCCTGTTACGATCCTTTTAGATTCTTGTTGTTGGGCAGGATATATTAGTCTTTTTGCAAGGAAAGCGATACTGCATCCATACTATGGCGTATATCCTACAGTTTACATTGTTTCCACTGCGGTATTACTTATGCTTGGCTTTAGACTCCTCCAATATAGGACGCTACAGACACCCTGCACATCTACCGAAAGGAATGGCGGCTAAAGGCGCAGGTGCGACCGCAGACCGAGGCGACCACGTCCATCACTTCCACCACCGTGATGAGGTAGTAGCAACCACTATTAGTCGACGCGTGAACCACTATAGGTCTGCACTACGAACGAGTAGTGATATGCACCCGTACCACTATTGGTTTGCACCACGAACAAGTAGAGGTTTGCATCCCACCCTACCATAAGTATAGCCAGCAAGCCCCCTGACGTATGCGGATAGCCGTGCGTCAGGGGGCTCTTTCTTTGCGCATTTGCAGTGGTGTTTTTTTGCTAAGTTTGTGGTAGATAACTGAGTCCGAGGGATCCTTCGGCTCGAGAGGCTTCACCTAACGCATCACCCGCCTCCCCTGCCGCACGAAGGGCCTCACACCCTCATACCTCAAAGACAATACACCACGATACAACCGCCTAAGGTGCGCCACGATGAGGGCCACCCCATACCACGCTAACCCACGATCACCCTACCCCATCAGAAACTATGAGACTCGTAAAAGCCTTCCTGCTGTGCTTATCAATGCAAGCCCTGACGCTGTCCGCCCAGATGTTCATATTCCCGACCTCCTACGGGCCATCGGATAAGTACCAAGTAGTCGATACCGCCAAGTATGAGATCACCTATCAGATCGCAGCCAAGCTCAATCCCAACCCTAAGTATAGCCACGTCGCCTATAAGGACACGCAGACGCTACTCATCGGCAAGCGTATCTCTGCGACCTATAGCCGTGATATCCTAAAAGCCCGCGAGAAAGCGGATGCCGAGATAAAGCAGGGCGCGGAGACGGTCGATGACTTTAGTGGTATTACCTTCCCCGAAGATGTCTTCAAGGGCTACCCCAAGCCAGGCGCACTGACGACCTCCTACCGCCTCTTCCTCGGCGCGGGCTACGGGCAATATACCGAGGCATTGCCCGACTTCAAGTGGCAGATCCAGTCGGAGACCACGAAGATCCTCGGCTACACGTGTCAGAAAGCCCTCGGGGAATTCCGTGGGAGGAAGTACATCGCTTGGTTCACCTCAGACATTCCCCTCTCTGACGGCCCGTGGAAGTTCTGCGGACTGCCGGGCCTTATCCTGGCGGTACAAGATACGGAGGCATACTTTGTCTTCACCTGCATAGGCGTTGATAATAAGAGCACACCGATCCGCTTCTGGACCTACCCGCACACCAAGTCTACGCGTGAGAAGCTACGCGCGACCATCCTACGCATGCACAAGCAGCCGATCCTCTTCTGCGAGCAGTCGCTTGGCATCAACATTTACATAGGGAATACCAATAAGAATCGAGACTTCTCCTTCCCTTGGCTATGGCTGGAGGCAGAGTAGCTCCCGCCCTTCACTCACCTTACTACCAGCGCTATCATGAAGCGACGCATCCTCTTCCTCCTCGCCCTCCTACTCTCCCTGTCATCCTCCTACGGGCAGAGTATCATCACGGGGCACGTACGCACCCTCCAAGGGGCGCCCGTAGAGTACGCCCGCGTGCTGGCCTTAGTGCCGACGGACAGCACGATCTTAGCCTACACCTTCACCGATGCCCTCGGCGACTACCGCCTAAGTGTCAGCAGCACACAGCCCCAGCTCCTCATCAGCGTAGCGAGCATGGAGATCGAGCGCATGGACCGCCGCGTGGAGAACGTCAGTCAGACCTGCGACTTCCGAGTCAAGGAGTCACGCACCCTCCTAAGAGAGGTACAGGTGAAGGCGCGTAAGATCTGGGGGAAGAAGGACACGGTCAATTACTCCGTCGGCGCCTTCATCGGGAAGAATGATGTAGTCATCGCCGACGTCCTGCGTAAGCTCCCGAATATAGAGGTCTCGGTGAACGGCCTCATCAAGTACCAGGGGAAACCGATCAATAAGTTCTACATCGAGGGGCTGGATGCCCTGCAAGGGCGCTACGGCATCGCGACGAACAACATATCGGCCAAAGACGTCGCCACCGTGCAGGTCCTTGAGAACCACCAGCCCGTCAAGGCGCTCGAGAAGACCCAGCCCAGCAGCGACGCCGCCATCAACCTCAAGCTGAAGGACGAAGTCAAGGGCACCTTCAGCATGACGGCACAGCTCGGCCTCGGCTATGATGGCAGGGTGAGGCGCAGCGAAGAGCTGATCGGGCTATACTTCGCCAAGCTGCGACAGCACGTCTTGACCGCCAAGAGCAACGACAACGGGGAGGACATACGCCGCGAGCTGCGCTCCTTCACCGCTGACTCTCCCCTACCCAGCCTCACGATGACCTCGCTACAGCAGCCCGACGAGCCCCGCATCTCTCGCCCTCGCTACTATGACAACGACACGCACGCCTTCTCCTCCAACAACCTCTACAAGCTGAAGAATGAAGCGGAGCTGAACGCCAACCTCATCTTCTTCCACGACCGAGAGCGCACACATGGCGCCTCGCAGACGACTTACTTCCTCTCCGAGGGTACGAAGGTCATCAGCGAAGACCTGCGCAATCGCGGTACGATCGACCAGCTCGAGGGCGAGCTACGCTACAACATCAATAAGGAGCAGCTCTACTTCAACAACCTCCTCGAGCTCAAGGCCTCGTGGGAGCAAGAGCACGGCATCGTCTCAGCGGGAGGGGACCTCACACAGCAGATGCGCCAGCGCTACCTCTCAGCGACCAACACCTCCCACTGGGTGCGGACGAAGGCAGACGGCAAGGGCGGTGAGATCCTCTGGCGCAATGCCGTAGCGACCTCCCCGCACCGTCTAAGCATCCAGCCAGGGCTCTATGCTCCCCGCATCAATAGCGGATCGCCCTATGCCGAGCTCACGCAAGACGTACGACACCGCACCTTCCTCAGCTTCGCCGAGCTTGCCCTGCTCTCCACATGGCATATCGGGGGGCTACACATCAGCCCACGGCTCTTCCTCCAAGCCCAGCATCAGGCACTGGATACCGAGCTGGGAGCGACGAGCCTCACGGGTACCTACCAGCCTCTCCCCTCGCGGGATATGCACAACGGGATCAGCTTCACTCGCCTTGGCGCTGGGCTGGGTCATGAGCTGAGCTACAAGTCCGAGGTCTTCAGCCTCGACGCCGTACTCCCGCTCTTCTACTACCACACGCTGATGCAGGACGGCTTCCGCCCAAGCGAAAGGCTCTCGGAGGGGAAGCTGTACTTCGAGCCGCGGGGCTGGGTGAGCTATAAGTTCGCCTCGGACTTCACGCTCAAGCTGAATGGCTCGATAGCCCTCACACAGCCCAGCCTCAGCTCGCTCTACGCAGGGTATATCATGCAGAGCTACCGCAGCCTGACGCGCCACGAGATGCGTCAGTTCAGCTCGCGCACGGCCAGCACGGGGCTCACACTCAGCTACAAGGATATCTTCTCGATGCTCTTCCTCAGCGCGGGGGTCAGCTACAGCCACCACCGCAGTGAAGCCATCTCTTCGCTGAAGATCGAGCCCCCACTCACCGTCGTAGAGCGCCTTCCCCTGCCGCACTCGGGGCAGAGCTATTCGGCCAATGCACGCTTCAGCAAAGGCTATGACTGGATCTCCCTCTCGGTGTCTGGGGATGCAGCCTTAGGCCAGAGCGAGGGTAAGAGCTACCTCGAGGGGAAGCTCCTCGGCTATTCGAGTCAGTGGACCAGCGCCAGCGGGAGATGCTCCGTCAAGCCGCTACCGTGGCTCACGATGGAGTACAACGTCGCATGGGGCCTGCACCGCAGTCGCCTCGAGAATAGGAGCTGGCTCACACCGATACAGAGCCTCAGCCACAAGGTCATCTCCCACGTGAATGTCCTCGAGGATGTCGCTATCAAGCTCACCGCCGAGCACTACTACAACGACGCAGTGACTGAGGGACGGCACTTCACACTCGCCGACCTTGGACTCGCCTACACGTGGAAGAAGGTGCGCCTCACCCTCGACTGGACGAACATCCTCGGTGCGCGCCTCTATAGCTCGGGGACGCTCTCCGACCTCGTCGCCTCGCACAGCTACTACGATATCCGCCCATCGGCGATCATGCTGAAGGCGCGACTCAAGCTCTTCTAATACGCATAGCAAGATCCCACAGACGAATGAAGGACACCATCTCTATGAAGTCAATAGCGCTCTATGCACTATTACTGAGCCTCGGACTAAGCCTCTCCTCCCGTGCTCAGAGTCCTATCGGCAGTATACACCCCTTCGATATCAGGAAATACACCGTCCTGGACTCAGCGAACTATCGCATTGACTACAAGACGACCTGCCTCCTCGACCCGAAGAAGCACGACAAGGTGACGAACGAGATGTACCTCCTCGTCGGGCGAAAGATCTCGAAGTTCGGACACGTCTGCGTCCTGGACAACCAGCAGGAGCTTATCGCAGCAGAGAGCCAAGAGGCTGGACCTGGTATCGAGGCGCGGGGAATGGGAGGTATGGAGGTCTATAAGTACCTGAGCGGCACCAAGCCCTATAGCGAGCTTACCTTTAGGCTCTTCATCTACTCCTACCGATATACCTTCATCTACTCTGATGAACTACTCCCCCAGTCATGGACACTCACCGATGAGCGCAAGGACGTACTAGGCTATTCTTGTCAGAAGGCGACGGCGCACTTCCGAGGCCGTGACTACACCGCTTGGGTAGCGACGGATATCCCCATCTCCAATGGCCCGTGGCTCTTGGGGGGTGCTCCTGGCCTGATCTTGGAGGCTTATGATGCCAAGAGGGAGTACATCTTCGAGGCAACAAGTGTCTCACAGCTCCCCAAGGCCTTGCCCATCGTCAAGTATAAAGACAACTACAAGCGCACAGATCGGAGCAAAGTCCGTGACCTATGTAGGCGCATGCATGCCGATATCGTGCAGACGCTCACGACATCTTTCCCTGGCGCAGGCATCCAAATCAAAAACCCGACCTTCTACTACAACCCCATCGAGCTGGAGTAGCTGATGGGATAACACATCATATCAGACTGCCTTATGCGAAACCTCTTTCTCCTCTTACTCACCTTCGTGAGCATGAGCCCCCTCGGCCTGCTCGCACAGTTCCCTGCTATACAGATGCGCCTGCAAGCTGGGAAGATCCTCGGGAAGTCCGAGTACTTCGTGGACTACACCTACCGCCACAAGACACCTGCCGAGAGTAAAGACTTCCAAGAAGACATCATCCGCGTGGAGCTGGGCAAGGCGCTTGTCAAGTCCTACAGCTACAGACTCTGGCAGGCAGACTCTGCTCTTACTCATGATGCCAATAAATACGCTCAGGTAAAAATACCAGATGAAGGTCTGTCTCCCTTCTGCTACTACCGCGATCTGACCAATGGCACGACGCAGGTCTACTACAGGACGCCTCTCTCAGGCCCCACGCTGAAGTACACCGACACCCCGACGTTCTCATGGACGCTGACAGGTGAGAAGAAGGTCATCTCTGGCTACGAGGCACAGCGTGCCACGTGCCAGTTCCGCGGGAGAAGCTACGAAGCTTGGTTTACTCCCAGCATCCCGATCTCCGCTGGCCCGAACTTCTTTGGCGGCCTCCCTGGGCTGATCCTCGAGCTGCACAGCATGGATGGAACGCATCACTTCGTACTCGACGCCCTATGTCAGCGTAGTGCGGACATCGTGGAGTGGAAGATTCGCTTGGTGAAGTCGGTCAGTCGTGCACAGTTCAGGGACTACTATCAGCGGCTCCACAAGCATCCGATACAGACCTTTGAGGCCAATGGCCAGCGGGTATATCCACAGGATGCGCAGGGGAATTTCCTGACGAAAGCCGAAGCACTCTCTTGGACGATCCCCTTCAATCCCATCGAGCTGGAGTAGCCTCCACCTCACACCAAGCCGACAATCCCACCTCGGGGAGACTTCTTTTTCTCAGCAGGGAAAAGGCACTACGAGCGAGCACACCACAACGCTCTGTACTACAGCCCCGTACCGAACACCTGCACAAGGAGGGGAAAGTAACCAGTACTGGTCGCAGCGCGAAGTAGTACGGGTT
>ENA-OWLC01000059-OWLC01000059.1-metagenome-genome-assembly--contig:-NODE-59-length-25675-cov-6.087978_pt1 | contig 25675 bp, 37 predicted proteins | sample MGYA00245344_ERZ651092 | MGnify/ENA primary metagenome ERZ651092 (study PRJEB26857, sample SAMEA4031755) | metagenome | biome: human; feature: oral; material: saliva | place: Philippines | collected 2014 | study... | reverse complement strand
ATCTAATTAATGAATTATATAAACAATGTAACATAATACCTATATTTCTTAAAACTCCAAATATTTTTGATATTATATACGTAGATGATATAGTCACATATATTAATACGGAATTAGAAACTATTTATATACCTTCATTTAATGGGGATATATGTAATACTAAAACTTTAAAAACTAATAGAAACCAATACTTTAAGCGTATTGTAGATGGCACATCTACATATATAAAACAAAATTATAATGTTTTATGTGATTATCCATTTTATGAAAATTGTTACAATTGGAGGTATAAAACATCATGTAATTTTTTATATAAAGACTATATGAAAATATCACAATTTAAAAATATAAAACCTATACCATGTACATTTAAAGGAAAATCTGATATTTGTATAGGTAAACAATATAATTCTCTGGGTTATATAGTATATAGTATAGAAGATTATGACATAGCAGTAAGCAGATTAGTAATAATATATACGCTTTTTTATAATGTAAAAGAATTACTCTATATACATAAGGGTGAAGAAAAAGAATATATGTTTAAAGACCCCGGTTTGATTGTATATAAAATGGCAAAGCGTTTTAATAAACATCCTGATGAAGTTTTACATGATATAAAAGCACGATATAATTGGATATGTACAAATTATGTAAATGAGTTAAATGATTTAATTAAAAACTATAAAGAGAAAAAATAAAAAGTTATATGGCATTTGATTTTGACATAGTTAAGCAACCAGATGATAGTGTTATCACAGAAATAACATTTGAAAGTTTTAAAAATACATTAAAATGTAAAAATAAGCATAAATATAAATCTAACGTAATTACTTATTATAATGATAATTGCATTACTATAGAGTATAAGTTAGATAAGATATTTGTACATATTCAAAATACTAATAATAATGTTAAAATATTAATTCAAGAGGATAACTTTAGAGAAGGTACATATAGTAGATATGACCCTTATGATGTTATACCATTAAGTACAAGAAAAATGCGGGAATCTACAAGTATGGAAAAACATATTGAACATTTTGATACTATTGTAGAGGATATTGTAGAAATATTTTCGGTATTTAATGTATCAAAAGATATATATGTAATGCAATCATTTAATGATTTAGATGATAAAAATTACAATAATACTTTACTGTCTGCTACTACATTCTATGTAATTTCTAAATTATATAAATTACATAATATCAAGCCTGTATTTATAAATGAAGGTGTATTTTCAAATAATCTAAAATTTGAAGTTAATACTGAACTATGTACAATTATAGTTAAGCCATATTATCTTCATGTTAACATTACCGATATAGCAGCTAAAGATATAAAATATATTAATACTATTATCGCAAAAAATAGTAATTTATATAAACACAGTGGCTATAATGTTATAGTTGATTTAACATCCACTATAGTAAATCCTAAAGAATTACCAAATATTATGTCCTCAATGAAGGATTATTTTAAAAATTCAATGTTTGAAGGTGTACCTCCAATTCAATGCAAATGTAATGATACCAAAAATTCTATATTTTTTGATGACTTTATAAAACGGCGTATTGCTTATTATAAAAATTATGACGTATGTATAAGTAGATTTGTAAGGACATATATGTGTAAATTTATGATAGGTTCACTATTGATAGAAACTATAAGTCAGAATGTACACATAGCATCGGCACTTGCAAATCATTTTAATAGAAAGGTCGAAGATGTTTTATATGACATAAAGGGACGATATAACTGGTTATGTCAGCAATATATAGAAAATTGAGGAACTTAAAAAAACTTATTAGAAAATTAATGTTATAATTATAAAAGTACATTTGTTTAATTATATAAATGGATATAGATAAGAATTTAAAAAATAACACTAAATTATCAAATGCTTTTAAAGGTTTTATAAAGTATTTAAATGAATTTAGTAACGATATGGATAGTAACCATATAAAAAGGCATATTCCACATGAAGCAGTGAAGGATAATAAAAAGATTGAAAACCCTTTTAAGCAAGTTAATACTAATAAAACAAGTAATATGAATATTGATACAAAATTAAAGGTTGATAAGGATGGTCAATTACTTATTCCATTTCCTGAAGATAAAGAAGGTATAGTGTTTTCTAAATTTGTAATTGCTAATACGGATGTTCCTACAGTAGGAGACACTACAATTTCAGATAAGCTTAAGAATATGACTATTGACTTCACCGTTGAAGATAAAACTATTATTGAACCTCGCCCTAATATTACACCATTAACCGTTGATAATCCAAATATTATACCATTAACAGTAGAGCCAAAAATGATTGATGATCCATTTGATCCAGCTAAAACGTTTCATAGAGACTTGTTGCCTTGGGAGTATGGAGAATATGATGGTATTAGTACTAAACCTGATAATAATGATAATACATCAATAGGGGATAAAATAAAAGATGAACTTAATAAACTACTTATCGCAGATAATGATGGAAGTACTATTGTAACAACTTTTGAAAAGAACCTTAATAGTATTCTTAATAGTATAGGTAAGTTCTTAAAGGAAAAGAATAAGAGATATGGAAATTCTGCATTAGAACCTTCTAATATGTTTTTTAAGGGAAATTCAGAGGAAGGAATTAGAATTAGAATTGATGATAAGTTAAAGAGAATTAAAAACTCTGATGTATTACGAAAGAATGATATTGTTGATTTAATTGGTTATCTTATTATTCTTTGTATTACTAAGAAGTGGTTTACATTTGATGAATTTATTGATTAAATGCTAAATAATGTTAATAGCTAAAAAATAAAGTCCATAATATTTTTTATTATGGACTTTTATTTATATCTTTGTATCATAATAATAAAACAAATAAAATTATGGCAACTAAAGCACAAGTAGTACAATTACAAAACCGGATTGATGAGTTACAATCTCAACTTGAAAAGGAAAAGGCTATGCATGAAGAAGAGTTATCTCGTGTTAAGGCACAAGTAGAACAGGAAACTTTACATGCATATAAGGAGAAAGTAATTTCATTTTTTGGTGATGAGCTTAAAGAGTTTATTGCACGAGAAATTAAAGAGAACCTTCAACTTAATGCTGAAGAAAACGTTGGGTACGGTTCAGATCCTAATACACTGGATGTAACACTTACTTATAAAGGTTGGGGTTTAGGTAATGCTGCAATTTATCAATAAATGAATAAAAGGAAATACACTTAAAGTATTTCCTTTTATTTTTTTCCTTTTCTAAGTGGACACCATGAAGGTATCTATAAAATATCATTTGGATTATACATAGGGGCAATAAATGTTGCTCCAGTTTCAGTTTTTACTGCATTACAGTATGCTTCTTTATCACCATCATGTGGATCATGTAAAATACAATTTGGGCATTCTGTACAGTAATTTATAACGGTTGTATGTACTATCTATGTCATATAATTATTTATTGATTATATTTATGGTAATTTTGTATTTGAATATTTTGGTACATTGAATTTCCGCCTCCATAACCATTATTACTCTATCCTAAACCACTATATGATTGTAGTGGTGTAGTTAACTTACCTAAACTACGTGCAGACATTCTATAGAAATCTGCAAACTACTCATCACTAACAACTGCTTCTTTTTCTACATATATTTCAAGCATCCTTTGAACTATCTATGTATGTGCAGTAGGTTCCTACTATTCTAACCAATCTAATAACCAATTCTAAAACATAGTTTGCTCTGGTGCTATACATAAGAATAAACATGTTACAGATATATCATCGTGTATAAGTGTTCCTTCATATGCACCTTTACTATTCTTTCCAAACTGTTCAAGCTATGTAATAGAGGATATATTAGGATCTGCATTATACTATCTGATAATGGTTTGATGTTTTCTCATCATCTTTTCACCAAGTTCGCAGTAATAATTTTTACCGTGTTTACCAGTAGTAGTTCTAAATCCATATTGATATTTTATTTTACCATCCGCTGGTTGATTCACACCATTTGGAGTTTTTATAATTACTGCTTCATAATAACTTGGATGTGTCATGAATTGATTTAACCAGTTACTACCATTAAAATTCCTCTCAAATAATATACGAACATTATCTATATCATTAAACCCTGTTTTTAATATATTAAATGCTATATATTTTGCAGCTTCAGCACACTATACTTCATCTTTATGATTATCTGCATATAGACCAATCTATCTATATCTAACTACATCTGTTATATTAATAGGATGTTGATGATCACGATTTTTTTCTATACGAGCAGGTGATAATAATTCAATTTTGAATATATTAATAATATTATAATCCGCATCTTTTTTACCAGATGCACCAGCTTCTATACCTTGTGCTGTATCAATTACAAATAAGAATGCAGAATGAAGTAATTCATAATATGTTAATCTTTCAGGGTTAAAATCAGGTGACCATAATATTTTATCAGCTATTTCTGGTGGTGTATCATATAATTCAATAGGTTTGAAGTCCTATTTAATTCTATTCATAAATTGAATATAATTAGAACCTACAAGACGAGTTGCATTAGATTCAAAAGATAATCCGAATTCTCGATTAAACATTTCATCACCTAAATCTTCTCGTTGTGCTCGTTCCCATTCTTCATCTCTTCCTGGAACTTCCCACCAATATACTTTAGTAGATACAAACTATTTTGTTTCTGCAATAACTTCAGGATCTGCCATATCAGATGGAACGGCTTTAGAAAATATTTTATAAAATAAATTTCCCTTACCGCGAGGTGTTGATGACATTATAATCTATGCACCCCGGAATGATGACATTGTTGGATAAATTGAAGCCCAGTATTCATCTATAATATTAGGTGCAATTACTGCAGCCTCATCTACATATAATAACTGAATAGAATCACCAGTAGCAGGTGTTTTAGATGCAGCAGCAGCTTTAAGTGAAGACCCATTTTCAAATTTGATTTTATTAGAACTTAAATTTATGATACCAGGTTTCATGAAGAATGGTAAACCCTCTAATACATCTTTAATTTTACTAATAATTTCCTAACCTGTTGTTGCTTTATTTGCAGTAACCAAAGAAGTTTTATCGCGGTGAAATATTAAAAACCATACAAAATATGCGGCTGTTGTTGTAGTTTTACCAGACTGACGAGATGACATTACAATAATTTTTGGATATGCCGGTACAATGGTTTCAGAAACAGTATCCCACTTTTCTGAACCATATAAATGTATTAATCGTTCTTGATATTCACGTAATTTAACAAGTGTATGTCCTTTATCATTCTTAAACTTTGCATAATGTTTTACAAAGTATAAACAATCCATACTACAATGTTCAAGTACATTTCTTTCTTCATCTGTATAATCAAATATTATTCCAGCATCTCTATATTGCATCTAACCATGCCAGAATGGATTTAGGTCTTGTTTACCAGTTTTATCTTTTAATATATTATTGATTACTTCAGTTGAGTATACTTTCTATCGTTTTTCTTTTTCTGTTTGTTTATCAAGTGCATTACTTCGTATGTCTGTAGATTTACGAACTCTTGCCATATTTTTAATTATAGTTTAAATAATTTCAAATATATTTATTATATATAAAAAATCACATGTTTTATAGTTTATTGAATAACTATGTAAAACATGTGATTTTTAAGCTATTTTAGTAGTAAAATGGAAGTAAAATATAGTAAAAACTTAAATATTTTGATAAAAATTGAGCTGTTTTTATAGCCCAGGAGGAGGGTACTGCAATTAATAAAATAATTACAAAATATTAAAATACTGTTGGTATGTCTTCCCATACTGTAACATTACCAGTCATTGAAGCATTATTAACTAATGTTTCATAATTCTATAATTTCTATTTTAATCTTAATAATATTTCTTCTACATCAGTACTTCCAGTTGTATTACCCTCCTATAATAATAAAGGATTTCGTGTAATGATTCCCGCTGCTTCATTACTTGCCCATGGAATCCACTCTTGCTTTGTAGGATCGTATGCTTTAACTTTTGCCATAACTCAATTATTTTACTATATTTTCTGTAACGCTATCCTTTGCGTAATATATAAGATCATATTTAGATAAATCTAATCTATCCTTATCATATGATATAGCAGTATGTTTATAGTTAGGATTATTTTTTAATATATCATTAATATGATTTTGTATATTTTCTATATCATTATTATCTACTTCACCTATAACAGTTATAAGAATATCTTCATAAGCAACAGTATATATATTATATTTTATATCTTCTGGTATAGTAATTCGTTTAATAGTAGATAATTTATTATACATATCTAAACCAAAAATAGGTAAAGATATAATATTTTCATTTAAACTATTTTTAATAGTAAAATCATCATAGTTATTATATACATTGAATATGATATGATTTGTACTATCATATGGGCTTTCAGTTATAAAATCAAATAACCTATTATTACCAAAAACATTATCTGAGCACTCATAATGAGTATTATCTATATATACCTTTAACCCCTCATTACTTGATAATTTCTTTATATCTATATTATAACCAATAATGGTTTTAAATTCAGGAGTTTGCTCTATAGAAAAAGTAATATTATCTTTTACTTGTATATATTCTCTATATGTTGTAACTAACATATTATTATAAAACCATTTTTCATATGTAGTTTTAATAACATTTACATTATTATAATTATCATATGCTACTCTACATGGATAGTAACCAATAATAGTCCATGTAATTACATATGTTGCAGGTTCATCTAAATCTGGTATAATATTTTTAATAGGCATTATACTAACCCAATTAGCATTATCTAAACTTAAAGGATTATTAAATTTTGAAATATTCCTTGTACCTGGAGTTATAAGATTAAGTTGTGCTCTATCCATAAAATATGGATATAATGCACAAATGCTATCATCATTGTTAGTATTCTGTTTTAAATATATCTTACCATAGTTTTTATCGATAATACCATTATAATTACTTAATACCTTATTATTAGATTTTACTATAAATTTATCTATATATGCAGCTTTCTTAATACGATTTGTTACTTTCCTATTTGGTATTTCTGCATACTGGTATGATAAGAATATATTAAATTCATCATAATTATTACTTATTATAATATCATTCCATACTTCGTTATATGTTGATAATTTATGTGTTATATTAGATGGTATACCACTCTTATGTAATCGTATAATATAAGTGTTATTAGGTTTTATAATTCCATTTAATTCATGGTATTGTACTTCTTTTTTATCATTTACATATAATAAGTATAATCCTCTAATATCAAGTTCATTATCTTCAGATGTATTATATAATTCAATAAACCCATAATCATATGCAGCATCAGGATGTGCCGTATTTTCTCCTAAATAAACTTGTGTTATTTTAAGATTTTCATTTATTACATTATTCAATTTGATAGTAGGTTTAGCTAATGCATCAGTAACATCAATTTCAGGTTTAGATAATGTAGCACTATATGTAGTAGGTGTAGCTGTATGTATAGTTGTGGAATTACCAGATATTTCATAAAATTTATTACTCTTATATACATACAACTTCCATTCACTTTCATCTTCATTAGATGCAAATATAATTTCGCCATTTACTAAATTTAATGGATTATTTTGGAAATCTGTAAATTTACCATATTTTATACCTATATTTGTTACTGTATGTGGTGGTTGATTTGTAAATGAAGAATGCTGTCCTACTGTATAATCTCCCGCTATAATACCGCTATTAATTATACCACTAACTTTTTCATATTGATGTTGTAATGCAGCTACTTGTGTAGTTAATAAATCATACTGAGATTGGGTTGCAGGTATTCTACCAGTTGTAGTATCAATCCATAATATATTTTTAGATGCTGGTTCAGCATCCTATACAGCTACTTCTGTAAAACCCATTGGGTACCAAGCTACTGGTCTCTCAGTACCTACATAATACATGTAATATGTTTCATTTTCTTTCACATAGCATATATTACCCGGGTATAATCTATTATCCGGGATATTCCTTAAATCTGCAACAGTATCTACAGATTTCATTGCACCTTTTACATCTTCTGATTGTGTAATAGGGAATGTTTCATTTTGTGGTTTTAATATATCTCCTACTTTAATTGCCATTTTTATTGAAATTCAATGATTATATTTTTATTACGTGTATTAAGTTTCTATATAGTACGGTATAATGTATACTGCACAGGGTAATCATATAATTGTAAATTTATTTGACCTACCTTTTCAACACCACCTGCAAAGCCTTTAGCATCTCCTTGCTCATATATATAGAAAATAGCATCTGGTTTATTATATAATGTAAAGTATACATGTTTATTATCATTACCAATGGTAGTTACAAATTTATTACCAGAAAGATTTATATTTTTCCTTCTACTGTTATCTTTAAATATATTAATTATATCTGTATTTGATAATGTATTAGATTCATCTACCATATAATATAATTCCGTATTACATGTACATACCATATTGGTTATATAAGGAGAAGGTGTTACATTACGTGAATCTTTAAATGTCGTACTAACTTCAAGTATCTTCACTATATTATTTGAATTACCACTTGTTAATACATTATACTAAACAACATTAGTAACTTGCCCATCATATTTAGTAATTAATTTAGATGTATCTGGGTAATTATAATTATTATAAGTCCATCCAAATGTAATATTTTCATTTTTACCATTAATAAATGAAGAAGGCACTACTCGCGGAGTTACGTTCACTGCTTGTGGGGCAACATAATACTTATCTTCTAATAATATAGTTATTGCTTTTTTAAGGGATGTTATATCAGATACAGGTGTATTTTTAACTGATATACCAGTAGAATTATCATATAGATATGTACTTTCATCACGAATAGTTTTATATACTGCAGATAGATCTGTACCTACAGAATCTCTATTTTCCTTTAACCATGTTGAAACTTCTAATATTTTATTATTAACAGAGGTATTTAAATTATCTATATTCTAATTTATACCATCTACTGCCTTTTTAGCATCCGTTCTTGATTGATAATTATTTGAAATATCCGTTTTTGTAAGGTATGTATTATTAAAGTTATTACCATTTACATAGAAGTTTTCTATTTTAAATGGATTATCTATAATAAAAGAATCTCCCTCACTATGACCAAATTGCATTAAATTTCCGTGAGGGTCCTTATAATATATCTTCTTTAATATAACTGAATCTATATCTAAAGTACCATTTGAAGCATCTATAGAAGATTTACCAGTATTAGGATTTGTAACAACTTTTAAATACCTATCATCATAACTTTCTTGACTGACTATATTTCCATTATCATCATATTGTATATGGCCAGCAAATAAGAATTTTGTATTATGTATTCTTAATATACCAGTTTTAAATGTAGAAGTTTCTAATATAATATCACCCTATTTAGCATATTCTTGTTGTAATAGCTAATCAGAATCATGCTAACGTGAATATACAATATTAGTATATGTTGATGGATTTATATATGTTACAATAGGTTTCATTTTATATGATTAGAAATTATATAGTATTTCTAAATATTTATTAAAATTAAAAGAGTTACTCTTTTATAAGTAACTCTTTTAATTAAATTATTGAATAACTTCCCATATCCAGTCAGAAGGTAATGTTCTAAGTATAGACCAGTTTGTAATATATGCTGCTCGCATACCTCTAAATGCACTACCACGGACAGCAGGATTATTTTTAATACGAGGTATATTCCAGAATTCAGGAACAGCACCTTTCGCATTAGATTGGAATGCTAAGAAGTTATTAACATTAGTAAATGATTGTAATCTACCTACATCAATACAAGTTGGTATTTTATTTAAGAATGAACCACTTGAATTATAGTTATTAAACATAGCACTAATATCTGCTAATCTTAATGTATTTGCAAATAAATTATCATCTGGTACTTCAGTATATATCATATGTGCAAATAATGATTGTGCAGAAACAAGTTTAGTATTATTCTTAAATAAGTCTTTTATATAAACCTACCAGAATGATGGGGTATATGCAAATAAGCCATCTACTGTACTAAGTTCTGATAATTTATCGAATAATGTAGTTGGGTATATAACTGCATTCATATCATCAGTATCTTGATACCATGTATATGGTGCAATATTAACACCACAAAATACATTAGTTAAGGCACGAGTCTTTATTACAGGATCAAATAACCAAGGGCAGATTCTACCATATATACCATACTTACCAGCTTGTGCTATACCAGTATATAATTGTCCTGTTACATTACCAACAACATTACCAACTGTACAATAACCTGAACTACCTTCAAATGCATTTCTAATATCTGCATCCTAAGTACAACATGTAAAATAATCTGGTGGGCATAAGTAATATGTAGTATAGAACTTATCAACATCACCATTTGGTGCTTGCCATTGTTCATCACCAGATTTTGTAAGTACTGTAGATTTATACTACTTTTTGTCGTTTTCATCTTCAAATAATTCTGGTGATACTGTATATGAAGCACTACTAACATTTCCGCCAAATAATATATTACTTGCAATAGGAGTAACTGATGTATAACTGCCGTCAGGACCTTTAGTAGATGATCTTTGAATAGTTTTATAAATTTCAGATTGTTTTATAAAATCAATATTCAATGGATTTCCATCATGTCTATTCTTATTAAAGATAAATTGGAACGGGTCATATGATTCATTTTTTCTAACCTATGTAGGAGAATAACCAGCATTTACGATTAATTTTAATTTATATTTAGGATTTACCTATGAACCCACATTTATCATACTCATCGTATACATCTGCAAATTCTATGTCTTTGAAATATATTCAATAGGATCATAATCAGGATTATCTATATATAAATCACGAATATATGTACCTTCATCTTGTAATGAACCATTAGTAACTTCAGGATTAACCGTAATATACTTTAATTTCTTTAAGTCTTCAGGTTTCTTAGCTAACTTATAAGGTCCTGTATTCTTACCATAGAAATTAGATACAGCATGCTTCATATTAGCAATAATAGGTTTAGTTACATTATATGGTGCAATACTTGGTGTTGATGCGCCTGATAAATTAGCTACAGTTTCATCTCTAACATATTTCACACCATCTATAGTAAATCCTAAATTTCTAATATCATATTCATAATCAGAAGATGTAGGTTTAGTAGAGAACCAACCATAATCATCTGTAAATAATGACTGATAATCTTGTACAGCTTTATCATATTCTGTAGAACTTACCTCTGTATGCGCCCCCAAGAATGTGGTTTTATTCTATGCAGGTGTAACAATATTATTAACAGGTATATCATAACTTAAATTATTCAATACAGTGGCATCACTACTCATTTGAGAATAACCCCTGAAATACCATTTATTATTAACTAATAACCAGTAATTGTCATAATTTTGAGTATTATAACCTTTTAACTTATATAGTTTACAACCTTTATACACTACATTGTTTACTACTACAATTAAAGATTTATTTACAACCTCATAATTATTAATATTAAATTGTTTTAACCCGTATAAAATACCGTTATTCACAACCCCCGGTCCATAACCATTTTTAGCCTATCTACTAAGTTGTCGTTTCTAATAGAATAAACCATATGGAATACTTCCAGTTTTAACATAGCAATCATGATTATTATGTACTTCATGTATTTCAGTAAATGCATATGCGCAGTTAGTAATATTACAATCATAAAAACCATAAGGTACCAATTTTACATGCCATCTCTAATCAGAAGTCTTATAATCATCATCTAAACCCTAACCAAGATTTCTAAATATACCTTCAATATCACGGAGGTTTTTCATACCTGCAAACATAGATTTGCTCTAATCTTGTCCATATAAATTATCTTGATCCGTGCCAGATGGTATTGGTAATGTAATATTCAAATCATTATCTTCTGCATCTCCACCATATCGCATACCCATAAAGAACTACGGAATATCATATATCTACTTATTATTCCTAAATATTTCATATGGGAATAACTTCATATGAGGTCTTGTTTCAGATGCAAGAGGTAAGAACCATTTACGTGATGCACCACCACAAAATGAAACCTATAATGTATTTCTTTCATCATAACTATTTGATACAACTGCTGCATTACCACTGTATGTAATTTGCCATAAATTAGTTAATGGTAATAATAAATCATTATCAATAAAAATTGGTAATGTTTTTGACCCCGTTGGATTTAATGCCTACGATGTTATACCTGAAGCATTTAATACATTACGCCCTTCACCTTCACTATCAGATAAGAATTTATTAATAACAAAACTCTATGATATTGTAGTTAATGTAGTACTTGGTAATTTTAATATATTAGATACTGTGACATCATTTAACATTCCTGTGCTATCACCACCAAAGTAATGTATCATTTTACCTATACCAGTAATATCACTCATATAGTTATTAACAGTTCTCATATTAGGATGTTTATAGAACAACGGTGTAATTTCTATATAAGTTTCTCCTGTAGTAGGTTTAGTATCTTGTACTCTTAATACACTATCATTTCCACGGACTACATATTTCTAATCAAAATATACTATAACATCACGACCATTAAGTGCAGTATCTATATTTTCTATAAATGGACAATGTTCTAAGAACTCTGATGAAACTATTGCCCCTTTCGTTACGTTAGTTCTATTTCCATTATAGTTATTTGTATTATCAACAGTATAAAAACGATTTGACAACCAATTAATATTAGTAATTTGATAATCCTTAATTGTGGCACTTGGTGAATCAAATAAGAACCTATCTATATAAACAGTAGTTGCTCCTGGTGTATTATATGAATAGAATGCATATGCCATTTCTCTACATTTAACCAATGGTGCAAATAAACCATCATAATTAATAGTACTTGTTTTACGAGTACTCATATTATTACCACTAAATGAGTGACTATATAATGGACCACATACAGCACAATCTTGAAATAATCTTGATATACTTACTACTTCTCCACACCATTTAAATAACTAACGTTTTAATGGTTTTTGAATATTTGTAATAACACCATCACATGCTTGGAATCCTGAACCTATGTTAGTAACTTTTACATTTTGATTAGTACATGCTGGGTTCATTCTACCAAATACATAATATACATCATCTATTGTAAACGCACTACTCTAACACATAAAGAATGTACAATATAAACTACTACCCCATACCGTAAAGTTCGTTACATTTTCACCTTCAAACCATAATTTATCACCACTATTAATCATTGCAACTTGATAATCATTACCATTACTTGCTAATATATTAGTACTATTTCTCTATACTAATGTTCTATAGTCATTATTATTAAAGCTTATATTTCGGAATGAGTTAAATGTACTACTCTATAATGCAATATGTCCGTATATACCTTTAATATTGGTATTAATATTATACATAAATCTCCATCCCTATCTCTAATCACTATTAGTATTATTATATGAAGAAGGATATGGTACAAATGGTGAATCCTTAACATTAGGGAAACGTAAATATTCGAGTTTTCTATTATTTGTTAAATTAAGATAATCTGTTTGTATAGTAGAATCAGAAACTTTTGCATAATTTATATGATCTACTATAAACTTCATAGGAGTTAAATCTAACAATGTATCAGGGTCATTACTTTCTATAGCACTATATTTTAATTTACAAACATTAGAGTTAGATAAATTCAAATATTCCATATCTGTTAAACATGTATCTGCAGCAGTATGATATACAACTACAGGAACATTCCATGTAACATTATGTAAATCTAAACGAGTTAAATGTGAAGCACCAGATAAATTAATATTAGCATCTGCTCCAGATTCCCTTACTGATACAGTAGTATCATTAGGATCGAAGTTATTAGATAAATCTATATTCCTTAACTTTGGTAAGTTGGTTAATGCAATAGATGTCAATACTTGGTGATTTGTACAAGTAATACTTTCTAATGCAGGGCAAGAACCAATAGTTAATTGTGAAAGGTTTGGTAAATTACTAATATTTAAATTCCGTAACTTTAATATAGATTGTAATTCTAAGTTTCTTAATGACGTACATCCTGTAAAATCAAGATTATCTATAGAAGACTATGATTTAATTGTAATAGAACCTAATGCTGCACAATTAGTTACATTTAATTGTTGCATTACACCTGATTCTGGTAATGTTAAACTGGTTATACATGAATTACTTGCATTTAACGTCAATAACTTCTTACATGCACTTAAATCAAGATCAAGAGCACTTGTAGTAGTATCAGAAGCTGTAACTTCAGCAAACTATGCATTAGTTAAATCTATATGTCTTAATGAGTTTTCACCATTATATGAATATACACTAAGGTTAACAGCATTTGTTCTATCCAAACGTTTTTGATATGCAAAGTCTAATGATGTAATAGAAGACATACCAAATAAGTCATGTTGATTCTACATTACAAATGATGCAAAACCTTCCATCTTTTGAATGTTTGGACTTCCATACACAGCAATCTATGTATTATTAGAATCTTTAAAGTATGGCAATTTTATTTTAGTATCTACATCATTCTTAATATAGAAGCGGTATTTAATATCAGAAGAACCTGAACTATTACCTCGTTGGAAACGATATATACCAGGTTTAGAAACATTCATAATCAACTGTATACCAGTATCTGTATTAAATGCTTCATCACTTACTTTACTATTACCACCAGATGCACCATATGTAGTAAACAAACTATTTGCTAAATAATCAAATTTAACATCAGGGGTTTCAGTTTTAATATCAAATACAGAATCTAAGAAGAACAAACGTTTATCTAACCATTCACGTACATTATCAGAACGTTTACCATGCAACATACCGATATTTGCAAATCTCTTAATACCTCCTGAACCAGATGGGTCATATTTAGCAAGGTACTTAATATTATAGTCAACATTATATAATAACTCACCAGCACTACCAACTTGTTCATTAAAGTACTTCATGAAATCATCAACATTTTTCAATAATGTAGTACGTATAATTCCCCAATAGTATTCATAATAATTCTTATATGTAATACCATGACCATCATCATTATAGATATTTGTATAAAGATTTCGTAGATAGTATAAACTACCAGAATCCTCAAACATTTGCCATAACCAGCAGTTTACTTGGTCATATTGTCCATCTATACTTCCATCAATAATGTTAAAAGATTCTTGTGAACCATATCTATCATTCACTGGTTTATATACATTAGTATATGCAGTAGGTTGAACATCTTGATTACCTGTATTTGAAATAGATAAAGCTGTATCAAGGTCATAGAAACTTAAATACCATCTACCTGTAGGTACATTTCTTCCATTAGTATCTACTCTACTACCAACATTCCATGAGCGGAATACACAGTTTTTACCAAGTGAGTCCACAAGACCAAATAACATTACAATCAAGTAATAACCAAATACATTAGTTAATGATAATCTTTCCCCTACTAATTCATCAAAGATAAGTTCAAATGATGACTATGTTAATGAATAACCTTTATTTGTAACATTCCATTTACGAGCATTTGAATCCCATGCAACAGAATACTATGGTCGTGTTTCAGAGTTATTCCATATTGTGCCAGCAATTAATTTAGTTAATGCACCCATTGATGCACGTGCCGTTGCATTACCAGCACTTGGTCCTTGTGCGGTTCCATCATATTTCCAATCTCCCCACATATCAACCATTGAAATATCTTCTTGTGCAAATAAGCGCATTTCATTGGTCATGTAGTTATTATTAATCTCATAAGAGAATATCTAATTAGGTATAATAGTTTTACCACCTCCTGATATAGCTTCATCTGCATTATATGTATGATATGTAGTTACAACAGCAGGTAATGGATAATCTTTTTGATCTGACGCATCCTGGCGGAAACTATAATCTTTAAAGAATTGGAACCCCATATTATAATATGAAGCGCGACCAAGGTTAAATGAATATATACCTAAGCAGTCTTCCTGCGTTGAATCCGCAAATGTTACTAAAACTATACATTGAAAACCTTCAAGCGTTAATTTAACACTTGGACCATATTGTGAGATTTGATTATTTGAATCTCTTTGTGTTTTCCATTTATGTGTAGGTTTATGTGTATCAATAGGAGGATTAGCATCTACTACATTATATGCAGGTGGTTGCTCAAGTATAGTACCGGCAGCTACTTCATTAATCCAACGACCAATAGTTGCATTATTAGCATGGGCAGAATCTACCATATCACATTTTAATGTATACGCATTTTCCGGGAACCACGTATTTTTAACTTGTACTAAACGTGGCTATAATGTATTAGCATCCGTACCAAACCCAATTTCCAAGTTCTTTGAATAATAACCCTTTGTAGATGTACCTTGTATTTGTACATTACAGTCAGTTAAATGTAATGTATTACCAGTTGCAGGGTCAAACATATTAAATTCAACATTTATGAATTTATATGTATTAGGGTTAATAGTATGATAATATTCACGTGTAAATTTCTGACCAGCTACTTCATTAGTAATACTATTTGTACAGTTAAGATATACAACAGGCATTGGACATGCTGCAGCCATACCAACCAATGCATTCCATGATAAACCACCTTTACTATTCAATGAATAGAAGTTTGATTGATTATCCCATAAACCACATTTCTTAGTTGTTGTACTGGTAAAGAAATTTAACGCTAAATCTTTAAAATATGTATCAAAATCTGCAATACCTGCAGTATTTTTATTTGAAATAGCTTTATTATGTAAGTAATTAAGTACAATATCACGGTCATTTAATGGTTCTTTATAGAAATTAATATCATAGAAGTTTACGTCTACATATTGATCTCTATAATCAGTTTTTGCACTTAAGTTTGTATTATAACGGCATGCTAAATAAATTGGTGTATTATCACTAATAGTAGGTCTAATTACATCACCTGTAGCAGAGGTAAGGTCAATAGCACCTACAATAATACCATTACAGAAAATCTTTATAATAGAAGATGTATCTGTAATATCAGAACTATTTACATCTTTATATGTTTTATCATATACAACATCAATAGTATTGACACCATCATCTGTTGTAATAGGTGCAGTATATTTAATATTATCTGCAAGATTTATTTCTACTGCATTTAAAGTAATTCGAATACCATGAAATGTACCTTCAGGATTATCCTTATTAGCTCTATCAAAATAACCTATCTAAACAATAGTGCCATGAGTATATGGCATTTTATCAGCTTTAAATGTAAATGACATAGTAAAGCCAGTATATGAATCAGAACGAGCCCAATTATCAGTGGGGTTCCATGGTCTTATATCTATTATACCATAAGTTTCATTCTAATAACGTAATTTAGACTATTTGCGTTTTTTAGTATCTCCATTATATTCTGTACTGTTATTAAGTAAACCGCAGTCTGTCCCATTAACATTAAATAATTGTAATACATTAGTAACACGTTCTGGATTTATTTTACCATATATTACATTAGATGCCCATTGGATTTTAGGATTACTTTTTTCACGGTTTACTACATCTAACCAACCATCATCTTCTATTTGCCAATGTGCAAACTATAAACCACCATCACCAGATGTAATAGGGAACATGTCTCTACCACCAGGCTTAACTTTTAAATAATACTTCTTTGTATATAATGTTTGTTTACCTTCTGCAAGTGCATATATAATAATTTCATATACATCTCCCGTTTCAGTTTCCGGTTCAAAACGAGAATAAGGGAAAGATACTGGAATTAATTTTTGTGTACTTGCCTGTATAGATACACCTTCCTTGCGGAATGCGTAAATCTTTTCAATTTCAGAATTATAACTTTCATTTCTCTATGATTTCCATGCACCTACTACATCCATATATGTATCTTTACGCATATTATGTAAAATAACGGCATATTGGAATGAATGCACATTTGTTTGAGCTGCAAAAATACTGAATGACATAGTACCCAATGCAGTCTATACATTATCTGTAAATGAAGCATCACGTGAAACATTATATACTTCTTCTGGAACTAAATCAGAAACAGATAATACCAATGTATCTGAACTTGCTTTTACTATAGGAATTGTTAATTTATCTGATGTTTCACCTGTACTTGCACGCATCATCGCATTTAGTACATAGTTAGTTTGACTACTATTTACTAAATCTATATTAAAGTTTTCTTTGTTAATTTCTACTGTAATAGGTTTACCTGCAGTACTGTTAAACTAACCTATATTAATAGCAAGAGATGAACCAATTGTATCAAAATCACCACCATTTGTACTGTTCCATAATACAAGAGTAATATCATTAGAATATATTTTAGAAAAACAGTTAAATGATAATGTATTTTTAGCACCTGCAATAACAGTTACCGGAGTTTGACCTAATAATCTAACAGCCATACCCGTATCTTTCACAATAACAGTATACTAATCTATTTGACTATCTTCACTATCAACTAAAATAAAATCTAATCGGTGATATAATACATTCGCATCAAATTTAGTTAAATCATCAATAGTAATGCCTTTAGTTTGTTTAGAAACAGTCATTACCTTTTTAACAGGTGCATTAAAATTACTATCAAGATATACATTTAAAGTATAGGTATTAGTCTTTGAATCATCAATAAAATAATTCAATTCTAAGTTCTATTGAATTGTAGTATACAATATATTTTGACCTTCTGCATCTTGACGTACTTGGTCGGCTGCACCTGTAATACCTAATAATTTAAATTTAGCATTACTTGTAGTTCCACCTCCATTACCATGGCCATTACCACCTCCACCAAGTGTACCGTTCTAAACTACCCAGCTTAGGTTTCTTTTTGTTCGTTTAATATCTTTTTTTAAATCCAATAATACATCTGTAAGAGACTGCTCATGTTTTTTAGGATCTTCCAATATGAGCTAATCCGTTACGGCTATATTATCACTATTTTCTGTAGAAATAGCTTCCCATTGCTGGGTATCTTTATTGTATACTTTTGAAATCATATAAAAATAAAAATCACACCGAATTTTTATATTTATTATAATTCACGTGTGATTTTATTTATATTATAAGTTATATTTTAAAGGGTACTTCTTATACTCAAAGTTTTTACATAATCTGGAACTTTAGTAGAACGTACATATACAATAACGCTACTATCATTTTTATATACTTTATCATGACTTAATATTATTTGATTTGTTGAATCAATTGGCATTGGAGTCATATCATTAGACGTATATACTTCTGCACCGCGTAAAGAATCTCCTATATATGTTACTGTAATTGTTACCGTATCATTCCCTAACGAAACAGTTTCCTGATTAGTACTAATATTAAATGCAGCATAAGCATATTCAGCTTTCATATTATCTGCATATGTATCCAAATTAATATGTGCATTACTACTTGCATAATATGGTACAGCAGCTTTAAGATTCGTATAAATTTCACTTAATGGTGCATATTCCATTACAATAGGTACATACTTATTAGATGGGGTTGTTAATGTAGCAGGATATAAAGTAGTAGGACTATATTTACCAATATCCTGTAACGTAGGATAACTATTAAATGTAAACCCTTTACCTTCTGAATCAGTTTGCCATATATTAGATAATGCATTACTTTGATATGTTAATGTATCCTATGTAATTTTATATGTCATATAATATGGACGGCACTGTGCCGGATTTTCACGAGTATCTTCCTTTTGTCCAGTAGGTTTATTTTCTGTATATGGTGTATATTCAAATTCCCATGGAATAAATCTACCTGGTAATTCTTTATTAGACTTATGCTTATAACCAGTAGCTTGACATGTTACATAGCCAGGAGCAGTAATTTTACTGAATTGCTTCCATGCACCCAATGCACGATTAACTTTACCATCTTGTGTATTGTCATCCCATGCATCTAAATTAGTATTCTCTGGATCATTTGCAGGTACTTTATAATCTGTATCTTCTGGGTGATTTGTCCATTTAGTAAAATAATTAGACCAACCTAAATCAGCACTTTTACCTGAAGTATATGGAATAATTGGACGATAGCTATATATACCACTTCCGTCTTTTGCAATATTTTCATATACAGGCTTAGACACCGCATGAGTATGTTTATGCCCACCTATGCATAATCTAATACCCGTTTCTTGGCAAAAACGTGAGAACCAGAATGTATTTAAATTAGCATTATCATCATATAATGGATTATTCCAGAATGTATTATTATAAGGGTAATTTAATTGTGAACCTGAACGATAACCTTTTATACCTATATTACCATTAGCATCTTGATACTTATTTTGTCCGTCTCTTGTAAAATAAGATTGTATCTTCTTAAACGTCATAATAGTGAAAGGACAATCATGTACTGTAGCGATTCTCCATCTAATTGGATTATTATTAGTCTTACCATTAGTACCTCCATTAACTTTAGCCATATCGGCATATGCCCATCGTCTAATATGTGGCATTAACAATTTCTATGTACCTGTTTCCATTCCATAGATAATAACATTACAAGATTCAATTGCAGCACGCTATGTATCTACTACTTCAGAGTTCATACAAATGAAGTGAGTATTACCGTAATTAAATGAATACATTGAATCAATAAAGGCATCCACAGTTTTTTTACCATCTGTAATTGTGAAAAGAGGTGGATTGGTTTCATCAATCTCGAATGTATAGAACCATCTATATTGATTATAATTAATCTTTTCTGCATCGGTTCCTTTAGTTTCATTAAATAAGTTACCTGGGCCTAAATCATTATTACCAATAACACACATCTCTACATAATCTTTTAATGAAGATCGCCCGTTGTAATAATCTATCCATTCAGATAAACGATTACCATCTTGAGTCATATCACCTGTATTAAAAGTGAAATCAAAACCTTTATCGCCACAGGCACCATTACCTCCTTTAGTTTCCCATTGTGCAATCTTTTCACATGATAAACGGTGCATTTCATATTCATTCCAGTTAAAACCTTGTTGGTCAGTAATCTATACGAAATTCCACCCAGTTGTTTCAAGTGTTGCATCATCTTTTACTTCAAATTGATATTCTTCACTAATATAATTTTCAAGTGAAGTACCTACTCTATACTTATAAACACCGGGTGTTAAATTTTTAATAATAACTTTATGTACAGTGAAGTTAGTGCCGTCAACACCTTCCATATGAATTCTATTATATGCTGCTGCACGTACTTTAGAAGTTTGACCGTCTATTGATGGTATAAAACCTGGATTACCTCTCCACATTGCACAGCCTGTATTATAATCATACAAACTATTCTTACCTGCATCTAACCAAACTTGGTCCTCATTATATCCTATACCGTTTCTATCTAAGAATACTTTATTTTTACCCATCTAATCAACACGAGTAATCCATAAATATTCATCTTGATAACTTGTTGAAATCCAATTAAAACAACGTGTTGCACCAGTTAATGTTACTTCATTACCATTTACAATTTCTTTATAAGATTGCTTTGGTACTGTAGCTTGTCTACCAAATGTACATGTTACATAATTAGGAATATCATCACGAAATTTAGATTTCATAGTATAGATATTCTTTTTCTCATTAGATGCCTTAGGACCGTAATCTACAACATTTAATAATGGTAAATCTTTCTTATCTAAGTCAATATATGTCCACATTGTACTATTTTTGCGGTTCTTAAATGACCCCATTTTATCTGCTGCTGTAGTAGGATCAAATTGATAATACTTAAACATTAAACGGTTTTTACCAAAAGTACCACATGCACCACCTTCGTTTACCGCAATGGCATCAGTACCCGTTCTATAAAAGCCAGCAACTTCTACATAACCACGTGGAACTATTGTTGAATTATTCCAGTCTAAGATACCAGCTGCCGGGTTTGCTTTAAATGATGGAGAATATGCTTCAAATATAGATTTATCACCTACAAATAAGTAAAATGCACATTTTTCATCAGAGAATTTCTTTAATTCTTTCCCAACTTTCCACTCAATATCACAATTCTTAACTTTAATTAAAGTATAGTTACTATTAATTACAGAACATTGCGCACCTCTTATAAGGTATGATGAACCAGCTTTAATTACTCCGCGTAATTCAAGTACATCCCATTTAATACCATCTTCAGTATATGCTAATGAAACACCATTTAATGAAATATCTTCATCATTAACGTTACTTAATTCTACATAATTATGTGAACATCTACGATAGTCATGTATACCTGCATCACCGCCTGCAAATACACTATTAAGATATACTTTTTTAATAGCACTACCAGTACCAGCACCTGTTGCTTTCATACCATCTTTCTAATGTTCAGTAAGACCTGTAATTAAATCATCAGAAACTTTCTATTTTATATCACTCCATGGATATACTTGTATACTACCGTCTTCATCTACCTTTGCTTGGTATTGTCCACCACCCATATTAAGGTAATTAACTTCTAATTCATTTGCACGTAATAACTATTTAATAGTAGCACTGGTAGCAGATATATTACCATCTTCTATACGTACATCACCATTACCATTTGGATTGGTATCAGTAGGTTTACCTTTTACATTTATATAGGTACTAACATCTAAAAATTCTGTATTCATAATAGTTGTATTTGGATCTTCTGTATTTGGATTTTCAGGGTCTATTGGTGCAGGTCCACCACTGCCTGTTATTAATTTTAATGTTCCTTGAGTTTTTATATATAATTGTTTTGTATCTGTGCACCATAATAATTCATTATCTAAAAAATATGCTTTATTTGCTTGCATATCTTCTTTTTTACCGGCTTTAATACAAACATGTGTTACATTAGGTATGTATTTTTCTGTTGGTTCTAAGGGGTCATTACCATTATTATATTTCCAGTTTTTAATTTCATATGTAATTGCATCACCATAACCAAAAATACAAGAAAAATCAATAGGTACATTTTTATTTCCTTTAATTGCATAACCACGTAATGAAAATATAATATCATCACCATTAAAATTATCTAATGAACTTATAGAAGTTACAAATAATTCACCTTCTTTTTTTAATGTACCATTAACCTTTGAAAGTGAAAATACTTCATTACCCACTTTTAATTCTATAATGACATCAGATACAGTTTCATCAGACATATACTTTTCATCAAATGCCGTAACGAATGCCGTATATTTTACATTAACATCATAGAAAATCTTTAATTCTTTTTTCTTAATAGAAAAACCATGGGTATCAGTATAAATTACTTGTGAACCATCGGTAATAGATTCATCTGGTGTTTCAACTAACCCTAATTTTGCAGCAGTATTATTAAAGAAATCTCCACTATTAATTTGATTTTCAAAAGCATATTTAAAGTAATTAACTTGCTTCTATAATGCTCTAATATCTGACACCATACTGTTTATTAGCTATGGTGTATAAAATTCATTTGATAATCTATCACCTGTAGTATCAAGCCATAGAGCTGAAGTATCTTGTGGAGCAGTATCACCTACTATAATCTAATCAGAAAAACTTTTCTTCTATACATTCCACTTATGCTCAGGCACATTATATACCATATAAGTTTTTAATGAACTTACATAACATAATGCACCGTCTTTAAGATCTGTTGTATCGATACCATCTAAATCATCTAATGTATCTACCTGCAATATTCCACCACCAGAAGAAAATGGTTTCCATTCTGTACCATCTAACTGGTAATATTTTTTTTCACTTACTACATATGCTAACATACCATTAAGTAAGCGAGCTGGTTTTATATCATTTAATTCAGCTTTTGTTTGTACAGTATGCAATCCGCCCTATATATCATTTGCAATAGATATAGGGTAAGTTTTACTTCCAGGGATAAGAGTAGATGCTACTTTGATTGCCATGTATTTTTAAATAATGTTTTAATTATATTTGTGCTAAAATATTTATTAGACAATTACTGTCCAATTACCAGTTAAAGGATTTTCTGAACGATATACATAATAATCTACCGGTTCATGCCTATCTGAATCACTAACTAAATCTAATTTAACTACGCCTAAATTTACTAAACCTCTCGTTCCAAGTGGACTTGCACCTGTTTCATAAATTTGTGTTTTATCACTATCTATATTATGATATGAAATGATATAGATATAATACTCTGTAGGACCTTCACCTAATGAAATAGTTTGTTTTGTAGTATTATCTACACGGCTATAAGTTAAGATATTAGTAGGTTTTAATATATCACTACTACCTTGAATATCTATAATAGTATTCAATCCATGTATATCTTTTGTAATATATTGAGGTTTTATAATTCTCATTGTTACGTTTGTATTAATATTAGCTGGTCCGTTATTTTTAGAATCTTTATAATTTGTTTCTATAATTACTGGTACTCGAATATCAGAAGTTGGTATATTCTATAATGCACTAAAGTTTGTGGTATAATTATGCTCAGCATTATTTTTAATAGTATCTTTTATATTACTTCCACCATTAGATAATGTTTGATTATCTCCTAATGTTACTTTAGTTAAATTATCAATATAATTATTAACTGTTACTGTGATAGTCTAATGAACATCTGGTTTACTACCATACATAAATGTAGGATTACTTAATTGTACTGTATAATTAATAGGTACAGGAGGTTGATAATAAAAGTCATCCCATAACTTCTATAAACTTGGATCTTTTACTACCATTTCTCTTATTAATTTATAAATACCAGTTGCATTAATATTATTAGGCTTATCTTCATCATGCCCTATTTTAGTACTAATATCAGTTAATGTATTATTAACCGTATCACAACAATTATCAATATATTTGTATATACCAGTGCCATAAGATTTTGGATAAAACCCTGTATTTTTTTCTTTACCTATTAATGCTAATACATATTGCATACAAAAATTAAATGCTTCTATACTAACACCCTCAGGTAATGGATATATATCTGTACCAGTTAATCTATTCCTATTCCTATTTGTTATTGTAATTATATTATGGATAAATCCATCAATATCTTCAGGTAAATCCCTTTCTAACTATCCTAATGAAATATTATCAACAGGTGTCAAACGCATAAAATGAAATCTGTTATTATGTGTAATTAATATTTCGTTCGCTTCATCTATTATCACATCATATGGATTTGTACTCCTTTGAGCACTATATATATAACGTAATCTATCATTAGTATTGTTAACATTCTATGAATCTATAGATTCATTATTATAAGATGAATTGTGTATTCCTTTTTTGGTATATTTAAAATTAACTGGGTTTAATGACATTTATATTTTATAAATTAACATTTAACTATTTATTATCAGTATATATAAAAAGAGAACTCGTAACCACTATGAATTCTCTTTAATTAACTAAAAATCTTCAACTATGATACTTATTTTCAATATTATTTTTTTCTATGCTTAGAGCCAATTTAAAATCCTTGGCTTGTCTTGGATTAAATAAAGCTGCTTCATTGTATTTATTCTCAAT
>ENA-OWLC01000058-OWLC01000058.1-metagenome-genome-assembly--contig:-NODE-58-length-25711-cov-3.201278_pt1 | contig 25711 bp, 33 predicted proteins | sample MGYA00245344_ERZ651092 | MGnify/ENA primary metagenome ERZ651092 (study PRJEB26857, sample SAMEA4031755) | metagenome | biome: human; feature: oral; material: saliva | place: Philippines | collected 2014 | study... | reverse complement strand
GTTCGTAGAGCGTGTCTATATGGACAATCCAACAAGCAAGGACGTTCTTGAAAGGCTTGAGGAACTCAGGCAGATAGAAAGGCAACACGTCCTTGATGAAGTCCTCTTTGATTCATTCTATGAAATACCTCTGAGACTATTTGAATAATGAAGATACGACCAAGGTTAATCCTATCAGGGTTCTACAACTACTTCCTTGGAAAGAACAAGGTGCAGATGAGGAGGCGTTTGAACGTCTGCTCATCCTGCCCTGATAGGAAGGGAATGACGTGCGGGATATGCCACTGCTTCTTGCCAAGCAAATGTTCCGCTAAGTACTTAGAGGACGAAGAAGGCAAGTCTATCTATGGATGCCCTAAAGGCAGATGGTAGATGATACAAATAAGGACGCTCCTATACCCATTGCGGTGTAGGGGCGTTTGCTTGTAAAGGAGAATGTTCGTATCTTTGCAACATCACTATGGAGTAATCACACTCCGTATAAAACCTAAAAGTGATTATGCACGAAGAAATAGAAGAAGGACTTATCTGCAACGAGTTCAGCAAGTTTGAGCTTGTTGATATAGACGAGGTTGTCAGCCTCGGAGAGAGGGAAGAGGATGTCTACGATATGGAGGTAGAAGGAACGCATTGTTTCTTCGCCAACAACATCCTTGTCCATAACTCTTCCTTCAATGCTCTTGGCATCATAGCGAGATACTTCGGTATTCCCGACAAGGGAATGATACCATTCCTTGAAGCCTTGGATGAGCACGGCATCCAGCCGTATCTGATGAACTACCTTGACGTGTATGCCAAGGGAATGGGATGCCAAGGTAATCTTCTTAACTTGAAGGTAGATGATATTGCAGAAGATATGCTTATCTATGCAAAGAATAAGTATGCTGTCATCACCGACAAGAAGGATAAGTCTACGGGTATCCCTACTATCTCTACCACTCAGTCTGAGTTCACGAGAGAACTGATGAAGGACTTCCTCAAGTGGGTGTTTAATGCAGTAAGAGACAACGACCTTAATCCAATCAATATGGGAGAAAAGGTGATGGAGATTTACTCCGCTTTCCATTGCGGTAGTATTGATGATGTCTCTACGCTTGTTAATGTAGGTGATGTCCTCAAGGGTGTATCAGTCAAGCCTTCCCTTGGTGTTGTTAAGTTCCCTATGGGATCTATGCCTCAGACTAAAGCGTCAGGGTATTACAATCTATCCATCCGAAAGGATACCACACTTCGTAATAAATACAAGCTCATACAAGGTAATGAGGCTATTAGGTACTATTACACCACCAACGATGAATATCCTATCTACGGATACCCTGCTGGATGTTTGCCTATTGAAGTAGCCCCCGAGCCTGATTATGGAAAGATGTTTAAGGTGCTTGTCTTGCCGTTTATCAACGACACTATCAGGCTGTTTGGAATGCCCTCCATCAACGATGGGCTGTTTGAATAGCGATGCTTAAGGAGAAAATAGAACAATACAAGGACGAAGCAATCCGTCTAATCAACGAGAAGAAACAAGACCTCAATCCCAGGACTATCGCTTCCTCTCTTTGGAGTATGACGGAAGGCGCACTTGTATCTTCCATTCTTGAGAACCCTATTGACCTTGGAACGATATGGGGACGCTTCTCGTCTCCATTACAAGGAGAGTGTATTGTCTGTGGAAAGAAGTCTGATATTATCCTTGACGGGGTATGTTCTGCCGAGTGCGCTATGAAGCACGCTAAGGAGACTGCGTCCTCTTATATGAAGGGATACGTCAGTACGGCTATTGACGGAGTTGTGAATGAGATTATGGAAACGAAGACCAAGCTCAACCAAGAGCTGGACAAAACGATTTCGCATCTCACGGATACAGCAACGGAGACACTCAAGGCTCTTGATATGAAAGCTACGCTCTTAGTAGAACAGAATGTCACGAGACGCACTGAGGAGGCAAATAAGCTCCTACAAGAGCTTGAAACGAAATATACGAACATCTCTTCCACCTTGGTAGAGAAAGCGTCTCTGATAAGCCGTATTCAAGCTGAGAAGGAAAATGAGATTGTTGCTAAGCTGATGAAGGCTGTAACGTCGTTCGTTGCTTCCATACGCAAAGCACTCGGAAGCATCAAGCTCCCATCCCTTCCCAACAGCCCCTATGAACACGCCCTATCCGTTATAGGTGGAGTTTCATCTGCATCAGACCTCGCTATGTCGGGACTAACGAAGGCATACGAGGCAAGCTATAAGGCACTCACAAGTGGTGTCGCATCTAAGTTCTCGCTCAAGGCAGGAGGGATGTATATGTTCGTCACGCCTAAGAGTATAATAAAAGGAGACCCTAACATCGTCTCCCTCATCAAAGTCAATCAGAGCAATCCCGTTGGTTCAGTTCTCGGTGCTCTTGACAATACGCTTTTACCTCTCGTCTCAGAGAAGCTGTCTTCATTGTACAGACCAACGGAGGCAGATAGGTATAAGCCCGTAGGAGAGTTTGCTTCTTTAGCATCCAAAGGCATCACTGCCCTCCCCTACGTCACTCCCCTTCTTGGACTATTCAACGCCTCTCTTGGCGGGTTCAAGATGACCGAAGAGGCAATGCCGTTATGGGAAAACCTAAACGTTAAAAACTTAGGTTTCCTCCTTTGGTCTCACAAAGAGTTCGGCTCGGTGGGGTCAAACCATTTCGGTTTGCCATTGTAATATAAACGTATATAAACGATGTCTATTAAAAAGAAGTTTGTATTTGCGTCCGTATTGTTTTTCTCATTAGCCTTTCCTAAGTCAAGTTTCGTAAGAGCTTCAGAGATGAAGATGGAGATGGATACCGCATCCGTTAAAGTCAAGCTCAAGAACGAATATAAGGACACCAAGGATAAGCTCATTAAGGAGGTAGACGAATATATCGCCTCAACCTCTAAGTCAAGTAGAATGACGGGAAAAGCAATCGTATCAAAGTCTATCTCTGAGGAATTTGATATTACCCTGCTACTCGCCCAATGTCATATTGAAGGTCACTTCGCTACAATGGGCAGACCAAAGCGTACTAACTCGGCATTCTCCGTAGGTTGCTTTGACAATGGTAAGAGCGCATTCAGATACAAACACCCCGATGATTCTATCGAGCCGTACATCAAACTTGTCAAGTACAACTACATGAACGGCAGGAGCGTGGAACAACTTCTTAGTAGTGGTTTCCGTAATAAGAACGGAGCTAAGTATGCGTCAGCACAAGACTACGTCCCAAGGATTAGGAAGTGTATGAGCAACATCAAGAAGTCCACCGAGATACATAGCTTGTATCAAACGCTACTATCCCTAAAGATTAAGATAGAACGAAGCGAGTCGTAATAGAAATCATCCCAAACGAAAGAACCGCCTTGGAATACTTCATAGTACCCAAGGCGGTTCTCTTTGTATAGGTAGGTAGTCCTACTAATCCTTCCGATTGTCCCATATTAGCTGTGCTACCCTTTCCTCAAAGCTATTCAGACCATAGTCTTTAGTAGCTTGTAGAACAGCGTCAAGAGCTTCCTCTGTTAGCTTAACGTTGTAGAGACCAAGCACGAGCTGGATACGAACCCTAACACCCTGACGTGCGACAATGTCTGCACCGATGGCTCTCGTGAAGCATCGTACAAGATACTCACCGCCACCTACGATATAGGGCGAGATGTTCTTATCGTCCTTTTCTGTTGGCATTATGTTAGCCACGTCACCGATAGATGGAACGTATAGCTTAGCGATGTTGATGTCAAAAGACTTTACGTAGTCTGAGTTCTTAATTTCTTCCATGATTCTTTTCTTTCTTTTATTTCGTTATAAAAAAGTACACCCGAGATGCACATTGAAGAACACCTCGGGTGACACTCTTTAGTTTGTTAAACCCTTAGCGTAGTAGCCAAGCGATACCAGCTACAACAAGACCTGCGAGGACTGAACCTGCGAGGAACATAGCCATGTGAACCTTGTCTACCTTGGAGGTATTGTAAGCTCTGTCCTTTTCACCAATAAGGAAGACTTCGAGCTTGTCCATCAGACTATCGTACCAAACGAAGGTCTTATCAACGAGCTTGATTTCCTTTGACTTACCATTACCAATCATCAGGCTGAAGTACTTTTCAGTACCATCCTCAAACTTAGCCTTGTAACCAAGACTTCCGTTAGGGAACTGAATGAATTGGAAACCCTGCGTATAAACGGACGTAGTACCTTCCTTCAGGAGACGCTTACGTTCGTCAGGGTGAAGCTGGATGACCTTGATGTCCTCTGCTTCTACGGGTTCGGCAAAGGCTGAGGGGTCGTTGTAGTGTGGGTCGTCCTTAGAAAGACCCGTAGCACCTGGCTGACTTCTTACGATTACTTGTGATTTCTTACTCATGAGTTTTGTCAGTAACAATAATATATATTCTTGGGTATTTACCCAATTTTTTATATTATAGAAAGAACAAAACCAACTGAGTTTTTTCGTAAGCCTATATCAGGAACGATATAAGATTGAACAATGCCGATAGGAATGAGCTAAGGACTGCAAGTCCTAATAGGAGCACGAGGAATGCGATGTAGGCTACATTTGGGTTTCGTGATATAGCTACCCTATACAGAGCGATTGCCCATAAAATCACAAATGCAAGCGATACTACAAACCAAGTGAGAAGTGAATCCATATTGTATACTTTGATAAAAAGAAAGGGCTACACCCAACTGCTGTTCCCTATTTCTAACACACTTAGTTAATAATACTTAATGTTATACTTTCAGCAATGAGTATAGCCCTTATCTCCTTTAGAGGTCTATGGAGAAGTCAAACGCACTCTTGATACTATCTCCCTCACTCAGGTCAATATCCTCTTCCATCATCATCTCCGCCTTTGAGGGGAGTTCGTAGTTGGGTCGGATTACCTTTTCATCAAGGAGTTCAAGAATTTCATCTGTGAAGACCGACTTACAGAAAATCTTGTTTGCAGGGACGGACACGCCAAGGTGCTTCACGACATAACCTCGTGCGGTCTCCTTGGGTTGGAAGTACTTCTCAGCAACTTCTCCCGTATCCTTGTCCTTTAGAGCATCAAACTTTCTGCACTTAGCCTTGTCTGCATCAGATAGCTTCTCGTATTCTCTCTTCTCAAGAATCTTCCCTCTTTCAATCCCAACGTTGTCCCAAGTAAGGAACTTCTCAAGACCTATATAAGGGTTGTTCTTCGTGAAGAAAGAGATGTAGAACTTAGACTTGATAGGCTTTGCAAATCTCGTCTTAGTTGGGTTACACGTTACGATACAACCTGATGACTGAATTTCAATACCAAGGTCTTCGCTCTCCTGCTTCATCTTATCGCTGATAGCATCCTTACCATCAAGTTTAGCCTTTGATAGAATCATGATGATGGAGGCGTTGTAGTTCAGGGCTTCACCACCTGCGGCTTTTGCCGTTGGGACGTAAGACCCTTGGTCTACATAGACGTGGTTGGTGACAATCATCGGAATATCAAGCTGACCTAATGGAGTGGTGATAGCACGGAAGACCTGAGCCATGTACTTCTGCTTTGTCAGGTTCAGCTTTCCTGCTTCACCGCTTGCCACTTGGTCAATACCTGATGTCGTGGTGAGCGCACCGAAGCTGTCAATGACAATCATAAGTCTTGGCTTCTCGGTGTCGGGGTCAGAAGCAAGTTGCTTTTCGTACTGAGCCTTTAGGTTGGTCGTCAGCTTAGAGATGAGACCACCAATCTCCTCAATACTATTCGTCTGCTTCAGAATTAGTCTATCTGTGTCAATGCCAAATCGGTCAAGACTTGAAACATCATATGAGTTCTCGCTATCAAAGAGGAGACAAGTATATCCCATCTTCTGAGCCTCACGCATACAATCCATACACAGATAGGACTTACCCGTTCCCTTTTCACCTGCAAACTCCACGATACGCCCCGAAGGAATACCCCCAAAGAGAGAACCACTCAGTGACGCATTTAACGTGTAGTGACCCGTAGGTATATACTCTCGTATCTTACCTACCTGACTCTTGGTTAGAATTTCAAGTGAGCTGTCTGCACTTGCGATTACCCCCAAGAGGTCAAGAGAGCTTCCACCGCCCTCTGTTGATTTCTTTCTTGCCATACGTTTCTTTTACCTATTCATAGCGAGTTATACATTTTGCTGTTTGAAATAGAATTGCTAACTTTGTCATCACAAAGGTAGGACAAACTTTTGATTCCGCAAAATGGCGAGTAAAGAAAAAGAGGAACAGATAAATGGTGCTCCATTAGAAGAGAGCAAGATGTCACCATATGACTTGGTGAAGCTACTCTATGAAAATAGGGCTATGGTTAAAAGTCTTAGAGAGGAAACCCTTTCTAAGAATGCCTTTATGGTCAATCGTATTATGTCTATCCAATATCCTTTACAAGCCGATACCATCCAAAAGACGGGCTGTTCACCACGACAAATGTTCTATGTATGGTGTTCTTTCCTTGAAAATATCAAGGCAAACAAAGTCCCTCAGGCAGTATATGTTAAGGGAAGAAAGAAGCTGGAGACAGAACTTTTTTCGGACATATTTTGTATACCTGCGGAAGATTTACTACCTTTGAGCAGGTTTGCAGGAGTAGAGTGTAAGACGATACAATATGCGTTGTCTAACGAATACACGAAGCAGATTGCTCTCCGAGAGTACGAAGAGTACAAGGAGCATGAAGAGCGTGTTACGAAGCAGACCTCACGAGTAAAGAAAAAAGATATAAACGATATATTATAATGAGTACATTGACATCACACGAACGGAATACTATTCGTCTGCGTCTTCAGGCTCTTGAGAGCGGAGACAAAGAGTGCGTGGTAGCTCCTATCTCTTCATTTGATTTCACTCAGATTAACCTACCCTATGCCATCGTAAGAAAGGACGAGAAGGGAGACGTGAACATCACCCTTGACAGCAATATGCACGGGGAGATGGGTAAGCATTGGATGAAGACTTATCGCCCGTTCCTCCGTAACATTCGTGAGAACAAGACCGAAGGGTATTACATCGTTCAGTACTACGAGACGCAGGAAGACAAGGCTTTGGGAAGAAAGACCTTTGCACTAATCCGAGTGTTTAACGCAGAAGAACAAGAGGCAGACAAATGTATCACAGCGAGCATCTCTGCCCTTGAAGAAGTGAACAAACCTTCATCGGTAAATAAAATTTCCGAACTGAAGAAGAAGTTCTTGGATATTGCAAACATCACCTACCCCCTTAACGTTCTCTCAAGCTACTTCTCCGAAGGTGATAGGTATATGGCTATCAAGAAGAGCCGTAGGATTGGTCTTGATTATTCCTATTCACTTGACGGGCAGGCTTACAGCGTAGTATGCGGTGATGAAGATGAAGACCTAATCGGAGTAGAGTACGAAGTGGAGGATGAGGAAAGAGTGCAGAAGAAGACTGCCCCTCAGGCTGAAACGTTTGTCAGTATCTTTGATATGTTCTAAACGAACACACACTATATATAAGAATGAGTATTACAAAAGAAGCCGTAAGGCTGTTAGCGAAAAAAGCGAAAGTACAGCAGTCAGTAGAAGAGATTGCTCTTGAACATGCAGACGGCATCCTCGTTCAGGAGAGAATTGACCTTCCTTCGGTATGCGTATATGTATCCAAGGACACTAAGATTTTCTTCACCTCGCAGTGGATGAACGACTACGATACTATCGTGACACGCAAGAAGAGATATGGTGCGATTGAGTTCTCTATCAACCGAGACCTCAGCGAAGCGTGCGATAAGCTCCGAATGTATGTCAATGGTATCTTCAAGGCAATGAAGATTAAGGACAACTCTATCCTTTGTCTTGAAATCTCCTACCTACCGACATCAGGGAACTACGCACCATACGGAGTCCCCTACAAGGAAATGCACACGAAAGGCTACGAGTTCGTCATCACCCGCTCTGCCGTTGTAAGGGAAGATGGGAGTATTAACGACATTCAGTCTGAGGAAGGATTTGAGTCCATTGTTAAGAATGTCTCCGAGACGTTCCTCCTGAGAAAGGACTACTCTATTCACGAACTCAGTAGCATGGCAGATTTGGCAAATAGGGAATATATCTCGGATATGCCTGATGCTATCTACTTCCGCTTTATCTCTAACACGTACGAGTGCATGCCTAACAGCTGGAAAAAGCTCTCGTTGAACTCCTCTGTGCATCAGATTCGCCCACGTAGGTCTACACTATTCAAGGCATACTATTTCATTCTAAGTGACTTCACGAGAGCTTATACGGAAGGTATGGCGAAGGGAGACCTTGAATGGGTGCGAGCGCAGTACGCAGGGGATTATATCAGACGTGTAGGTGAAGTCGCCTTGGTCTATTTCAGAGGGCTTGATATGCAGGTCTTGAAGGACAACAAGATTGAGCCACGTCTTCTGAGACCACAAGACCAATACTCCTATCGTTCGGACATAAACTACAACTACATCAACAATGAAGAGCTGAAGGGTATGCTTCGCTCAAGTGAGATGTACCGATGTATCTACACGCTCCTTATGGTTGCGCTAAGATTCGTCAAAGACAAGGAAAAGGTTGGCGACTATCTTTCCGAGACTGAGCTGGATAAGCTCAATGCGATTATCGTAGACCTCCACAAGAGGCACGATATTGCAGTGTAGAACTAAAATCCTAAAACAACGGCATCATCGTGATAGACTTAAAATCAACGATACAAGATATGCCGAGCAACTTGGAGAGACTTATGTTTCTCCGAGTTACTCGGGATACATCTACTATTCGCTCATTCACCGAAGACATCTTTGAGGATGAGCGTCTCAGAAGATGCTTCAAGACTTTCTCTGTCTATGTGGATAGGTATAAGGACATGCCTGATTTCAAATTGCTATCAGGTCTTGTCAATACCTTCCAATCTAAGGGCATCCTTGGTATAGAGAACGAAAGCAAGGAAGAGATTACAGACCCATTCGTAAACCTCTTATATGACGAATCCTTTAGGCAGTCTGCCCTGCAAGAGGAAAACGAATATCTTGACTCTCAGATAGACGAACGCCTCAAGAAGGTTACTATTGAGAAGGCTCTCCTTAGTGCCACCTCGGCTTTCCGAGATGGTATGTACAAGCACAAAGACCCCGTAGCTGTTGTCGGGGATATTCAGGACAAGCTGAGGGAGGCAACACTTCCCGTAATGGCTAAGGCTGATATAGGTCTTGACTTCTACAACCCCGAACACCACAAGCAGGATGAACTTGAACGCACCTCTACGGGCATCACGTTCCTTGACAAGTGTTCTAATGGTGGTTATTGGAAGGGGTCTCTTTGGTGCGTCATGGGTGCGCCTAAGTCAGGTAAGACCTATACGATGCACAACCTCCTTGCCTCCGCAGTCCGTGCTGGGGTGGACACCTGCCTTGTTTCCTTGGAGCTTGCACGTACGATGTGTATGAGCCGTATCGGCAGTAACCTCCTATCCATCAATATCAGTCAGTACCAATCGGCTGAGGAGAGTGGTGTGGTAGGCTTCAAGCTGAAGGCTATGCAGGCTTCCAACTTTAGGAATGGTAGACTTGTTGTTCAGGACTTCCCTACGTCAAAGCTATCGGTAAGCGAACTTGCATCGTACCTTATCTCCACGGAACGTACGTTGAGTAAGCCAGGCAAGCCGTTTAAGTTCAAGGTTATCTTCCTTGACTACATCAACCTGATGTCAGACGAGAAGGGTAGCAAGAATGACAACTCCTATACGAAGATTAAGAATATCGCAGAGGGACTAAGACGTATCGCCAAGGAGAATGATTGGTGTATCGTAACAGCTACGCAGACCACCCGCTCGCAGACAGACACGGAGGAGATTTCAGCTACGGACGTATCTGAGTCTTCGGCTCTCAATGCAACGCTTGATATGATGTTCGGTATCATCAAATCCCCTGCGATGGATGCTAACAACGAGATGTACCTCAAGTGTCTTCTCTCCCGTGCTGGTGGTATGAATACCAAGCAGAGGTTCATCCTTGAGAAGGACTATATGCGTGCCACTGAAGACCTAAGTCCTGGTGGTTACTTTGACCCTTCTGAAGGAGAAAAGCAACGCTCGTTCTACAACAACGAAGCAAGTAGCAATGGACCTCAGCGAAATGTGCAAGGTAACTTCTATGGTCATCAGAACAAGGGTGAGTTCTTCAAGAAACTTGAGGAGGTAGCAGGGTCTACACTCTCTGACTACAACGACCCCAAGACGATGCAGAAGTTTGGCGTGACGGGTGTTCAGACGGATGCTCCAAGGCAACAGCCCAACCTAATCTCCCATACGACATCTTCACCGATGTTCATTGATTCGGATGATGCACCTCCTGCACAGCCAGCACAACCAGCTCAGGTAGTAGTGGAAGAGCAGGTGGATAATAGGCAAAGGATACAGCCAATGGGGATGGGAAGTGCAACGCCACCACCAAGGATGACGGACTTCACCCCGAGTGGAGGACGAGGTTCAGATGACCCTCTTAACCCCAACTACTCAGGAGGCTTTGAAGCTCTTGGAGACCCACTTGAAATGCTTGATAGGGGGCTTGGCATACAACCGATAGGTATGGGTGCGTCACAACCGACACCACAGCCTACTCAGGTAGCTCCAACTCCACCACCACCTACTCCTGCACCGCCCGCTCCAGCTCCCGAACCTCAAGAGCCTCCAACGCCTAAGTACACGGCTAAGCTGAAGTACACAGCGAGCAAGCCTTCTAAGTTAGAGTACCCCTCAAGAGTAGAGCCTAAACCACAAGCTCCACAAGTAGAGGAGAAAGCTCCAATCTATAATAACGTAGAGGAAGAGAAGGTTGGGTACGATACAATGATGTCCGCTGTGCATATGGTTCAGCAGACACTTGGAGCAAAGCTGGAGAAACCACTCCCAACGTTTGAAGAGTTCAAGAAGAACAACGAGAACCCTTAATACGTAACGGAATTGAGACCCCCTCTCCCTACCTCGTATATTACGGAAATTATATATGCAAGAGGAAGAAGTCAGAGGAGAACGCATTGTAAACCTCACAGAAAAGAGAGGGGGTGTCAATCCCGTATTTGAAAGCTCATATAACAACGGAGCAGAGTATGTCAAATCTCAACTAAAGAATAAGCCACGTCTTGACCCATCTGTATCGGATTGGTATCAGGATGCCACAACGGATGATATAGTAGGTAATTTGGAGAAGAGGGCTTTGGCTGTCGCTATCCGAGATATATACGAAGGTAGTCCTTGGTTTCAGGAAGACCAATCAGACGAAGAGTATCTTATCAGGGTTGTATTCACCAATAGGTCTTCTCAGCCGTACCGAGATATGTTTGAGTACTTCTATACAAAACTAATTGGTACGTCAGAAGGTTATACTATATACGACATTGTCCTTGGGTTTGGCACGTTCTTTGATATAGAGTTTGAGAGACTTTGCAATGAAATCCTAACACTACAAGAGCGTCACTCTCTCGTAGAAGAAATCCATCAACTCGGCATCAAGAGGAGGGAAGATGTAGAAGCACCAATCTCGGTGTTTAATATGTAAGACCTAATCGTGGTGCTGTCACTAACAAACTAAAAACAGAAATGAGTGCAACTCAACCTTTTGAGTATCTGAATAAGCTCATCCTTGTAAGCGACATCCACTTTGGTGTCCGCAACGATAGTGCGGAATGGCTTGACAATATGTCTTCCTATTTCACCAACTTCTTCATCCCTCTCGTTAAGAGTAAGGCGAATGAAAAGATTGCAGTCTGCATCCTTGGTGATTTGTTTGACAATCGTCAGGCCATCAACATTGACACGATGAATGTCGCCTCGGGAATTATCCGTCAGATAGCTGAGATAGCTCCCGTGTATGTAATGGCAGGTAATCACGATATGTCAAGACGAAGCGACAGCTCGCTCAACTCCCTTGTCATCGTAAGAGGCATCCCCAACGTTTGCGTCATAGATGCTAACTCAATGGTTCACTTTAAGACGGAGAGCGGTCGGAGCTTTACGACTCAGTTCATCCCCTATACGGGCATCTACTCAAAGGAGACCGAAGCAGTAAGCAACTCAGAAGCTGACTATATCTTCCTCCATACAGAAGTCCTTGGTGCTATCTTCGATTCAGGGAAGCCTATCAAGGATGGCGCAGTTACGACAGCCTCACGTGCTAAGCGTATCTTCTCGGGGCATATCCATAAGCGTCAGGAGCTGGGTAAGTTCATCTATATCGGTAGCCCATATCATCTGAGAAGGTCTGACGCTGGGGACTTGAAAGGTGTTTATATCCTTAACGTAGAGGACGACTCGCTTGAGTTTGTCCCTAATAGATACTCGCCAATCTTCCAGGCATTGACCTTGCAGTCTCTCCTTACGATGACGCTCTCGGAGTTCAAGTCGTATATCACGAACAACTATACCGACATCATCGTCCCAAGGGACAAGGCAGGGGATATTGAGCCGTATGAGCTTCTCGCTTTGCTTGATAGGTCTACCTATAAGGATGTAAAGTTCTCCATTGAGAAGGGCTTGAAGATGTCCGAGGAAGGTCTTCCTATTGAGGAGGAAATGCCTATCTCGTCACTTGAAGAGGTTAGCTACAAGTACATTGATGAGCTTGACCTCCCGAAGGAGGAGAAGGAGTACCTTGTGGATTTGATGAGAGGGTATTTCAATGTCGCCAACGAGAAGGCGAAGGAAGCTGTATAACTTTATAATGTTGTATTAAAATGGAAGGAGACAAGAAGAAGATTAGCCACTACGATAGCGATTTCATCAAGGAGGTTGGAATAGATGAAGCTATTACGCACTACCGAAGAGTAGCCGCTGGTAGGCTAATTAAGCATAGCCAAGAGTTATACGACCTCGTCAAGGAGGGCAAGATGACGCTGAAGCAGATTGCTAAGAAGTTCAATACTCACGAAGACGTTTTGTTTTTCTACTTGTACTTTGAGGCTATCTTTGAACCCATCAAGTATAAGATAGTGGCGAACTTCCCTGACCCGCCATATCCGCTTAACGAGTATCCCGAGGTATATAAAGCCCCGTATAATTATAAAGATAGGATGTAAAAGGAAGAGGAGAGGATTTCAAGCCCCCTCCTCTTCTGTCTTTAGTAAATCGTCCAAGTCTCAATCGCTTCATTCTCCCAATCCTGATAGGAGAGCGTATAGTATCCCATTGTACCATAGCTCGTCCCCCACGAGTTCCTGAGAAGAAGGCTTTGCGTCTTGTCGTTATATCCTACAATGCAGATGGCGTGACCGCCATAATCCCCACTGCCATTCCAAAAGTCATCACGAGACATAGATTTGACGAACAGACCTGCAAGCACGGGTCCATTCATCACGATGGCGTTCTTCAAGTCACTCAGCTCCGTGACAAGACCATACCCAGCTATTTGGTACTTCCTCCCAAGCTGTTGTATGTACACGCCACTTGTCCTGATATATTCAAAAGCAACTTTGGGACTCATACCTATGTCTCTTGACCTATCTCTACGCTGTTCGTAAATCTCTATCTCCTCAATACCATAGTCAATTCCCCTTGTCTTCCTTTCGGTGTTGATGAGGTAGTTCACCATAGCTGAACAAGAATGTGCTACGCAGTGCTGGGTTGAGCCTTGGTCTTCAATGGGAGGCATTATCCGCTGGCAGGAGAACGAGGTTGGAAGCCCATCTATACCCATAGAGAAACGTGGGGTATCCCTCGTGATGTCTGATGGCTTATAGCCACCTAAAAGTCGCTTATCCATATTAGATTAAAAAATATACATTAGTAGGAGATTTTCTTTGATAGATGGTAGTTGCCATCTTCGCTTGTCGTCAGTCGGTAGATGAACAGAGTATCCTTCCCTGCAAGGACGCAGGAGTACTGAGTAAGGTCTCCGTTAGCCCCTCTACTAAACGTAGAAGGTCTCCAATGACCGAGGCTTGGAAGAGCCTCTTGTAGGATGTAGTCTCTTAGTTGTGCCTTATTGATGACGCTATCCTTTATAACGACCTCAATATGTTCTTGCTGACTCCCTCCATACTCAATAGAGCCAGCGTTTTTCTTCGTCTCACACCCTGCAAGAGCGATAGCTCCGAAGAGTGCAACCGCCAAATACTTGGTGATTGTTCGTTTCATTTGTTTGTATGATTTCATAGTATTACCTTTGTAAGAGAATTTAGGTCAAAAAGCCCATATGCAAGTAAGCGATACCCTTATTAGTAAGGTAGAAGATATACTACTAAAGAAGTTCCCAACCTCCGCTGTAAAGCAGAGAGTGAACGTTAGTGAAGCCCAAATCAACTTCGCTTGTCCGCTATGTGGAGACTCCAAGAAGAATGAGTTTAAGAAGCGTGGGTCTATCATCCTACACGGAGACCACGAGGGGATGTATAAGTGCCACAACTGCGGTAGGTATATGTCCTTAGAGAAGTTTCTTGTAGAGGCTTCAAGTGCTGGGGATGTCTACTTTGACGAGGAGCTTGTCAAGGAACTCAAGTCAGCTCCAAGAGCAAAGAAGAAAACTTCCAAGGAGACCGCACGTAAGGCAGGAAAGGCGATTGGTGTTCTCATTGACGACGAGATTGTCAAGAGGTATTGCTACCACAAGACGCACCTGATGGCTCACCTTGGTTACGTACTTATAGATGATGCGCCACAGCACGCTAAGGAATACCTAACGAATAGAATGCAGTACTCCTGGGATGACTTTCTCTACTCAAGGAAACTCAATGCTATCATCATCCTAAACCAAACTTTGACGGGTCACGTCTTAGGTTTGCAGTACAGATTTCTTTCTCCTAAGAAAGGGCAAGCGAAGTACCGCAGTATGGGGTATGAAGAGATTGTCAAGAAGATGAAGGAAGGCGAGGACTTTGATATAAGACTTGCTGTACCCGAGGATACCTTAGAGACGCTCAAGGAGCTATCCTACTTCTTTGGTATCGCCAAGGTAGACCCATCAAAGGAAGTAACCATTACAGAGGGCTTCTTTGATGCGCTCCTTATACCCAATGCCATCGCAACGAGTGGGGCTGGTAGAACGCCTCCTAAGCTCTTCAAGCGTAGGTTTATGTACGATGACGATGATACGGGGAGAACCAAGTCTCTAAAGGGATTGAAGAATGGTGAATATGTCTTCCTTTGGAGGAAGTTCAGAAGTGACTACCATATACCTGACAGAAGCAAGTGGGACTTCAATGACGTATTCATCTACCTACAAAGCAAAAAGAAAACCATAGGAGACCTATCTCCTTATTTCGGAAACGATAAATTTGATTTAATCAATGTCTAAAGAAGAAAGACTGAAGGAGCTACTGAGACAAAGGGACGTGCTGGATGCTGAGCAGGCATCGGCAAAGCTCCTGATGAATGCCTTTACGGGTGTCCTTGGTAGTCAGTCATCAGAGCTATATAGCCCAGCACTCTATGAAGCGATTACGATGCAGGGACGACAGATGACACGTATTGCATCTGTGCTTATTACATCATACTTCAAGGGTGCATTCCAAAAGGACGAGGAGCTACATAAAAGGCTTGGCATCTCTACTGAAAGAGCAAAGACCCTTGACATCAATACGCTTGACCTGCCAAAGGACGAGAGTGGCAACCCAAGCCTTGAGATATACTCAAACACAGACTCTGTAAGCGGAGATACCAAGGTATATGTTGATGAGTTTCGCCAAAGACCTAAGACGTACTCCATAGAAGAACTTTGGAACAAGCATTACAATATCCTCAAGGAACACGAGCATTTTGAGAATGATGGGAAAGAGTATATCTTTGTAGGGAATATGTTGATGTTCACTCCGACATTCAACGGAGACCACGTCTGTTCCAACCAAGTGTCTTATCTATATAAGCACAAGGTAAAGAAGGAGATGTTCGCTATCAAGGTATCTGACGGAACTGAGGTGAAGGTTACGTCAGACCACAGCGTCTTCGTCTATCGTGACGGGAAGGTCATCCAAGTATCACCATCTGAAATACAAAAGGGCGACAAGCTCATTAAGTTAAAAGATATAAATTATGGCAACAGCTAAAAGTAGCATCAACGTACTCGGCATCAATGACGAGATAGGGAGCATCCTAATGGCTCTCAAACAGCTTGATGTTAATGTAGGTACGTTCTACACCATAGGCGTTAATAATACGTGCCTTGATGTCATTAAGGGAAACTTCCCTTCAACGAATGTTGTCAAGGTGACTGAAGACACCAAGGACTTCAAAGCCGACCTTATTATGGCGAAGAATATCTTTGGTGGTAGCTCGCAGTCCAATGAAGATGACGATGAAGAAGGAAGCAACGAGTCTCAGCTTGCCATCCTAAAGCACTACATTGACCTCTTCTCCGAAGGAGAGAATGAAGTCCTTTGGCTTCTTGAAGAACGAGTGCTATCCAATGCAGACGAAGAGCTTGTTACGAGAACTCTTGGTACTACACCTTGTAAGATTAACGCATCACTCGTCTCCGCTCAGAATAAGGAACGTCTCTATTGGTCAAACCTCGGAGAAGAAGAAATGAACCTCTTCGGGGAGAAGGAGACCAACATCCCTATGCCTCAGGATAAGTGCGTCTCTCTTGGGAAGCTGGTGCTTGATAAGGAGGAAGATGAAGACGAAGAGAAGTTCACCTTCGTAAGTCTTGAAGGGGTTACTCTCCCTGACCTATCAGCTGTTGATACAGCATACTACGTGAGCGGTGCTATCCGTATCCGTGGTGAAGCCAAGGAACGTGTGTTGGAGCTTCGTAAGGACTCTAAGTCTAATGCCATCACAGCGTCTAAGGTGAAGTGCCTTGTGGTCTCGGTAGATGGTAGAGGAAAGGGTGACACTCGTATTGAATGTCGCCACCTGACTATCGGTGAGGTAAAGAAGCTATACGCCATTCCTTCCGAATATGACTTCTCCCGTCTGAATACATCAGCATGGGGCGTGCTTTCCCGCTCGTCTGTTGTGGATATTCTCGTCCATATCCTTTCATCCTCAAAGGCGTTCGCCACTCTGAGAGAGACGGCTAAGGTAACTCCTATCGTTCAGAACTACAACGCCAAGGATTGGAATGACCTTGCTAAGCGCATCTACGAGAGTGCAATCAATAGAGGTTTTAGTGAAGATGCGCTGGAGGCATCAAACGCTGGTATGCTTATTGTCAGCAACCTGACAAGAGCCTATTCACATGATGAGTTCGGTGTTGAGAACGTTTCTATTGGAGGAAAGGAAAGTATCAGCGAGGTAATGAAGCTCATTAAGTCAGGTCTCACTGCGGATAAAATCATTTGTCCTAATGGTTCAGCTTACGACCATACGACAAACTACTACTTTGGTGAAGTCTTTTGCCTTGCTCTATCAGTGATGATGAGTGATAAGGAGTTTGAAGGATTTGATGAATTATATAACATCTCCGATGACTTTAGTTATTTCGAAGATAAGTACCGACTTGACGGCAAAAAAGTATCAGCGATTTGGTCTATGATAGAAGAATATCTTTTCCGTATAGAATGTTTCTTCAGGTATCCTTGCATCCTTGGATATATGATTAGGCTCGCAGATATGTTCGGTGTAGACGCTTACGAAAGCACTATCCTCCGACTTACTTACAACGAACTTCAGGGTTACACTCACAGATAACACATACAGATATGTACAGCGACATCACCGAGGATTACCTCACCGAGCTTGCAAAGAAGGTCTACGACAAGCTCCCCGTCAAGCCTGAGCCTGACAAAGAGGGCGAAAAAGTCCTTGAAGAAGGTGAACTACCAATGCCTTCTGAAGGAGATATGGAGTTCTACTTTAGTCTGAGAAAGAGTATGCTGAATGAAGTCCACGAGCTTTTAATAGGTACGGCTGAGTATCCGACAGACCCCGTCCAATATGAAGAGTGGATGTTAGAGTATATTTGTGAATGCTTAGAGGAAGGCAACAACACGGAAGAAGCAAAGCGTATGCGTTCTAACGTAACTCCAATGTTGATAGCACAAGCTATGGAGTATCCGCTTGCATACCTTGGCTCTCACTTCAATCCGTCAGGCAGAGTATCTCTTGAGGAATACGCTTCCGTCTTGAAGGCATTTGATGACGATGCCAATAGTTCTTTGTGGCACATCTGTGTAAATGGGTTCATAGGCATTACGGGAGACTATACATGGGACTGCAACATTTACCTTGCTGAACTTATGTATATCGCAGAGATGTGCCATATTGACCTAAAGAAAGCTCTTGATGAGTACGTAGGCATTAGGGCGTTAGAGTTTTAGCATCAATCTAAATCACATTGTGGCTATGAGTTGAACTCGCATTCCAAAAGAGTGTGGTTCGCTTATAGCCACTTTTTTGTTTGGATATTTGGAGGTGTAAAAAACTCTATGTACTTTTGTAGTGAAGGATGACGATAACGTCACCCACAACAAATAAACAGAGCAACGAAAATGGAAACGACTAAGAACAACATCTACGACAGCTTCAGACCAAAGATGTCAACGAGCGCATGGGTCAAGACTATCGTCCCCGTAGAACGTCACAAGGAAGTGATTGAAGCCCTCTACGCTTATGCTGAAAAGGAAGGTATCAAGCTCCCCGCCTTAAAGACGAAGATTGTAAACTTAGATGTAGCAAAGGAAATCGCTTCACTTGTCTACAAGGTTATGTGCGAAGATACTCCTAAGTCAGAAGTCAAGGAAGAAACGACTAAGACTACACACGAGAAGGTGTCAGACAAGCCAGCAGAAAAGAAGACGGATGTATCGTCAGAAGACCTCAAGTTCGCAAAGGGCACGAGCGAATGGGCTAATACGTATATTAGACAAATGGTAAGTGCTATCGGTCACAGAGTCCCTGATTGGGTTATCTTCACTGAAGGTAAGACATTCACTTATCCTGACACTAAAACACCATATTGTCTTGCCATTCCCGAAGAACAAAACCACATCAGTCATTTCTCTCTACAACTAATTCGTTACGAAAAGACCGAATTTGAAAATCTGAAGGGAGTAGTAACGTTTGAAAGCGTTGTATCAGACCCAGGATATTATGGCAACACCAAGGAGTTCTTCAACCTCACCAAGGCTATCAAGGAAGCATTAGGACTTGAACTCCCAAGCGGAAAGTCCGTAGCAGATAATGTATATGATTTCCACATGTTCACTAAGGCTATTAAGATTCTTGTAGACGGATTTATTGTTGTAGACGCTGACGTTAAGTCAAACATAAAGACGCTGAAGGAAGTAATTGGTGGAAGCGTAAAGTCAACGTTTGAACGTATGTTTTGTATATTTGCAGACAAATACAGAACAGACTCATCTGATTTCCTCGCCTTCGTAAAGAAGAACTACACGAAGAAGATTAAGACGAGCGTAGGCACGTTCACATTCCTGACGGCTTACTCCAAGTATCCACAATGTGGAGACCTCAATAGCCTCATTTACTACCTATTCAAAGAATATGATAAGCAGTAAACGTTTATCCAAGCTCTCCATTTGGAGGAGTTGAAAGTTTTACGTATCTTTGCAGTCAGAAACAAGATAAACGATAACAGAGACATGGCAACATACAACGAAAAGGTTGTTCTTGAGATTATCAACTGCATAAAGGACGGAGGCTTCCCCCTCTACCTTGATGTAGATAAGGGACGAGTGGAAGTTCTAACTCCTGATACTCAGGTCAGGATGTTCACCAATATGCTTAATATGGGCATCGTGGAGAGCGGTGTAGCTTCATACAAGTGGGGTGATTACTACCCTGCTGGTGGGTATCATATCACCTTCGCCAAGGAGCATAGCGATGGTCACACATCACTTTACGAAGTGGCGTTCAAGCCTAAGAAGAAGTAGTATGCTCTACGTAATTATCTTAGTTCTCCTTGTCATCTGCATCAATCAGTACGACAAGATACGCAGACTCAAACGAGAAGTAGATGAAGTCTACAAGAGTAAGGATAGGATACGTACGAGTTTATCAAACAACATAGAGATGCTAAGAGAACAGCTCTCTCACTACAGACAATAACATGACCAAGGAAGAACTTGAAGCCTCACTTCAACCTCTCTTTTGGGAGAGAACGGAAGATGGAGGCTATTACAGCAGAACGGGTCTTACCTATGACCTGCACATATCCCAAATGCCTAATGAGTCTTGGTGCATTGAGGCTCAGGCAGGCAGTCTTTATAGCGGTGTGACCATTGGGTTTACAGGAACGCTTGAACGGGCTATGGAAATAGCACGTGAGTACCAAGTCATCAAAGTTTGTAGTATGTTTTACACTAAGAGCTAACAATATGGGAACAAATATGCCAAAGATAGAATGGGAGCGTAGCTGGAATAAGTTATTTGGCTCATACCCTATCAACGATGAGTATCGTGCTGAATATATGGTCTTAAACCACGACTTTGGATATGGACCTTACTTTCGTTGCTTCCGTATCATCCTTCGGGCTGATGAAGATATAAACGAGGTTGGGTTTGACGATGCTATTGATATAGGTGAAGGGCAAACCACCGAAGATGAAGCAAAACTCGTCTGCGAGAATGAACTGAAGGATTTGCTCGAGAGAAGCAAGACAGCTACTAACATCATACAATTATAGCAAAAGAGAAACCTCCTAAGGCAAACACCTCGGGAGGTTTTTTGTTTGATGTTTGGTGGAATAAAAAACTATCCTTACTTTTGTGGTGTGGGAACGCCCCACCATAGATTAAAAATAGAATAGCAACAACTAACATGACACTTGAAATCCTAAAGAGCTTTATCAAGCCTATTGAATGGGAAGAAGACAATCGCTCAGGGCGTGATGTTACGATTTACGTCAAGTCTCCTTCTGAAGTTTTCGGTCGTGATTGCATAGAGTCTGTCTTAGACGAGAACACGAAAGAAATCATCGGGTGGAAGTTACCACTATGGCTTTTAATGGATGAACAGAATCTCTTCTCTAAGGACGAAGCTAAGCAAATCTTCTTTGGTAGACTACTGCATTGGCTTTCCCGATTTCTCGTTATAGATGACACTCCACGAAGCAAGGATGTTACTCTTACTTATGAGGAGTTCAAGACATACATAAAGCCAATCGAGTGGCAAGACAAGACGCTATATAACCAGCATTGCTTCGTGGTCACATTTCCACGTAGGTTAGAATATGTTGAAGTGTTCTCAGACTACTACTCCGAGAACGATACCCTAAGCTGGTTCACAAACATGCACCCTTTATCTGAAGAGACCTTTAAGTCCAAGGAGGATTCTATGAATGCCTTGTATGAATACCACTGCAAGTGGCTATCCAAGTTCTTCATCCTTGATAATCAACCCCAATAAGTAATATACGATTATGACGAAAGACGAAAAGCGTTCAATCCTGGGCTACATCGTTCAAATCAAGTCCTACTGCGATGTAATACACGATAGTATATCCACCCAAATCGCAGACATAATTCCCGCCATTGACGACAAGACTCTCAATCTGTTTAATGTCACACGAGAAGGATTGAAAGAAGAGGCTGTACGCTATGATGAGCACGTTAGGGAAATAGCAAAAGCTCTCACCGAGTTTAATGATGTTATAGAGAACATTGACTGCTCCGAAGAGGAGGATAATTGGGAAATACATGGAACTGAACATTAAGAACCTAAGAGACCTCGTTCTTCCTCTTGAATGGAACGACAGCGGGTATGCAGGTTTTGCAAATATCTTCCAAGACCTCTTTGTAACGTACTATATCATCTACAATGAAGAGGGAGAAGGATACGACTGCTTTGTTGAGACGGGTATGTATATGCAAAATGAAGAATGCTACGAATACATTGAAACTGCAAAAACCTTACCCATCAACGAAGAAGAGTACTTTGAGACCCTCAAAGAAGCTCAGCGTTTCTGCAACGAGCACTACAAGAACGACCTCTTGCAGAACTTTAACCTGTCCAAGCTGAAGTAGTATGAGCCTCTTAACTTCCGTCATCACAATCTCCGTTCTTACCGCATTCTTCGCCATCGCAATAAGCGCAATCTTAATTCGTCACTCTCGGAATAAGGTGCGTATGGCTGAGAAGGAACATGAGGTCGCTACACTGATGTTCTACCTTGAGGACGGAGACAAACATATCTCCGAGCTGAGTGCTTCGGTATATACACTCAAGTCTCACAATGTAAAGCTAACGAAGCAGAAGAAGGATTATGAAGCAAAGATTAAAGAGCTGGAAGAAGAAGTTCGTAGACTTAAAGAGCTTCTTGAAAAGCACGAAGGGTCAGGCAATTAAAGAGGTGCTATTTCACATTGCACTGAGCATCGTGTTCGTTGCTACCTTCTGCGCCTATTGGCTTGGTGACTTCACTGAGCCATTACGTGGGTTCATTCTGACGTTCTGCCTTATCGCCTTCTCGGCATTCATCTTTTGGCTGATAGCCATGTGCTTCTTGGCAGTCAAGAATAGCAGGTACGTACACTTCTATATGATTGGGATTGTGGTTGCAGGCATCATCGCATCTTCTGTTCCCTACATTATCCTATATAACCCACGATAAGAGACATGAAAGCCCCGAAGATTAACAAAGAGGAGGACGTTCTAACAAGGAATGGACTGCCCACCATCTTCTCCATCAGCTTTATCATTGAAGGCGATGAAGATGGTCTGAAGAAAATGGAGTTCTTGGACGATTTAAGGTGCTTCATCTTCACTAAAAATGACAAAGATAGAACCATACAAAATCTTATCTCAAGGAAGAGCAAACTCGTTATAGAGGTAGTTCCGAACAAGTTGTTCATACATATCCTTGGCGTAAGTCGTTTCACTAATTCAATCTTAGTAAGGAAGTTCATCCCTGAGGAATATAGCATGGATATATCAAGTGAGGAGTTGTCTCTTGCTAAGATATATGGCTACTATAAGAGCGGCTTGTTTGAGCTTGCGACACACCCTGAGATTGAATATGGTATGTCAATGCTTCCCATGACTATCAATGGTCAGGAAATTAAAGTCGTTGGGGTAAGCCCTTATTACGGGGTTGAAGAGCAATCGGAAGAAAAATATCTTGACATAGAGCGTCTCGTGATAGATGACATCAAAAGACAAAGACAAAAGGAAGAATGAACGTACTATCACTCTTTGACGGAATGAGCTGTGGACAGATTGCTTTAAAGGAGCTTGGCATCAAGGTAGACACCTACTACGCCAGCGAGATTGACAAGCACGCCATTTCTCAGACCCAACTCAATTTCCCGAACACCATCCAACTCGGAGATGTGGAAGGATGGAAGACTTGGGATATAGATTGGTCATCCATTGACCTCATCCTTGCAGGGTCTCCTTGTCAGGGGTTTAGTGTTGCAGGGAAGATGCTTGGTCATGAAGACCCTCGCAGTAAGTTGTATTGGGTCTTCCTTGATATTCTCCATCACGCTCAGAGTGCCAATCCGAATGTCAAGTTCCTCTTGGAGAATGTTCGTATGAGAGGTGATGATGAACACTACATCAACGAAAGCCTTGGCATCTTCCCCGTTGAAATCAATTCAGCTCTCGTCTCCGCTCAGAACAGAGTACGTCTGTATTGGAGCAATATCAGGGTTCGTGAGGATGGTCTGTTCGGTGAAGTTCATACGGATATAGAACAACCTGAGGACAAGGGTATCAACCTGACTGACATCCTTGATGAGGATGTGGACGACAAGTACTACATCGGTAGCTCTTCCTTCGGAAACGACATTGTGAGAACGTGCGATAAGACGATGGAGAGTGAAGGTAAACTTCCATTCTTTGATGTCAATCAAGATATAATCAAAATAGGGAAAGACCTGAAGCCTAAGGGTACTCAGAACAAGGCTTCCTGCCTTTCAGGAGGTGCTAACAGCGGTGGCAACCATTCCGATATGGATTTGCTCGCTATAAAGAGCGACAAGGAAGTCACCCCAGGCCTTTGGAGGACTCACATTGAAGATAGAGGCTTCAGACCTATGGCAGGTGATAAAGCTCCTTGTCTCCCAGCACGTGCAAGGAATGACGGGAGTGGACAGCCCGTAGCTAAGATAGGATGTCTGATAAGACGACTAACCCCTATTGAATGCGCACGCTTGCAGACCATCCCTGAGTGGTATCAGTGGAAGTGTCCTGACTCACAAGCATACAAGATGCTTGGTAATGGTTGGACGATTGATGTCATCAAGCATATCCTAAGTCACTTAATCAACAAGTAATAGTATGGCAAGACCAAAGATTAAAGCATCATACCGAGTTGCAGAAGGAGGTAGTGAATACTACCTTAGACGTAGCATCACAAACAAGCTCTTCTCTCCTCGTGCTCAGGAAGAAGCTGGTCTTTCAATTACATTTGTAAAGAACAAGCTATGCACCTACCTATCAGAGAAAGTGCAGATTCCTATTGACCGCATCGTCATATCCGAGCTGAGTTCATCTATCGGCTTTGGTGTTTATGCTTATCTTGGGGAGAAGGCGGTGTTAAGGTTCATCTTCCGAATGAAACGCCAGGACTCCTACTTTGAAGTAGGTGACTTTATCGTGGTGGATAACAGCATCGCCAAGAACGAAGATAAAAGGGCTAAGGTTTGGAAGGCTATCAGAGACATCGCCATTGACCTTAGCACGGATGTCAATAACGCCATTCTTCAGTCCTACGGAATAGGAAGCTATGACGATGTGCTATCGGAGAGTGTCGTGGTCTTACGTATTGTGAACTCGGAGCTGAGAGATGCTATCAATTATTCAGGTATCACCTACCGAGAACTATTCAATGAGTTCTACGACAAGAACGATAGACTGAAGTATATCAACGGAGAGTACTATCAGTTTGCAGAGAAGAAGTACGATGAGCTTAATCTGCTCTACTATTATTCAACAAGAGGGAATTTGTACTATGATAGGAAACTCGCACGAGGAGGAATCATCGACTGATGGCAAGAATGAAAGCAGTGATATTCTTGATATTCACGTAAAGGAGGCAATAGCCTACATAAACGCTATGGTAGATGAAATTTTTGAAAGGTACGGATTTTAGTAATAATCAGTAATTCAGTGATCATGAGCAAGAAATTCTTTATAGGAAGTCGCTCTTTTGAGGCGATTCGCTATGATACCGAGAACATAGATAAAATCAAAAAGATGATTTTATCAAGCAATTTATTCACCAATAGTCGGTATGAACGACATGGAATGTTAAACCCTGAGGTTGATAAAGGCACGGGAAAACTAAGGGTTATTACATCAGTTGGATTTAGGTACGCATATTGCGGAGACTATATAGTTTTAGACGATAATGGTGGCATTAGTGTCGTAGACCCGTATTCATTCTCTCAGATGTTCACTATTGCTGACGGAATTGAACTTGATTGGAAGAGTGAGGATGTAGATACGGATGGCAAACTCAAGGAGAAATTTGTAGCGCACTCAGGAGAAGATGTAGCCTACGAGGTACTTGACTATGGCAACACGTGCTTAGTTTATGCGTATGCCGTAACTAAGTCGGGCAGGAGGGCTCGTATATGGGATACTTCGGCATTGAATATCTATGACGCAATGAATATAGCGTGGCTATTCAATCAAGAGAGACTGAATGAATACTTCAAAGACTAACCAATGAAAGTCTTGATGTCCATAAAGCCTGAGTTCGTGGATAGGGTTATCTCAGGAGAGAAGTCCTACGAGTTCAGGAGAGTGCTATATAAGAAGACGGATATTACACGTATCGTTGTCTACGCTTCCAGCCCCGTATGTCGTCTCGTAGGAGAGATAGAGGTGGCATCGCTCCTTACCGATAC